>ERZ773264.3435-NODE-3435-length-12803-cov-3.995136_pt1 | contig 12803 bp, 7 predicted proteins | sample MGYA00511910_ERZ773264 | MGnify/ENA primary metagenome ERZ773264 (study PRJEB29015, sample SAMEA2737739) | human gut metagenome | biome: human gut; feature: human-associated habitat; material: faeces | place: China | collected 2012 ... | reverse complement strand
GAATTTATCAAGACGAACCACAGTATCCAGGATGCGGCAGCACTTGCCATCTACTCACCGGCAGGTATCGTGGTTCATACAGGGGATTTTAAGGTGGATTATACACCGGTATTCGGTGATGCCATCGACTTACAGAGATTCGGTGAGATCGGTAAAAAAGGTGTGCTTGCACTTCTTTGTGACAGTACGAATGCAGAACGCCCGGGCTTTACCAAGTCTGAGAAATCCGTAGGAAAGACTCTCGACAATATTTTTGCCGAGCATAAAAATACAAGAATTATCATTGCTACATTTGCATCGAATGTAGACCGTGTACAGCAGATCATCAATTCTGCGGACAAATTCGGCCGTAAGGTTGCCATCGAGGGAAGAAGTATGGTCAACATCATTTCCATCGCTTCGGAGCTTGGTTATCTGTCCCTGCCGGACAATATTCTGATCGATGCGGATCAGCTGAAAAATTATCCGGATGAGCAGACGGTCATCATCACAACGGGAAGCCAGGGAGAGTCTATGGCTGCATTATCCCGTATGGCATCCGGTACACACCGTAAGGTAACCATTAAGCCGAACGATACGATCGTGTTCAGTTCTCACCCGATTCCTGGTAACGAGAAATCGGTTACCGGTGTCATCAATGATCTGATGCGCAAGGGTGCAGATGTCATCTTTGAGGATGTTCATGTATCGGGACATGCGTGCAGAGAGGATATCAAGCTGATCTATTCTCTGGTGAATCCGAAATATTCGATCCCTGTCCATGGTGAGTATAAGCACCTTGTAGCACAGGCAAAGATTGCGGAGGAACTTGGTTATGATCATGATCACATCAAGATTCTCTCATCTGGAGATGTGCTGGAAATTGATGAGAACGGTGCAGATGTGACCGGACATGTGCAGGTTGGCAACGTTATGGTTGACGGACTCGGTGTCGGTGATGTCGGCAATATTGTTCTTCGTGATCGTCAGCGTCTGGCTGAAGATGGAATCATTATCGTTGTTATGACATTGGAATCCGGAAGCGGACAGGTGCTTGCGGGACCGGATATCGTATCCCGAGGTTTCGTATATGTTCGTAATTCAGAATGTCTTATGGATGAGGCAAAGACGGTACTTGACCGTACCATGGAATATTGTATGGATCACAATATCACGGATTGGGGCAAGATCAAGAATGAGGTTAAGGACGCTTTGGGTGATTTCGTCTGGAAAGAGACGAAGAGACGTCCGATGATCATGCCGATCATTATGGAAGTATAAGAACAAAAGTGCAGGATAGGAGTGCTGGTATGAACATAAATAAGGCTTTATTTTCCTTTATCAAAATTGCATTTTTAGTGATGGTACTCCTGCTCATTGTCTATGCGACGATTCATCTGAGCAAGACAGGATATGAGTACGGATATCGCCTTTTTACGGAGACTGCAGTGGATGAGGCACCGGGAGAAGACGTTCTCGTGCAGGTAAAGCCTGATATGTCCAACCGCCAGATAGCACAGATGCTTGAGGAAAAAGGCTTAGTTCGTGACAGTAAGCTTTTCTATCTGCAGCTGAAACTGTCTGCGTACAGCCACAGTATTCAGCCTGGTGTGTATACACTCAATACGTCGATGACACCGAAAGAACTGATGATGGCAATGGCGCCGGAAGAGTCCACGGAAAGTACGGAATCGACGGAAAACGGGACAGAAGCTGCGCCTGCGACAGAGGCTGAGTGACAAGCGATAACAGGCACTGTATTTTGTAAGCTATGCATGAGATGCCTGATGGCTTGTAATATAAATAGAGGATAAAATATGATCGTGGATGAACGTCTGGTGACGTATATCAATTCGCTGGATAAGGGAAATACACCGATACTTGATACGATCGAGCGGGAAGCTCTGGATACCTATGTGCCGATTATTCGCAAGGAGATGCAGAGCTTTTTGAAATTACTGCTCGCAATGACATGCCCTAAGAGGATTCTTGAGGTCGGAGCGGCAGTCGGGTTCTCGTCGATTCTGATGGCGGAGTATGCACCGGAAGCGTGTGAGATTGTCACCATAGAGAATTATGAAAAAAGAATTCCGATTGCGCGTGAAAATTTTAAACGTGCCGGAAAGGATGAACAGATTACACTTCTTGAGGGAGATGCGGCGGAAATTCTGCCAACACTTACGGAACCGTTTGATCTGATCTTTATGGATGCGGCGAAGGGGCAGTACATCAACTTTATGCCGGAGATCATGCGGCTTCTTAAGACGGGAGGTACTCTGGTATCTGACAATGTACTGCAGGATGGCGATATCATCGAATCCCATTATGCAGTGACGAGGCGTAATCGGACGATTTATAAGCGAATGAGGGAATATCTGTATGAGCTGACACACAGAGACGATCTCGTGACGGCAGTGCTGCCGGTCGGAGACGGAATTACAGTCAGTACGAAGGTGGAAGAGAATGAGAGAGATTGAATTATTAGTTCCGGCGAGCAGCCTGGAAGTATTAAGAATTGCCGTTATCTATGGAGCGGATGCGGTCTATATCGGAGGTGAGGCGTTTGGACTTCGGGCAAAGGCCAAGAACTTCTCGAAGGAGGAGATGGCAGAAGGTATCGCTTTCGCACATGCGCATCAGGTGAAGGTGTATGTGACTGCCAATATTCTGGCACATAACTATGATCTGGATGGTGTGCGTGAGTATCTGACGGAGCTTGAAAACATGAAGCCGGATCGACCGGACGGACTGATCATCGCGGATCCGGCTGTCTTTACGATCGCCGGAGAGGTTGCGCCACATATTGACCGTCATATTAGTACACAGGCGAACAATACGAACTACGGAACGTTTCAGTTCTGGCAGAAGCTCGGCGCGACGCGTGTAGTTACGGCACGTGAACTATCGCTTCGTGAGATCAAGGAGATCCGCGCGAATATTCCGGATGATCTGGAGATCGAGACGTTTATTCACGGTGCAATGTGCATCTCCTATTCGGGACGATGCCTGCTTTCCAACTATTTTACGGGAAGAGACGCCAATCAGGGAGCCTGTACGCATCCTTGTCGCTGGAAATATTCGGTTGTGGAAGAAAAGCGACCGGGCGAGTATCTGCCGGTATACGAGAATGAGCGTGGAACTTATATCTTTAACTCCAAGGATCTGTGCATGATTGAGCATATTCCGGATATGATCGACGCGGGAATTGACAGCTTTAAGATCGAGGGACGTATGAAGACAGCGCTCTATGTTGCAACAGTTGCCCGCACATACCGTAAAGCAATCGACGATTATTTAGAATCTCCGGAAAAATATCAGGAGAATATGCCTTGGTATCTTGAGCAGATCAAAAGCTGCACGTACCGTCAGTTTACGACAGGCTTTTTCTATGGAAAGCCGTCTGAGGAGACACAGATCTATGATAACAACACGTACGAGAAGGGATATACCTATCTTGGCATTGCAGGTCCGAAGAATGAGTCCGGAATGTACCGTTTGGAGCAGCGCAATAAGTTCTCTGTCGGAGAGACAATCGAGATCATGAAGCCGGACGGACGTAATATAGAAGTTACGGTGCGCGCGATGGCGGATGAGAAAGGTGAGGCAATGGAATCCTGCCCGCATCCGCAGCAGATTTTCTATGTGGATCTTGGCGTGGAAGTCGATGAGTTTGACATCCTGCGCAGACGCGAGGATGAGGCAATCGCACTGGATTAAGATTTACAACGGAACTTAAGATAATATTAAGAAAACACCCTCTGTTCCTTCGTTGCGAAAGGACAGAGGGTGTGCTAGTATTATAGGTAAAGTGAGGTGCCGGATATAGTGAACGGAGCGAGGCTGACTATGAACGGCAGAATGAGCATCAAGAGATCTACAGGAGGAGGATTACAATGAGAAGAATTTGGAGAAAATCAATCGCTTTGATATGTACACTGGCGATGGTATTTACGCTTGTCCCGATGCAGGCACAGGCGGCAACAAAGAAGGCGGCTTTTACCAAGAGTTATACTTCTTTGTACGAGAACGATACGAACAAAGGTGTGTATACTTACACGGTTAAGAATCTGATCAAGGGACAGAAGGTAAAATGGTCAATTTCCGGAACCGGAAAAAGATATGCGAAACTGAGCAAGTCTACTACGAGCGTTTCGGGAATGACTTCTTCCAATAAGCTGAAAATCCGTACGAAGAAGAAGGTGGCTGCCAAGAATAAAACAGTGATCGTGACAGCAAAGGTTTATAACAAGAATGGAAAGTTGCAGACTACTTTAAAATCCAAGACAGGTAAGATTAAAGTAAAGCCGACTAAGATTGAAGTCCTTGCCAGCGACTGGGATGGAAAAACATTTCTTGTCAATCAGACTTATCAGATGCGCTCAAAGATTACTCCTGCTAATGCAACCAGCACCAATACATGGAGTGTAGCAGACGCATCCGGCAACAGTGTGGATTATATTACAAAGACGGGTGCTTTCACACCAAAGAAAGATGGTACTTACGTGATTACCGTAACGTCGAAGATCGGATCTAAGACAATCACAAGTAACAGTATGACGGTTCAGGTACAAAATACGATGATCGAGGCAAAGCAGACAGCAGCAGATGCTTTGGTTGCAGTATATTCCAGCAATGCGAAAAACACATTGGATACTAAGAAGTTAAAGATTACCAATGCGGCAGGCGCCAATATTGTGATCAAAAAGGTTACTTTCTCTGCGGATGGAAAAGAAGCAACATTAAAGACGAGTTCTCTGCTTAAGGATGGTGCTTTCTATACAGTGACAGATGGTGTGTCAAGTTACGATGTGATTGCTCGCGTTGGAACTCCGGTTCAGGCTAAAATATTAAATTCAACGGTAACGGTGAAGAAAGAGACCCCGATCGAGTATGCATTGTATGATGCAGATGGTATTGATGTCAAGGCAGCATATAAGGGAACGACTGCTTTTGAAGGAAATATTACGAATGGTTACATCACGAATGATAACAAAATTTATATGACTACCATTGGAAATACAGGAATGATATCTATGACGTATACTTCTGATGATAAGACTATTGTTCTTAAAGCAGAGGCAACCGTTTCCTGTGTGGCAGCAAGTACTTCCAATGATACCAATTTTACATTTACGGAGAGTGCATCTAAGCCAAATTACGATGCTGCCAACTATAAGGATGAACGTTCAATTGCATCCGGAAGCAATTACTATGTATATTTTAGAGCGTTAGATGAGGATAAGACAGAGATCAAGTACGATTCTGTCAAGTATGAGTCTGCAGATCCGGATACTTTGATCATTAATCAGGCGAGTGACGGATCCGTTACAGCTACAGCTGTCAAGACCGGAACGGTTAATGTGATTGTGACTGCTACATACGGAAAAATGGAGTATACATATCAGTATGAAGTAACCGTTGCAGAGCCGGCATATTTAAAAGCACTGACGTTGAGCAATAGTGTGATCCAGATGTCAAATGTATCGGAGTCTGGCTATAAAGGATATATCAACGTTGAGGGAAGAGATCAGTATGGTCATCTGATTGCTTTAAAGGATGAGACCGTAACGATTACTGATAATAATACGATTAAGACAAGTATGGTAACCTATGATGCGTCTAATGATCGTCTTGTGATTGATGCCAGCGGACGTGTGACAGGTTCGTACAGTTATACAATTAATATGACAATGAATGGTCATAAGGCATCAGAGAATTTTGTTGTTGTTGTGCAGACTCCACCTTATAACGGAGCATCCAGCTACAAGGTTGAGATGGACCACCCGGTACTTGATCTGCAGATCGGATCCGGTGTGACATCAACCGAGCTTGTGAATTCCAAGAACGTTGCAGTTCGTCTTGCCGAGTATCGTGGCGGTGTGTTCTATGGTTACTCATATATTTATTCTGCAAGTATTACAAAGGATGGAAGTTACTACGGTACTGACCTTACACAGGCAGGATCTGGCACACAAATCAATATTGGTGGCGGATCGGTGTTAAATCTTAGTACTGTAACCTTAAGCAAGGAAGTATGTACAAAAGCACCGACCGGAATGTATAAGATTGAACTGAAATTTATTCCGAATGGATCTTCCTCATCTTCCTATGCATCGGTCAATGCCTACCTTGAGGTGACTGATAATCAGACAAATCCGCAGGTTGAAGTCGTTCGTACCACTGCAAACAAGACTTGTAAGACTGCTTTGGAACTTGCACAGAATTGTCTGGAAGTACAGGGGGTAAATGGATCAATCGTATCGGCTACAGTGACCGGAAGCAACAGTGTGGATGGAAATTATGCAATCACAGCAGGATATGCACTCAATGTGAAATCTGTAGTCGTACAGGTGAAAACGACGCTTGCCGATAATAAGACGGTAGTATCGAACTATACGGTGAATGTAGGAAAGACAATCAGAAACCAGTAATTCATGGACTAAATCGTGAATCAAGCATATGATAATTCTAAAATACTTGCATAAATTAAAAAATAGAAGTAATATGAAGTGAAAAACAATAATAGAAATACATAAAGTACAAAGGAGAATTTATGCAGGGAAAAGAATTTTTTCAGAGCAGAAAGATCGCAGATAAGCTTTCTTTGGTTATCAAGGTGATATTTGTTGTTTTGGCAGTAAATAATATTTTGTTTGCTGCATTACTGGTTGCTTTGGGACATCCGGTATTTTTGATCATTCCGGTACTTGGACTGATTGCGATTCCGGTGCTCGGCCAGCAGATGGTAAAAGCACTTGCTGACAATATTCTTGAACTATTGGAGCAGCTTGAGAATGCGGCGGAAGCAATTTCAAATGGAAAACTGGACATTGAAGTGTCCTATGATTCACAGGATGAACTTGGCAGTCTTGCACAGAGTTTTCGTAAAACTTCATCAACTTTAAAAGCATTTATCGATGATATTGATCAGCTTCTTGCAGAGTTCGCAAAGGGAAATCTGGATGCAAGATCAAGTAATGTTGATATTTATTGCGGTGATTTTAACGAGGTATTGAACAAACTGAGAGAGGTTGAGTCAGGACTGAGTCAGACAATCTATAATGTAAAGGAATCCTCTGATCAGGTTTCGGCAGGTGCGGATCAGCTGGCACAGAGTGCGCAGGGACTCGCGGAAGGCGCAACCAATCAGGCTGCAGCATTGGAAGAACTGACTGCTTCTGTAGGTGAAGTTGCTACACATGTAGAAGAAAATACACAGTCTACGGATCGTGTGCATGATCAGGCAAAGGAAGTTGCAATCAAGGCAGATCGCGGTACTGCTAAAATGAAGGAATTGGTCGAGTCTATGAAAAATATTTCGGACACGACAAATGAAATTCAGACGGTTATTGAAAAAATCGAAAGTATTGCAAGCCAGACAAATCTTCTTTCTTTAAATGCTTCGATCGAAGCTGCGCGTGCAGGAGAGGCTGGAAGAGGCTTTGCCGTTGTTGCGGAGCAGATTAAAGAATTGGCGGAAGAGAGTGCAGCGTCTGCGGAAGAGACAAGAGTCATGCTGACCAACAGCCTGAATCAGGTGGAGATCGGAAGCAGTGTTGCGGATCAGACTTCGCAGTTTATGGCAGAAATGATTGAACAGCTGGATACGGTTGTTATGGAAGTAGCCAAGATTCGTCAGGTATCGGATCGTCAGGCGGAATCTGTAAAACAGATTTCACAGGCAATCGAACAGGTAAATGGTGTTGTACAGGAGAATTCAGCGACATCTGAGCAGGTTTCCGCTACGAGTCAGGAACTCTCTGCTTCTGCAGAAAGTCTTGATGAAATGATTTCCGGTTTCGAGATCCGTATGTAGTTGATACCAATTGTGCCAACTATGTAGTATAACGAAAAGGTTGTGGAATAAAATTTGATTCCACAACCTTTTTCTTTTTTTATGCGATTATGTAAAGTTGATTTTTATCGTTGATAGAAGTCGATGATACGATCCAGCTTTGCAGTCATATTGGAAAAAAGAAGATCCACAATCGTGATCGCTGCCATTGCTTCGACAACAACGACGGCGCGAGGTACGATGATCGGATCGTGGCGTCCTTTGATGCTGATGTCGATCTCTTCGCCGGACTTGTTTACGGTCTGCTGCGTAGATGCAATCGAAGGTGTCGGCTTGATCGCCGCACGGAAGATGAGTGGAGATCCGTCACTCATTCCACCGAGTGTACCGCCGGAGTGGTTCGTCGCTTTCTTTACCTGTCCGTTTTCCATGACAAAAGAATCATTGTTGGTAAGTCCGGTTGCCTCTGCGGCTACGAAGCCGTCACCGATCTCAAATCCCTTGACAGCACCGATGGATACGATCGCTTTGGCAAGGTTCGCATCCAGTTTCTCGAAGACCGGATCCCCAAGACCGACCGGAAGACCGTTTACGATGCATTCAACGATTCCACCGGAAGAATTCTGTTCGTTTAAACATTTTTCCAGGTAGTCGGAAGCCTTTGAAGCGGCATCCGCGTCAGGCATGTACAATTTGTTATTGCTGATTTCATCAACGTTAAAGTTTGCTGCATCAATGCTTACCGGACCGATGGACTTGGTATAGGTAAGAAAGGAAATTCCCATCTGCTCTAAGATTTTGATTGCGATCGCACCGCCTGCAACGCGTCCGATGGTTTCACGACCGGAAGAACGTCCGCCGCCGCGATAGTCACGGAAACCATACTTTTCATCAAAACAGTAATCGGCATGTCCCGGACGATAATAGGATGCAATCTCGTTGTAATCGGCAGAATGCTGATCCTTGTTCCATACCATCATAGAGATCGGGGTTCCTGTGGTCTTGCCTTCAAAGATGCCGGATACGATCCCGACGGTATCACTTTCATTTCGCTGTGTGGTAAATTTGGACTGACCGGGCTTGCGTCTGTCTAAGAATTTCTGGATATCTTCCTCACATAACGGAAGACCTGCCGGGCATCCGTCTACGACAACACCGATCCCTTTGCCATGTGATTCTCCCCATGTAGTGATACGAAATATATTTCCAAATGATGAGCCTGCCATAATTGCCTCCTGAATTTATTTAACTGTATTTTATTATAGGAAACATGGCGTTGAATAGTCAAGAAACTTATGCTAAAATTTAGGAATGAATAAATTTAAACAAAAGTATATAGGAAACAGGGAATTTTATAAAAGATATCTGTTGCTCGCTATTCCGATGATCATTCAGAATGCAATCACAAATCTGGTCAGCTTTCTGGACAATATTATGGTAGGACAGCTTGGAACGGAGCAGATGTCCGGAGTTGCGATTGTCAATCAGTTGATCTTTGTATATAATTTGGCCGTTTTTGGCGCGGTATCGGCAGCAAGTATTTTTGGAGCTCAGTATTTTGGTAAAGGAAATCATAAGGGGCATATGTATTCGTTCCGGTTTAAGCTGTATGCAGCGCTTTTTGTGACGGGAGTTGCTATGCTCCTTTTTCTCACGAATGGATCGAATCTGATATCACTTTATCTGACCGATACGGCTGGAAATGGTGCGACAGACAAGGCGTTAGGTTATGGTCTGGAATATTTGAAAATTGTTATGGTAGGACTGGTTCCTTTTGCTGTGAATCAGGCTTATGCGACGAATATCAAGGAAACCGGACAGACCTTTGTGCCGATGATTGCAAGTTTTGTGGCGGTGGGAAGTAATGCACTGCTTGATTTTTTGCTTATTTTCGGAATCGGACCTTTGCCGAGAATGGGAGTGGCAGGAGCTGCCCTTGCGACCGTTATTTCACGATATATTGAGGCTGTCATCGTTATTATGTGGGCACATACGAACCGGGAGAAGAACAAGTACCTCGAGGGTGCTTATGTCGGAATTGGCATGCCTGTGCAGGAATTCAAGGCAATCTTTATCAAGGGAATGCCGCTTATGCTCAATGAGGTTTTGTGGGCTGCCGGTATGACAACGGTTACGCAGTGTTATTCCATCAGAGGACTTGATGTGATTGCAGGACTTAATATAGCGACGACGATCACAAACCTTTTTAACATCGTATTTATACAGCTTGGTGCATGCATCAGTATCGTGGTTGGACAGTATCTTGGTGCAGGAGATCTTGAAGCAGCAAAGGATGCGGACAATAAGATGATCGTGTTTAGTGTATTCTGCTGTACGATCATGGCTGCGCTTATGCTTCTGCTGGGAGGCCTTTTCCCGAATATTTACAACACAACGGATGAAATCAAGAGTCTGGCCACAGATTTTATTGCGGTATCGGCGATTATTATGCCATTTTGCGCGTTTTCACATGCGTCATATTTTACCCTGCGTTCAGGCGGAAAGACATTGGTTACATTTTTGTTTGACTCTGTTTTTACATGGGTGATCGTTGTGCCGGTAGCATTTGTGCTTGCAAATTATTCTGCAATCGGAATTGTAGGGGTATACTTTCTGGTGCAGGCGACCGAACTGATCAAGGTGGTAATTGGTTATTTCATGGTGCGCAGTAACGTGTGGCTGGTACAGATGGTGTAGGGAACTATAATTAATTATAATAAGAGGAAGAGGGAACATATGGATTTTAATGCGGTATATCATCAGGCGAGTGACAATTATTGTTACCCGCTTAATAATGATGAGTTAATTATCAACATCAAGACGGGATACGATGTGGAAGCGGTCTCTATTATTTTGGGAGATCCGTTTGCGGCCGGTATCTTAGGCGGAGGAGAGCACTGGGACGGAACCGAGGAGCCGATCATCTATAAGAAAAGGCTTAAGAATCAGATCTGGTGGACGACAACGGTCCGCCCGGAGTTCAAGCGTTTAAAATATTATTTTAAGTTACAGACTGCGGAGGAGAGCTGGTTCTTCTTTGAGGATGGTTTTGTCAGTGACGAGCAGATGCATTTGGAGGGCAGAAGCCGTCAGTGCTTTGTATTTCCGTGGATGAATCCATGTGATGTGCCGCGTACCCCGGCATGGGTAAATGATACGGTCTGGTATCAGATCTTCCCGGATCGTTTCTGTAACGGAGATCATTCCATTGATCCGGACAATGTGGTGCCTTGGCGGGATCACGGAAGTGTGACGAATGATGAGTGCTTCGGCGGAGATCTGGCGGGAATTACGAGTAAGCTGGATTATCTGCAGAATCTTGGAATCAACGGTCTGTATCTGACGCCAATCAATGAATCGCCGTCTAATCATAAGTATGACACGACCGATTATACGAAGATCGATCCGCGTTTTGGCGATGAAGAGACGCTGATCCATCTGGTAGAAGAAGCGCACAAGCGCGGTATCCGCGTGATGCTTGACGGTGTATTTAATCATTGCGGTTATTACTTCGCACCGTGGCAGGATGTCCTTGCGAAGGGACCGGAGTCGAAGTATTATGACTGGTTTATGATCAATGAATGGCCGTTTGACCGGAATGGACAGGCAGCGAAAAAGAAGCAGATTTACACGTTCGCTTTCTATGACGGTATGCCGAAGATCAATACGAATAACCCGGAAGTGAGAAAATATTTTGTTGATATCTGTGCAAACTGGGTGGAGCATTACGGAATCGATGGAATCCGCCTGGATGTGGCGAATGAGGTGTCACACCGCTTCTGTAAAGAATTGCATGAGAGAGTGAAGGGCATCAATCCGGATATCTATATCTTAGGTGAAATCTGGCACAATGCACTTCCGTGGCTGAGAGGTGATGAGTTTGACGCGGTCATGAATTATCCGCTCGGACAAAGCATCAAGGATTTCTGGATCGATAAGAGTCTGACGAATGAGGATTTTGAGTATACGATCAACCGCTGCTATACAAGCTATATGCAGCAGACGAACGATGTACTTTTTAATCTGTTGGATTCACATGACACGAAGCGGCTGCGTTCGGATGTGAAGAATCTGGATGAGTATTTTGCGCAGCTTGCGGTACTGTTTGCGATGCCGGGCAGTCCGTGTATCTATTATGGTACAGAGATTGCAATGGAGGGAAGTTACGATCCGGATTGCAGAAGATGTATGCCTTGGACGGATATCGAAGCAGGAAAATATGCCGAGAGAAGTGAAATTATCGCGACATTGATCCGCCTTCGCAGACAGGAACCTCTGCTCAAAAGCCGTAACTTCCATTTCCCGGACGATTACAAGGATCACAAGCGTGTGATCCAGTTCCAGAAGGTGGACTTCCCGGATTGTTATGTTGAGGTGCTGATCAATTGCTGCGAGGAAGATATTGAGGTGGAGCAACAGGGCGAAATCCTGCTCGCACGCCACTATATTGATTCCACGCTTTTGTCAAACGGCGTTCTGATCCGCAGGATCTGTAAATGATATTGAGCGAAGAAATGGAGCATAAAGCGATGCGGAAGTGAACGCATTGGGCATTTGAATAGGAAAAGAAAGAGGAAAGAAGCAAATATGGCTACATATGAATTGTTAAAACAGGAAGGACGTGCAAAGCGTGGAATTTTCCACACGGTGCACGGAGACATCCAGACACCGGTATTTATGAATGTCGGAACGGTCGGCGCGATCAAAGGCGCGGTATCCACGGATGATCTCAAGGAGATCCACTGTCAGGTGGAATTATCCAACACTTACCATCTGCATGTGCGCACCGGCGATAAACTGATCAAGGAAATCGGAGGTCTGCATAAGTTTATGGCATGGGATCGTCCGATTCTTACGGATTCCGGCGGATTTCAGGTGTTCTCCCTGGCTGGGCTCCGCAAGATCAAGGAGGAGGGCGTCTATTTCCACTCGCATATTGACGGGGCAAAGATTTTCATGGGACCGGAGGAGAGCATGCAGATCCAGTCCAATCTCGGCTCCACGATCGCCATGGCGTTCGATGAATGTC
>ERZ773264.3422-NODE-3422-length-12850-cov-3.343572_pt1 | contig 12850 bp, 14 predicted proteins | sample MGYA00511910_ERZ773264 | MGnify/ENA primary metagenome ERZ773264 (study PRJEB29015, sample SAMEA2737739) | human gut metagenome | biome: human gut; feature: human-associated habitat; material: faeces | place: China | collected 2012 ... | reverse complement strand
ACGTTAGTTCTTGTTTCTCCTATTGAAGGAATTTCCAGCGAATGTAAGACGGCAGAGGGCATTTCCGGAGGGGCCGACGAGGAAACGGACGAATCTTTGCGCGCGCGTCTGCTTTCGCGGGTAAGGGAGCCACCGCATGCCGGGACTGCGGCCGATTACAAAGCGTGGGCACTTGAGATTGAGGGAGTAACCAGGGCTTGGGTGTACCCGCTTGAAGGAGGGCCGGGGACGGTGACCATCCGTTTCGTATGCGATAACAGCAGCGACATTCTGCCCTCTGCAGAAATGATTAAGAAAGTGCAGGCATACATTGACTCTGTTCGCCCGGTTACGGCTAATGTCACCGTATCTGCGCCGACCATTCAGGCAATTCCATTCACGATATCCGGGCTTGACCCTAACAATGACACGGTGAAAGCCGCGGTAAAAGCCTCTCTGGAGACACTTTTCAGGCAGGAAGGCGGACCGGGCGCAGTGATTTATTTGTCCCATATCCGAGCCGCTATTTCCGCGGCTGTCGGTGAGGCAGATCACACGCTCGTCACACCGGCCGGGAATATAGCGCTAGGGAACAAGATTCTTCCCACTGTTGGAGAAATCACATGGCAGTAACCGCAGCTGAATATGACGCCAATATCAAAGCGCTGCTGCCTCCTGGGCCAGCATGGCCTCGGGATGATACCGGTTCCGTAATGGCGATGCTGATTGAATGTTGGGCGGTGGAGTTTTCCCGTGTAGATTCGCAGGCAATGGCGCTCATTAATGAGGCGGATCCGCGGTTTTGTTCTGAGACATTTGAAGATTGGATCACCCAATGGGGGGTTCCTGATTCCTGCCTTGAGGCCTGGGGGTCGCTGCTCGCGGATGGGTTGACTGAAACCATTCTCCGGCAAGCCTTGCTGCAGAAAATTACAACAATCGGGTCACAGAGTCTTCAGTTTTTTGTTGATCTGGCAAAAACCTATGGATACAGCATCACGATTGACGAGTTGTTTAATCAAACGGTTTTAAGCACAGTTTTAACGCCGTTTGCGAGCGGGACGGGCTGGGCATCGCAGTGGAGAGTCCATGTTTACAAAAATGCCGGCGCTACCGTTTCGAGGCATACGGCGATAGGGACAGCGGAAGAGGCGCTGGCCTGGTGGGGGGATTCTGTCATTGAATGCGTAATCCGGCATTACGCCCCAGCACATACCAATGTAATTTTTGGGTATTTTGAGGATTAATAAATATGAAATCAGTCTATCAGTCCCGCGCGGTTTCCTATCCCCCGGAGCTGCCGAATTCTGCTTCTTCAGAGGGATATCCGACAAACGGCAGCCCTACGGGGGGTGTTCTTGCGACGGTGATTGGCGATTATTGGTACAACGCCGTTACCCAGGAGATCGTTAACGCGATCAAAGGGGGAGGGGTTACTCCCGACGCGGCGGATCTGACTCAGCTTGACGCCGCGATTAAAGCGCAGATCAGGACCGTGAATCAGGCTTTGTCTGATGTGGCGGCACAGATTCAGGCGAAAGTCTCACAGGTTGAAGTGGTCCCTTCCGGGATGATTATGTTTTTCCCGAAATCCACTCCCCCTAATGGGAACTGGCTGGTCTGTGATGGGAGAGCCGTGAGCCGGACGGGGTATCCGAATCTATTTGCGATGATTGGGACGCAGTATGGGGCGGGGAATGGCTCTACAACTTTCAATGTCCCTTATTTGATAGATCGTACAGTTTGGGGTGGGACTTCAAACGTTGGCGCTTATCTTCAGCCTGGTCTTCCGAATATTGCAGGTAACGTGACGCAGTACGGAGGTGATGGTCGGCAGCAGATGTATTGTGAGCCGGTCAGCACGGACGGAGCTTTTTGGCAGGAAACGAAGAACGCGAGAGCTGCCGGAGACGCATCAAATTGGATAGGGGACATGACCGCAGCCGTTCACTTTGATGCCAGTCGCAGTAACCCGATTTATGGGCGATCCGGAACGGTACAGCCTCCGGCTTTGGTTCTGCTCCCCTGCATTCATATTTAAACCTTCATAAAACAGGCAAACCCCGTTCAGGCAGTTCAATCTGGTGGCGGGGTTTTTGTTATCGAGAAGAACCGTTTCCCGATAAAGGTATTTTCTTTTAGGTGGCACCATGAAATTTGAATTCTTAGCGGATGCTTCTGATACGCCGCCGAAGCGGCCCAGTAATCCGTCTGCTGGCTATCCATCCAATGGGGATCCTGTAACGGGGAAGCCGCCGACAACGCCCGGGGCATGGTTTTACTACATGCTGATGGTTGAATTCACTACTCTTATCGAGCAAAACGGGTTAGAGCCAAGCGCGGAGAATCTTCATCAGCTTGCGGATGTTTTTGCTGATTTCAAAGCAAGGGCATCAGCGGCGGAAGGCTTCGCAACGCAAGCCAAGGCGAGCGCTGACGCGGCCGCGGAAAGCGCGTCCGGGGTAGTAACAGAGACCGCCAGCAAAATCAAAGAAATTCAAGATGAGGGAAGTAAGCAGGTTTCTGCTGTCACCGCGGTAGGGGGTTCTGTTTCTGGCGATGTCGAGGCAGGCATAGCGAGCTTGCAGAAAAAGCTTGAGGAGCTGGTTGCCCAGTTAGACGCAGAAGGCGGTACAGAAGCCGCTTACGTTAAACAGCAGGCACAGGGCATTCTCGATCAGATCACAGCCTCTGAATCTAATGCCAAAACATACGCTGAAAATGCTGCGGCCAGCGCGTCCTCTGCTGCAACCACGGTTTCGGATGGAAAACAGGCGATAACAGATCTTCAAGCGGCGGCCGTAGCGGCGATTCAAACACAAAAAAATGAAGCGGTAGCGGCTGTGACAGCCACCCAATCCACAGCAACTGAGAGCGTAACGGCCGCGCAGGCTTCTTCTGTGTCCGCTGTGAAAGCTCAGGAAGCGGCGAGCATCCAGGCGATTGAGGCGGATTCTGTTCTTGCTGGTTACGCGAAAAAGGATGAGTTGAGCTCTCTGATCGCGGCGGCTGTCGCTGAGGCAAAGCTTGCGGCATATCCAGTAGGCTCTATTTATTGCTCCATTGATTCGACCGACCCAGGGGCACTCTTTGGTGGAACTTGGGCGGCAATTGGGGCTGGTCGTGCTTTAGTGGCAGCAGGCGGTGGCTTCGCTGTGGGGAGTGAGGGGGGGGCAGATACCCACACACTGACGGTAGAAGAGATGCCGTCTCATGCACATACTGCGTGGACGGGGGAGGCGGGATGGCATGGGCACGCCGCAAGAACGGACACAGCCAACCTCACGGGCTCTTTCAACCCGGGCGGTCTTGGCATCACAGCCAGCGGCGTCTGCAGCCTTGGAGCGGGCAAGCAACCGTCAAACAGCGGTTACGCTACCGATTCCTCCATCGTGAATATTAATGCCAGCCATATGCATAACGTCGGAGTCGACGGCGCAGGGAACCACACGCACACGGTGGGAGTTGGGGCAACAGGGGGTGGGCAGGCGTTTAGCGTCCGCAACCCCTACATTGCGGTAAATATGTGGCGGCGTACGGCATAGGGCCACAAATATCAATCTTTACATTTCAATAGGAGCAAACCATGACCGTTTACAACCGGTATACCGTTCAAATTCTCATGAACTGTGATTCTGCGGACTCCGCCGAAACTCAGCGTAAACTTCGCGAGGCGCTTGCCTCTGTACCGAAGACTCGTGTCCGAACAATATCTTTTGATGTTTGGATGGACGCCAATAAGGGAATTGAGAAGACATACGACGAGTCCGGGGACGAAATCACGGATTCTGCTGCTGAAGGCTGAGCAATGTCTTTGATGGGGGCACAGGTGGATCTGATTCCTGATTTTTCATCCCGCGTTTTTCTGGCGGTTGGCGGGATTCTGGGAGCCTTGTGCTCCTTTCTTTTTGGCCCGGTCGATGACGCCATTCAGTGGCTCCTTGTTTTTATCGTCGTCGATTATTTGAGCGGTACTTATGCCGCGATGAAGACCGGGCAGTGGAATTCCCGTACGGGGTTCCTTGGCATCACCAAAAAGATCGTCATGCTGAGCCTCGTGGCACTTTGCCATGGGCTGGATATCACTTCGGTTATACCTTTCGTCAGTGTCAGGGATGCGGCGGTCTTTGCTTTCTGCCTGAACGATTTTGGCAGCATCTTGGAAAACATTGAGCGCATGGGGTATGGATCAATCATCCCGGCCCCGGTCCGCAAGATGCTGAAAGCGATGGAAGAGCGGTCAGAGGCGATGGCGTCAGATGTGGTGAGCGGGGGAGAGATTCACCGGCAGCACAGAGACGAATAGAAGGATAGGGGATCCTCCCCATCAAACGAAAACCCTCGGGAGAAGCGAACTTCCGAGGGCTTTTTTATTCCACTTTACACACAGGAACTTATGCACAACGCCAGTATAGCTGAAATTCAAAAACTAAAGCAAGAGGTTGGTGTGCTTATGGATATGCAGAAAGAGCAGGAAATTGAAAGGTGCGTGCGGGCCGAATCTTGCCCTTTGGCTGACAAAATAAGGAGAGATCATGGCTGAAAAGAAAGAATTTTCGGTGTGGGACCCGGCAATTGCGGTCCCCTTCATTAAGTCGAACGAGGGGTGCCGGCTGGCTTCCTACCGGGATCCTGCGGGGGTATGGACTGTGGGTTATGGCTCTACACGCCTGGCATCTGGGAACCCTGTCATCAGGGACATAAAGATTACTCAAGAGGAGGCAGACGAGCTTCTGGAGTCTGAGCTTTACCGTCTTCGTGATGTGCTGTCCCGATCTGTCAGGGTCGCTGTAACGCAAGGGCAGTTCATCGCTTTGTTGGATTTTGCATACAACTGTGGCGCTGGGGCACTTCGCAGATCTACTCTCCTCAAACTTTTCAATGCCGGCAAGGTAATTAATGCGGGGTATGAATTCAAGCGTTGGGCGCGAGCGGGAGGGAGGGAGCTTCCGGGGTTGGTGAGGAGGCGAGAGGCAGAGAAGGAGCTCTTTCTCAGTTAAAAGAAATCCCCGGAAGAGTTGCAGCTCTTTCGGGGATGGAACGAATCATAACAGAGACTTAAGAAACGCTACACATAGATGGACCACATCTACATGAAAGATTATAGCAAAGATCTAGAAAACAGAGGCCTTACTTTGAAGAACCGAATGGATGCTTTTGATGAAGAACGGATCCGCGCTGATGAGCGCAGACGGGTTCGGGCTCAGGCGTGGGAATTCATTAAAAGAGTGATTGTCCCATTCGGAGTAGCGCTTTTAACGCTTTGGGTTGGCGGTCGATTCCTATAAAAATCCCCGGGAAAGCATGTGCTCTTCCGGGGAAAGCCTACCGACTCCATAAACCACCTACGTAAGGAGAGAGAGACCTTACGTATCGCATTATAGCGAGCTTTTAAAAAATAAGGCGTTCATACCAGGGGGCAGGAGGGATTTCTATGAACCGCTACCAGATCACCACAATGACCGTATCAGCCGCCACGCTGGTAGGGATCGCCGGGTACGAGGGCTATAGCTCAACCGCCTATGTCCCCGTGAAAGGAGACGTCCCCACTATCGGGTGGGGGACAACAGCCGGTGTGAAGAAAGGGGACACTATTGAGCCGACGCAGGCGCTCCAGAGACTGTACCGGGATACCGAGATGGCGAAGACAGGGATCAGCCGCTGTGTCAAAGTGCCGCTCTCGGGAGGGGAGCTCGACGCTTATCTCCGTCTAACCTACAACATCGGCCAAAAGGAATTCTGTAGCTCGGCACTCGTGAAGAAGCTGAATCGCAAGGACTACAAAGGAGCCTGCACCGAAATCAGGCGCTGGTGCTACTTCAAAAATAAGAAGCACCCGGGGCTGGTGAATCGGCGGGAAAAAGAGTATCGGATCTGTATGAAGGGTCAGGAATGATAAAAAAGAATTTGGCCATTGCCGGTGTCATCATTGGCGCTTTGATAGCGTCCGCGTTCTGGGGGTACTCCAGAGGAAGATCCTCGACGGCGGAGAAGTATGAAGCTCAGATCAGCGAGCTTAAATCTGATTGGCAGAAGCAGACCAGGGCGGTAGAAAAGGAGGCGCAGGAACGCTATGAGAAACAATCAAGACAATTGGCTGATGCGCTTGCCGCGCGAGACAAGGCTTTATCTGACGCTCGCGCTGTGCGGGTTACTGCTGTCCGGGTGCGCGACGCCGCAGACACCAGAGCCAAGAGTGATCTGCAAGCAGCCCGAGATACCGGAGACCGTGCTCAAGAGCGCCTCGCCCGATGCGAAAGCCTACTCGGAGAAGGCGCAGAACTGGTTGGAGAAGGTGCAGAAATTCTTACGAGAGTAGCGGCGGATAAGGAAGCAATGAGAGCTACATGCGTGGCGGGGGATATGGCAAATTTTGTTGGCGGTTCTGAGATAATTGGGAACTGAAGCGCAGAGCGGGGTCATTTGCCAGCTGATGGTATAGCTGTTTGCCTGCGACATGGATATCTTCGTCGTTCGTTTTGCTCCAGAAATCAGGACTATTCTTAAGATTGATATTGCTGGCACTGATTCCCATCCATTCGGCCATTCCCTCCAGTAAACGGAATCCTGTTCTATACGCCGGATTGACATCGTGAGCTCTGCTGTCAGAAGAAATATTCAGAAAAGGTACTTCATAGTTCTGACGAAAAGCGGTCCCGTGCATGAGCTCTTTGCCCAAAGGGGTTCCCAGTTTCTCTTGCATGGACAGCCCGTGATCAGAAAAATATAAGAGTGACCATGAATCACCGGCTTCAGTTTTCAGAAGATCAACAGTCCTTTTAATGAAGGCGTCGGAGGTGCGGTAAGTAGTCAGATAGCAATTCATCGCACTGTCTCCGACATTAAACGCAACAGGACGCCCGGACAGACGTTCACAGAAAGTTGGGTGCGACCCCATCAGGTGGACAAAGATCAATCTGGGCTTATCTTCTGACGGTTTGACCTTCAACACCTCCTGAATTTTGGGTAGCAGATTATCGTCATCTACATTTTCGTCTGCCCAATTGCCCTTCAGCCAGATTGTGTGGTGGCTTCGAATGCCGATCTGAGCAATAGGGTTGTCGAATGGCCCACCACGCCCCTGATTGGAAATCCACCAAGTGTCAAAGCCAGCGGCATTGGCGAGAGTAACAATGTTGTCATCTTTGCTGTATTGCTCAGAGCCGGGAATGTTGTAAGAAAGCATCCTTGGCAGCGAGATAACAGTATTGCCACCAGCGGTAATAAAGTTTGAGAAGAAGATGCCGTTGGCGTTGTTTAAATACGGAGTCGTATTTAGTGGATAACCGTAAACAGATGCGTAATCGCGCCGTTGGCTTTCACCAATAATGACGACATAGGTTTTATATCGAGGCTTGACGGAAGCGATTTGCCACGAGGGAGTACCTAGCTTTTCTTCTTCCTTTAGGGCGGCATAGCCATCAATTACACTGGGTCTGAGGAGACGGAAAAAGTAAACCGTCTGGATTGCTTTCGAATTTACGGCGCTTCCGAAAGAAATCATTTCCCCGATGATGAAAGACGCCACGCCGATACCCAAAATGATTTTTGCTGAAACTCTGATCTTTGAGCTGTAGAAGACACCTATAAAACCGCTGGTCAAAAGCCCAATGACGCCCGCGAAAACCTGCCAAGGGATGTTCGTGAGAAATTCACCTGCTTCTGCGGGATTGGTCTGCAAAACGGCTATTGAAACGATGAGGCTGGGTTTCCCGTAAAGCAAACCTGCCGGCATATAGAGCCCGAAAATCAGAATAAGAGGAAGAGCTACGAACCAGCGCGTGATTCTGTACTGACTGAGGGCAAAGAAAATCAGCACCACAAACAGGATATTTTTCCAGTCCCATGCCTCAACGATTGATGGTTTGCCGTGGGCGAATCCCATGGCTGCAGGAAGAAGCAGGGAGAAGACCAAAAGCCCAGTAACTGCAATCAAATAAACAAAAAGGGTGGGTGGGAGAGTGAACGAATTGGATAATGCGCAGAATTTGCTTTTGTGCAGTAACATCGTATATTTTTTACCGTCAGCCGCTGCTAACTTCAGTTGACTAAAAATTGTAGTCAACTGGGCGCCTCCCTTTTGATTTCATAAAAAGGCGCCCCCGAGTTTCCTCAAGGGGCGCGCACAATTCTCTTGCATCTTGGCCTCTTATTAGGCCGTGCCAGTCTTACAAGGGGAGAGCTGGTGCCCACATGCGAACCACAGTGGCCTTCACAAGACCATATACATTATATGGTGACGAAAGGAGAAGGGGCAAGCCCCCTCTCCTTGAGCTTTGCTTACTTCATATTAAGTTTGGCTTCGATAGCGTGGATCCTTTCCATCAGAGAGTCAATCTTTGACGTAGCGGCTTCCAGCTTTGAGTTGGAAGAAGCCAATTTTGCTGACAGATCCCGGTTTTCAGCGGTGAGAGTGCTTACCTGCTGAGTAAGTTCCGTTTTGTTCACCCGCACGCTGTCGCCGCCAAAGCGATAATGCACGCCGAGATTCCCCATCACATCACTGCCAGAGGCGATTGATCCTCCCAGGCTGACCATAAAGTTCTCCGTCGGGCGGACGAAGATACCAAGAGCGGCCGCCCCGCTGCTGTGGTATTGGCCAAGGCCGAGAGAGGCGGACACCCGATGATTTTCATCGAAGTCCAGCGGATGCAGTGCGGCAAGAGCAGCCGCATGCGCGCCGGCACGATGGATCTTGCGGTTAAGTTCCGCGCTGCGGTTATACAGTTTGGAAATGTCATCAGAATTCTGCTGAACCGCCTGATTTGTCTGATACAACTGGCTGCCATTCACAGCATCAGTAGACGTCGCGGAAATCGTTCCGGGGGCAACATTCGTAATTTTTTGACTGCCAGCCTGAATTCCTGCCTGGCTTATTGAAGCCGCACCAACTGTGACTGAACTGAACGACACATTATCGGCTGTCGACACAGAGTATTCAGTTCCTCCCTCGGCGTTGGCCTGAGAAGTAACTTTGATATTGTTCCCCGCCACAACAGAGCTATGCTTCTTAGATTCTGTAACTGCCTGAGAAGCGTCCCCCTTGACCACCTTCAGTTGGGCTACATTGACGGCATCGGTATCGGCGGTACCTGCTGCGAGACCTGTGATCTGCCGAGTAATACCATTGGCCGTATCGCCAATGGAAACAGCCGCTCGGGTTGATACCCATGTGCTATCTGTGTTGGTCGAGGCTGCCTTGGTCCCCGGGTCGTACCCTACTTTACCCTTATCTGTCGAAGCGACGGATCCAGCTCCCAGCGCAACCCCACCCTCAACGGTGGCATTGCTTTCAGTGCCAATAGCCACAGCATTCTTTACGCTTGTAGTTGTACCATTCGAAGATGAGCCAATAATTACACTGTTGTCGGCCCCGTTCAGCGTACGCTTATCGCCAAAAACTACAGCCGTTGTTGTATCGGATACTGAGTTCTCAGAGCCAATAACAGTCACATGATTAACGTTGCTCGCCGTGTTTTTGTAGCCATTCAGCGCGTTGTATTGGCTCACGGAACTGGACGAGCCTTTGAGCGTATTGTTAACGCCGATCAGCTGCGAGGCTTGGGTGTAATCGGCAGTGTTGCCGCCGCCGATTGCAAGAGTTGCGCCGCCTTCGTCATCGTGAATTGCAGTGCGCAATTTCCCTGCAAGCTCATTAACAGAGGCCGGTTGAGTGGTAGAACTAACGGAGATATCTACGACTGAATTGGTGATTTCGTTGCCCGCACCGAAAATCAAGGCACCGTTTGAATTGTACGTTCGATTAGCGATACCTACAGTGCTATTTGCAATGCCGGAATAACTGGTACTAAGAAAGCCTACAGGAACTGTGGCGGATTCGTTGGTATTCAATGTACCGACAATAGTGGACCCAAAGTTTTGTGCTGCATAGGAAAGACTGTTAAGCCCCCCTGTGCCATTTTATCCACTGGTCGCAATGTTATAAGCGCCAAGAACTGTTGAAAGGGTACCTCCTGCATAGGCATTACTTCCCAATGATGTTGAACCAGGAGCGTACTGGAGAATGTCGCGATTCGACTCAGAAACGTTTATATCCCCCATGGCTCCTACGTAGTCACGCTGGCCAATGCTGGTTCCTGTTGTAATCGCATAGGTATTAGCGCCGATTGCAATTCCCCCAGTGTAATCTGCTTGCTGTTTTCCAAAAGAAACGGCAGCAACGCGTCGTCCCAATTCGTTATAGGTATGAGCCCCTGCGCCAATAGCAATGGCACTATCATTTTTGGCAGAGCCATCAGAAATCGTTTTGGAATTAACCCCAATAGCTATTTGTTTTTTGGCGAAAGTATCGGTTGTGCTTCCTGAGCCTATAGCAATTCCTACACCGTTCCCAGGGGGGTTGGTAGCAGGGGCCGCCAAAGCCGGCGTCATGGCAAAAGACGAAGCAACAGCGATAGCTATAGTGGTTATCCTGGAGTGTGAAGACCTTGTGCATTTTTTCTGTGTACGCATGTTTTCTCCTAATAGTAAGGAAATGTATGGATATACGATAAATCATTTCTCCCCCCTCACAATTATGGGGTTTACCCCTAATTGTTGGGGAACATAGGGACTTATTACCACAAATTAAGCCACAAACAGGCAACAACATCCATTTAAAACCCTTTGGTAATAGTGATATCCGAGTCCCACCACCGACCAATTCCAGGAAGGGAGGTAACGGAAGTTACCTCCCTTTTCCTTTGTCTGCGTGATGAAGGCACAAAAAATCCGCGGTCGCTGATGAGCGATACCGCGGATATTTTTTTGCGGGAAAGCGGCCGCTCGGAATCAGAGCGTCACTTCCGTCTCTTCTTCCTTCGGTTCTGCGGCGGCAGCGGCCCGCTCGGCCGCGCGTTCAGACGCCCGTTCGGACGCCTTCAGCATATCGAGGTCGCCTTCGTGCAGCAGCGCGATCAGGGCCTTCGCTTTCGCGGCGGCTCCTTTCCGTCCGTAGATCTTCGCGCAGTACGTGTCGAGGAGTTCCTCAAGCGTCGTTTCGTCATCGTGCCCTGAGAACTGTTCATCAAGGGCGATGATGCGCCGTCCGTCAGACTGCAGCGCAAGGTCGAGGTAATCAAAGCCGGACGGGAGAATCCGATCCGGGGTTTCAACCACGATCGTTCGGATCTGGCGGTTCTTCAGGAGCTTCTGAAGACCGCGGCGGTTTTCGTTCGTCACGGTCGCGATTTCAGAAGCCTTATCAATGACGCTCCAGCCCATGCTGGCCGCATAGACTTCGAGCCGTCTCATCTGACGCTTCAGACGGTCCTTTTCGGCTGCCGAGGAGACCCGGGCGTAGAGCCCCACGCCGCCGGCAGCCGGCACATCGTCAACAACGATGGTGCCGGACGGAAGCTGGCAGGCGGGAACCGGGAGTTTTCCGGTCTTCCACATTCTCCAGGCAGTCTGATAGCAAATGCCCCTTTGATGGGCCCAGGCGGATAGCTTCATGGATAGGGAGAGAAAAAATCTGAACAACTAATCAGTCAATGGCTGAAAGTATAGACTCAGACGCCATTCGGCGTGAGAAAGAACCCCGGAATAATTGTGCTTTTGCGTGACCGGCTGTTCCTATGCCATTATCATTAACCAATTACTGATTGAAAACGGCTTCTGCAGAAGAACGCTGAACGCAGGGGCTGCACGAGGGATTTGATGCACATTCTGATTTCAAACGACGACGGCTACTCCGCCCGCGGCATTCAGGCGCTTGCGAAAGCGATGGCGAAGTTCGGCCGCGTGACGGTCTGCGCGCCCGAGCATAACCAGTCGGGAGCGAGCAACTCCCTCACGCTTCAGCTGCCGCTCCGGGTGACCGAGGTGGCGCGGGATGTCTACGCGGTGAGCGGCACCCCGTCTGACTGCGTGCACCTCGCCTTCACCGGGATTCTGAACGACCGTCCGGACCTCGTGGTGTCCGGGATCAATTCCGGCGCCAACATGGGCGACGACACAATGTATTCGGGCACCGTCGCAGCGGCGATCGAAGGCTACCAGTTCGGCGTCGATTCGATCGCTTTTTCGCAGATTGACCGCGGCTGGATGGAACTTGAGTCTGCCGCGGAAGTCGCTCAGACTGTGGTAGAACAGTTTCTGAATAAGAAGCAGTCCTCCGATCCCGTGCTTCTCAATGTCAATATTCCGAACATGCCTTACAGCGTGCTCTCCGGCATCAGCGTGACGAGGCTTGGCCGCCGTCACAGCGCGGATCATGCTGTACCGGAGCTCGACCCGAGGGGAGAGCAGGTGTACTGGCTTGGACGGGCCGGCAAGCCCCGTGACCAGGGACCGGGAACTGATTTCTACGCAACGCAGCACGGCTTTGTCTCCGTGTCGCCGCTGCAGATTGATTTAACGCATTACGGCCGGCTGTCGGCGACTTCATCCTGGTTTGATGAGGCGCTTCCGGGGAAAGGCCATCCGTAACAGTCTTTAGGGGAGAGTTTCATGTCTTCAGCAGGTAAGCTTTTAATCGCCAGCGCGCTTGCCGCCGTTTTCGCCACGGCCTGTACGTCGACTCAGATTGCTCCGGTGTCGGATAACAGCACCACGGGCACGATCAAGTCCGGTCCCGCCTCCGTGCCGGCCGCGCCCGCGGCGTCCTCTTCCGGCGCTCAGGTGGTGCCGCTTTCAGGCGGCAGCGGCTTCTCCGGAGGTTCCGCTATGTCGTCCGCGGCTCCTGCCGCATCCGGGAACACCTACACCGTGAAGGCGGGCGATACGCTTTACCGCATCGCGAAGAACCACGGCGTGAACGTGAATGAGCTGATGCGCGTGAATGGCATTTCGGATCCGCGCCAGCTCGCGGTCGGCCGTACGCTGCCGATTCCGGGCGCTGGGCGCCCGGCGGTCCGCGTGGCGACAGCCC
>ERZ773264.3416-NODE-3416-length-12862-cov-2.685094_pt1 | contig 12862 bp, 9 predicted proteins | sample MGYA00511910_ERZ773264 | MGnify/ENA primary metagenome ERZ773264 (study PRJEB29015, sample SAMEA2737739) | human gut metagenome | biome: human gut; feature: human-associated habitat; material: faeces | place: China | collected 2012 ... | reverse complement strand
AGCATTCACCAAGTGGGGCGAAATCTTTGACAACTGAAGAACTGTAGTATTCGTTTCCAAAACAGTGGAATTTTAAAATTCCGTCTACGGAAAAGGCATCTCCTGATATCTGATATCCGTCCTTCTCTATGAATTCCTCAATAATAATGCGTTTTTCACGGGAATATGAGAGGGCATCTTCTATAAAGTCTTTTAGTTGATCTACGTTAGTCAGTTTATTGATGCCTTTACTTCCTGATGAATCGACAGGCTTTATCATAACAGGAAGGGTTAAATTCTTGATTTGTTCCAAAGCCTCCGGGTATGAAGAACATCCGACGTATTTGGGAACATTGAAATTATGTTCAGCCAAGTATCGTCTGAATAAGTCTTTCTGAGAAAGAATTTCTACAGAAGTATAGGGGCTGGTAGGCAATCCTAGTTTCTCACAAACATAAGCAGCTGTAGGGGCTGCAGGATCTGAAGCATATGCAACGACGCCATCTACTTGAAGTCTTTTGGCTAACTCGTAAACAGCCTCCTTATCTGTTGTGCTGACATTATAATATTCGTGGGCATACTGATGTCCTGGGTTATTCGGCAAGTAATCGCAGGTGATTACATAATATCCCATTTTTACAGCTTCTTTAATCGCATAGACCTGATATAAAGAGCCTCCTAACATTAAAACTTTTTTCATCTTATAAACTTTCGACAAATCGCTTAAGTCTTTGAATTCCTTCTTTAATTTTATAAATATCTAATGTAAAAGCAATCCGGATAAAATCCTCGCAACAATCACCGTAAGTTATTCCAGGAACCACTGCTACCTGTTCTTTCTCTAAAAGGGCATATGCGAACTCCTCAGATTTTAATCCGGTAGATTTTATATTTAACATTGCATAAAAGGTTCCTTGTGGCGCATCGACTGTTATTGTTTTGATTTTGGCAACTTCTTCCAATAAAACATCTCGGCGGAGAGTGAATTCCTCAATCATACCAGCCGAATATTTCTCCGAATTTCTTAGTGCTTCTATTGCTGCATACTGAGACGGCAATGGAGCACAAGCAGCTATGTTCTCTTGAAACATTGTCATGACTGATATTAATTCTGAAGGTGCAGCTACATAACCCAAACGCCATCCGGTCATACAGAATTCTTTTGATAAACTATTGATAACAACAGTGCGTTCCTTCATCTTGTCGCATGTAACAATACTTTTGAAATGAGCATTATCATAAAGTAGGGTTTTGTATACCTCATCTGTTATTACTATCAAATCATTCTCAATAGCTATCTGTGCTATTTGTTGGATGGAGTCATCAGAAATTATCCGCCCGGAAGGGTTGCTGGGCGTGTTTAAAATAATAGCTTTTGTTTTAGGAGTGATTGCCTTCCTTATGTTTTCTATAGATATCGATAAGTCATTGGTGCTGACAGGAGCTGTGATAATGGGCTCTCCACTACACATACATACCATCTGTACATAGTTTATCCAATATGGAGCTGGTATAATGACTTCATCCCCTCTGTTTAGAATGGCTAGCAGGGTTAAATATAATCCTTCCATTCCCCCAACTGTAACCATAATCTCATTTGCCGGGTTGTATTCTATATTATATTGTAACTTGTATCTGGAAGATATTATTTCTCTTAATTCTAATAATCCGGCATTAGGGGAGTATCTTGTACGACCTTCCAGTATCGCTTTACAGCCAGCTTCTTTTATTTTATCGTGTGGATGTATATCCGGATCTCCCAATGTGAAATCTATAACATTGTCATATTTTTGGGCCAAGTTAAATAGACGCCTTGTTAAGGAAGGGGATATAGAGTTTGTTATTTCTGATAATTGTATCATACTATTTCTTTATAATTTGGAGGATATACTCGACTTCATTTTCACTTAAAGCATGGAGCATTGGCAAGCAGATGACGTTATTGGACATTTGGGTTGCTATTGGCAGATTGTCAGGGTTAGCAGAATCTAATCCGCGATATGTTGAGAATGTACTGATTAGCGGATAGAAATAACGGCGTCCGAATACATTATGTTCCTTCATCTTAAAATAAAGTTCATCACGCGTCATTCCATATTCTTCAGCATTTATGAAAATTGGGAAATAAGAATAATTGTGGCGTACTCCTGGTATATCATTGAAAAAGGTTATCCCTTTAACACCTTGAAGTTCATCTCTATATCTTATGGCTACTTTGCGACGGGAATTGATTGCATGATCTACTTGCTTAAGGTTAAGTAATCCGTATGCAGCGCGTACCTCATCTACTTTACTATTAATACCGGGGGCTACAACTTCAGTTTCACTGGCAAAACCAAAGTTTTTTAGATAGTCGATGCGCTTTTTTGTCTGCTCGTCATGAACGACTAATGCTCCACCTTCCAAAGTATTGTAAACTTTCGTTGCATGAAAACTCAGAGTAGCCATATCTCCAAAGTTTAAAATGCTTTCCCCGTTTATTTCTACTCCAAAAGCATGAGCGGCATCATATATGACTTTTAATCCATATTTATTGGCAATTTCTTGAATCTCTTTCGTTTTACAAGGCTTCCCGTAAACGTGTACAGGCATGATAGCTGTAGTCTTGGGGGTAATGGCTGCTTCTATTTTACTAGGATCCAGATTACAGGTTTCTGGCTCAATGTCTACAAAAACAGGTTTGATTCCATTCCACCAAAGAGAATGTGTTGTTGCTACAAAGCTAAAGGGAGTAGTTATCACTTCACCGGTAATTCTCATTGCTTGTAAAGCGGTTATTAAAGGTAGAGTGCCGTTCGTAAACAAACTGAGATAGGGAACTTTAAGATACTTAGCTAATTCCTCTTCTAGCTTTTGGTGGAAGTTGCCATTATTTGTCAGCATTTTGCTTTCCCATATTTCTTTTAATAAGAAAGTAAAATCTTCCAAAGAAGGCAGTAGGGGGGAAGTCACATATATAGGTTTGTCTATCATTGTAATTATGGATATTATTGGTCTATATAATAGTTGTTTAGGTTAATGACGTTATTGTCTTTGTCTCCATTAAGAACCGGGTGTCAACTCCAATTTAATGATTTAAGACTTAAATTTCACAAAGATAGATAGATTCCAATACTTATCAAAATATATGTTTGGAATTTATCTAACTATTGTTGTATTGGAATTCTATCTGTTGTATCTTTGCATGATAATGAACTTATTTAATGATGCAAAGGTAATGAGACATGCTTTTTTAATTCTGGCCCATAATGAATTTCAAATATTGAAGATACTACTTTCTATGCTTGATGATGGGAGGAATGATATATATCTGCATATTGATAAGAAAGTCGTGCTCGGACCTTTAGAGCAAGATTTATTTCGGCTTGCAAAAGCTCGTCTTTTTGTACTTGAGCAACGTCTTGATGTTAGATGGGGTGATATTAGTGTGGTAAAGGCTGAACTGTTGTTACTTGAGACAGCCAGTATGAAAGGCCCTTATGATTATTATCATTTGTTGTCAGGGGTAGATTTACCGATAAAGTCACAGGACTATATTCATCGTTTCTTCGAGAAAAATAAGGGGTATGAGTTTGTGCCTTACTCTTGTGGTGAGGCTAATTTAAAAGATCTTGAAAGAAAGGTTTTTAAATATCATTTGTTCTGTCGTTATTATAAAATTCCACCTCGTATTTTTAAAAAGCAAGTACAATCTCTTCGAATAAATTTTTTAAAGTTGCAGGATTTCTTCCATTATAACCGACCTAAAGAAATTGAATTTAAAAAGGGTTCCAATTGGGTTAGTATTACGCATGAGTTGCTAACAATTATATTAGCTCAAAAGTCTTTTATTTTAAGGCGTTTTAAAAATGTTTGCTGTGGTGACGAAATATTCCTTCAATCTATATTGTGGAACTCAGAAAGGCGGAGTCATATTTATCCTGGTAGTGAGCAGTTGAATGCCGGACTTCGTGCAATTGATTGGGAACGGGGGAATCCTTATGTTTGGAAAATGGAGGATTTGCAATATTTATTAGAAACAGAGCATTTGTTTGCTCGAAAATTTGATTCGCAGAATATGGATGTTGTGATCAAAATAAGGGAGCTTTTTTCTTGAATGTATAAAGTGATGTGTGGTGGTAACTCATGAAGATGAGTGGAGATATTGCACCTTAGATATCATTCTATGATTTAATCTAATGGAGAAGTAACATTATTTATTTTTGTATATTTAGTTATACTTTTCTTTGCTGGTCTTACATATTATTTATAATATTGTACCGTTTTATAAGTCTTCTGTAGGTAGTTGGATCAAAATCAATAAAAGAGTATTGGATGATGTCTGTTTTTAATAAGCGTAGAGAGTTTGTTCGTTTCATATTGGTTGGTGTTCTGGCAACTGCTACTCATTATGGTATTTATTTCTTTTTATGTGTATTGATGTTACCAGCTATTGCATATACTATTGGTTATGCTATTAGCTTTATTCTGAATTTTTACTTGTCTAATGTGTTCACTTTTAACACTAAGCCTACTGTTAGAAAAGGAATAGGATTTGGAATCAGCCATTTTGTCAATTATTTGTTGCATATCGGGCTGTTGTCGCTATTTATATGGATCGGAGTTCCCGAGAGATGGGCACCTCTTCCTGTGTTTGCATTAGTAGTACCGGTTAATTTCCTTCTTGTTCGTTTTGTTCTAAAATCTAAAAAAATATGAGTAAAGTTAGTGTTTTAATACCTGCATACAACGAGGAACTCTCTCTTCCGGAGCTCTATTCGAAGCTAAAAGAAATGATGGATTCTTATGCAGAATATGAGTGGGAGATTTTGTTTGTTAATGATGGCAGCCATGATAAAACATTGGAAGTTATTAAATTTTTGAGATCACAAGATGAGAGAATTAATTTTGTCGACCTGTCGCGCAATTTTGGAAAAGAAGTAGCAATGTTAGCTGGTTTCGATTATGCTACGGGCGATTGTCTGGTGATTATGGATGCTGACTTGCAACATCCTCCTCACTTAATCCCTGAAATGTTGAAATATTGGGAAGAAGGGTATGATGATGTATACGCAAAGCGAATAACCAGAGGCAAGGAGAGTTTGATGCGTAAATATCTGTCCTTGTTATTCTATAAGTTATTGCAGAAAACGACCCGTGTGGAGATTCTCCCGAATGTCGGTGATTTCAGACTGTTAGATCGTTGTTGTATAAACGCTTTAAAACAGCTGCGTGAGAGCCAAAGATATACTAAAGGTATGTATTGTTGGATTGGATTTCGTAAGAAAGAGATCAAGTTCGAGCAGGAAGATCGTGTTGCCGGTACATCTTCGTTTAACTTTTTCAGCCTTCTGGGTCTGGCTGTGGAAGGGGTGACTTCCTTTACTGTAGCTCCTTTACGCATTTCTACTTTTGCTGGAATTATAGTTTCCCTGGTTGCTTTCATATATATGTGCTTCATCATGTTTAAAACATTGATATGGGGCGAAGTAGTACAAGGTTTCCCTACTCTGATGGTCGTGATTCTTTTTTTAGGTGGGATACAGTTGCTGTCCTTGGGAGTCATAGGGGAATATATAGGACGTATTTTCAATGAAACAAAGAATCGTCCTACCTACATTGCAAGAGAATATAATGGTGTGAAACAATAACTAAGATTATGAGTAAAAAAACGGTTCGGATCGGTATTGGCGCATTTCTGTTGATAATAGGAAGTTTATTTTACCTGATGAATATGTACACTCCGATATGTGGAGATGATTATCTTTATTCATTCTATTTGACTCCTGTGGCAGCTAAGTCTTTCTTTGAAGGCGCATCGATAGGATTTGAGCAGAAGATATCATCATTTACCGATGTTATTTTTTCGCAATATAATCACTATTTTTATGTGAATGGCCGTACCATTCCTCATATTCTGGAGCAGTCGTTTGCCGGACTTTGGGGGGAGAATTGTTTTAATTTAATCAATGTATTCGCTTTTCTGTTACTTAATATGTTGGTTATATGGATTTCCGGAAAAAGAAATCTGACAAAATTCGGTTACTGGGTTGCTGCAGTTTTCTTTATATGGTTCTTACTGCCTTGCCCGGTTGATCTTTTTTTGCTGATGAGTGGTGCCCTCAATTATACTTGGAGCGCCGTTCTTTGCTTGGCTTTTCTGCTTGTTTATACTAAAGTGCGGCAAATGGAAAAGGTGAATTGGGGAGTTGCTTTTCTTCTTTTTTTGCTGGGCGTCATTTCTGGTTGGACACATGAATCTTTGGTTATTGGCATTTCCGGGGCTTTGTTTATTATTTATTGTGTACAATATAATAAGAGGAAGCCTAAATCACCTGAAATAGCTTTGGTTGCTGGCTTTTGGCTTGGGACCTTGTTGTTGTGTTTATCGCCTGCTGCCCGCGGGCGCGCGTCGTTTGATCATCCTTCCATCTGGGAAACCTTCTTATTGATAATCGGTGAGCTTCGGGCATTTTATGTTCTTCTGTTTTTGCTGGTATATACTTTTTTTCGTGAAAAGAGAAACAACAATAATCATACCTTGAGAAAGTTTTTCTATGATAATCAACTTTATTTTTATATAATCTTAATTGAACTTGTTTTTAGCTTGGTTATAGGATTTCGAAATGTCCGGCAATTGTTTGGAATAGAGCTGTTTTCTGTTGTGATTTTAATCAAGCTGATCAGTGAACAGACTTCATTTAATGCGGTTTGGTGTAGAAGTGTATCAATTGTGGCAGCAAGTGCGATCGTTTTGCATATGGCATTTGTCATTCCATGCGCAAAACGTTCTCATGCGCAATTTCAGGATATAGTGACCACTTATCTACACTCAGAAGACGGTGTTGTTTCTTTCAAATACGAAGAGTTTCCCTGTTGGGTCGATTCTTATGTCTGGCGATTCGGAGGGTATGCGGATTGGGAGGCTTTTTGTATTTCCGTCTATTATACGGGAGACAAAAAGCCAATGAAAGCTTTGTTGATTGATTAGTGTTCATTTGTGAAAATAAATGATTGTCTGTTAAGATGCTTTTCGGTAGTAATATTTTTCGCTGTGTATAAAAATTGTAAAAAAAAGTAGGTTTTTGCATGTGTTCATATTAATAGCTTTATATTTGTACAATTAAACCTAAACCCCTTTTACAGTTTTACTTATGGAGCTATTGAAAAGTCATTTTTTTTTAATAAAAAAGGCTTATATTGAGTCGTTTATTATTCTTTTGTTTCTGTCCTGCTGTCCTTTCATTGTTTCTTCCTGTCACGAGGAAGAGAAAGAGGAGATACCTGAATCTCCTTTTGATGAAGAAGATATTCAACACGAACAAGATCTGAATGCTTATTTGGGGAAAAGCTATTCATGTAAAATTTCCCAGGTCTCAGTAATGGAATCTTCCGTTCGCGTTACTGGTGAATATACCGGTGAAAGCAACTTCTTTTTAGGTGAGATTCCTCCTTATTTGGATATCATAGATGTGAAGAAGGCTCCTTATAAGGTAAAATTGGAAGATTCATCTTTTGAAATTGAGTTAGAGCGCTATGTAGAAAGGGATGGAGCATTATATGACCGTCTTTTGTCAAAGTGGGCTATTTATAAAGAGGGAGTAGAAAGAGACCAACTGGTTTCTCATGCGCATCAAGCAGATGAAATTCATGCGTTCCAGAATCTTCCGGCTATCAAACTGACTTCAAAGAAAGGGTTGGGTGGAATTATTCCTAACCAATATATATCGGATTTTACTTCGTTGGGGATAAGTAGTGCTACGATTAATGTTTGTATCACTCAGTTTATGCATCTGACGCCAAGAGCGGGAGATATTGCGCATACTTATGGGGGAAGAACCTATTATATGGATGAAGGTTACCTCAAGACTGTACTTGACGTTCCTCTTTTAGAAGCAGCCAAACGGAATATTGCTGTTGCTGCCATCATTCTTGTCGAACCGGCAGCTAAATGCGTAGACCCTGACCTGGGGGCATTGCTGCAACATCCGGATTATGAAAGAGGGGTTTATACAATGCCTAATATGACTACTCTGGAATCGGTGAATTGTTATGCAGCGGCATTTGATTTTCTGGCTAAAAGATATTGTACGGCGGACAATCGCTACGGGCGCATAGCTCATTGGATTATGCATAATGAGGTAGACGGCTGTATAGACTGGACAAATATGGGAGTAAAACCTCTTACAGTATTTACGGATACCTATATAAAATCAATGCGTATATGTTATAATATAGTACGCCAATATGATAAACAGGCAGAGGTTTTGGGGTCTTTTACACATTCCTGGACACAGATAGCGAATGTGGGATGGTGGCTCTATACAAGCAAAGAAATCATTGATTTGTTGAATGTTTATAGTCGGGTAGAAGGAGACTTTCAGTGGGGATTAGCTTATCATAGCTATTCTCAGGATTTGACGAATCCATGTGTTTGGATTGATCCGAACGCAACGTTTTCCATGGATACCCAATTTATTACGTTTAAGAATCTGGAAGTTCTGAGTAAGTGGGCGCTTACCAAAGAAAATAAATATAAAGGGACTATTAAGCGCTCTGTCTGGCTTTCTGAGGCTGGAGTAAATTCTCCTACTTATTCGGATGAAGATTTTCAGAAGCAAGCGGCTAGTTTGGCTTTCGCCTGGAAGAAAATCAACGCATTGGAAGGGATTGATGGGCTACAATGGCATAATTGGTTTGATCATCCGGGAGACGGAGCTTGCTTCGGATTGCGTAAATACTTGGATGAATCTTACAGAGGAGAAGCCAAACCTGTGTGGGAAGTTTATCGAAAAGCAGGCACAAATGAAGAAGATGAATACTTCGAACAATTCTTACCTTTAATTGGAATTCCTGATTGGAATATTATTGAGAATTTTTAATCAACGACATTATTAACTAAAACTGAAATTATGGAAAATTTGAAAGCTTTCTTTACGAGAAGGCCTGAACGCCTGTTAGGGCGATGTGGCATGTTGTTTTTAATGGCATTTTTTGTGATGAACTTGTCTTCCTGTAATGATGACTTTATTGAAGACGATGGAGGAGAAGTTATTCCTCCTGAGGAAATTGTTATCCCACCCGTTTATATGTTATTGGATGGCCCCTATAAGTCGGGTGTGACGTTAACTCAGAATGAAGACAGTAGTTATACGATAGAAACTACTAATGGTGATCCTTGGGCGACTGCCGGTTTGTTTAAAGAAGATGTTCCCGAAGAATGTAATGTTCTTGAATTTGAATATCAGACGGAAATGGGGATGAGTAACCTTGAACTCTTTTTTGCTGATGCAAAAAATGGGATTGATGCTACTCATAGCATGAGTGCGGGAACCGTTCCTGCTTCTACGAAATGGGCTTCATTCAGCGTTCGTCTAAAGAAATATAGACAGGAGTTTGATTGGGGAAAAGTGAAAGATTATCTGCGTCTGGATTTTGGAGACCAGCCTAATAATATCATACAAATGCGTAATATACGCCTACGTATGATGAATGATGAGGAAAAACAGGCGGAAGAGGACGAGAATAATGAAGCACTTAATAAAGAGAAGTACGAACAAGGAATTAAAGATTATCTGAATAAAGAATATGATTGCCATGTAACTGATGTGGTGGTAGGAGAGAGTACGATCAGTATTCAAGGTAACTATACGGGAGAAGGTACTTTCTTCTTGGGAGAGATTCCACCATTTGTGGATATGTTCAAAGTGGAAAAGGTGGAAAATAAAACACCTTTATCAAACGGCTCTTTTAACGTTCAGTTGGATAGATATGTTACTATAGGTGACTATAAGTATGATCGTTTATTGTCTAAGTGGGCTATATACAAAGAAGGAGCTTCCAAGGATGAGATTGTTTCTCATGCCCGCTATGCGAACGTGGATAAAATACACGTAAAACAAAGTGTTGAGGCTATTCCTTTAAAATCTAAGAAGGGGTTGGGAGGATTGATAAACCATGGATTCCTTGCATCTGATTTGGATGATTTGGGTATTGCCAGTGCCACCATCAACATTCCTATTTCTCATTTCATGCATCTTTCTCAACAGGAAGGAGATATTCCGCATACTTACGGTGGCAGGACATATTATTTTAATGAGGGATATATGAAGAGTTCATTTGATGCTGTGTTGGAGCAAACGAGTAAACGTGGAATCTCTGTAGCAGGTATTTTGCTGGTTCCTCCTACCGGAGATGCCGGTACTCTTTTGAAACATCCGGATTTTAATGGTATAGCTCCTTATACAATGCCCAATATGACCACAATAGAGTCTACAAATTGTTACGCTGCAGCACTTGACTTCCTGGCAGAAAGATATAGTGACCCTAATATGCGCATAGCGCACTGGATTATACATAACGAAGTGGATGGAGGAAGTCATTGGACCAATATGGGTGACAAACCGATTGCCACGTTTATGGATACTTATCTCCGTTCGATGCGTATGTGCTATAATATTGCGCATCAATATGACCAGCACTCAGAAGTCTTTATCTCTTTCTCGCATGGATGGAATATCGCTGCCGGTGGCGGTTGGTATAAAGTAAGAGATATGCTCGACTTTATGAATCAGTTCAGTGAAAGCGAAGGTGATTTCTTCTGGTCATTGGCGTGTCATAGTTACCCGGCTCAGTTAGGTAACCCGTGTACTTGGGATGATGAACAGGCAACTTACTCTATGGATACGGAATATGTGACCTTGAAAAATTTGGAAGTTTTGGATAAGTGGGTAAGTCTTTCCTCCAATAAATATAAAGGAACAGTGAAACGTTCTGTCTGGCTTTCTGAGGCAGGAACATGTTCTCCAAGTTATAGTGATAATGATTTGCAGGATCAGGCTGCCGGCTTTGCTTATGGCTGGAAGAAGATTAATAATCTGGACGGCATTGATGGAATACAATGGCATAGCTGGTTTGATCATTTGGGAGATGGTGCTTGTTTGGGTTTGCGTAAGTATACCGAAGCGCCTCATAATGGTGAAGCCAAGCCTGTATGGACAACCTATCAAAAAGCGGATACAGATGAAGAAGATGATTATTTTGAACAGTATTTATCTCGAATAGGGATTGATAGTTGGGAAGGAATTATTCAAGATATTCCATAAGCGATATTAGGTAAAAGAGGAAGCTCATTTGTGCTTCCTCTTTGGGTGTTGTGATTATATCTAAGTCTGCTATAAAAGAATTTTTTTAGTCTCACGGTCTCACTACTTTTGCATAATCACCTAATAACTAGGATATTATAGAATGAGAGATACTTTTTACAGAGGTATCTCTCATTCTTTTCTCACTGGAATTACCCTATTTTACCCTATCTCTCATTCTATTTTACAACTATTTCCCATAATGTCCTGGACACGGCACATAAATCGGTTGCGTACGAATTCCGATATTCTGCAAAGAACCTTCTTCTTTCAACCTGCGAATATGGCGCGCCGCCATACTGTGTGTGAATTGGCAAAGTGACTGCATATCAGAGCGGGTCAAAACCGTATGCGTAGCGAAGTACCCGGTTAATTTTTTGTCTATTTCTTCCTGGGAGAGGGTAGCCGAGTGGGGTTTATACTTTGAGCGTTGTGCATGCATACCTATAAGCTCACCTTTTAAATCTCTGTCCGCCAAGAAACTGACCGATTTAAACTTCACTTTGTCAGCGTGTGCGGCCATGGAATGTATCGGCTCTGTTGCTTGTAATGTGATCTGAAAATAGCCGACCCCGTCAAGATGTACTCTTTGCCCTTCGCGTAAGTGGTTGCCCATGCACCGACTGAGTTCCATTAACATTGCTTCCACTTCGGCCTTGCCAAAGGTAGTTGCCGAGTGAATTTCGACTGCCAGTCTTTGGGTAGTCACGTGTTGAAAATTCACGACTCTGGGATGATAACTTGTTTCCCCCTCTTCTTCTCCCTGAACGGGATTCTTATAAAATTCGAATTGTACTGCCATCTTAATTGTTGTTTATCTGTTGTTTATATATGGTGTTACTTATCTCTTCGGCATTTAAAGCCTTTATCTGCGTGTCATCTTACTGACATCTTCATCGTTCTACCCGGGTGAACCGATCATTGCACCTTCGAGAACGTATCTGTGTACCTGGGTGAACAGGTCGGTTCACCCGGGTAGTATGATGAATAACGTCTTTCAAAGATACGACAATAATAGTTGTAAAACAAGCAATTATAGGATTGTTTGCATGATAATGAATGGTAAAATATATGCGCCTTAAAGTACTTCTAAAAGGAGAAATGTATAGGTCTGAAATTAAATAATGGAAGTTGGAAAGCAGAATGAGAGATAATCAAAAGAAGGTGAGAGACAGGTTAGAATAGAGTAATTTCAGTGAGGAAATGATGAGAGATACCTCTGTAAAAAGTATCTCTCATCCTATAATATATTAATTATTTGATGATTATGTAAAAGTAGTGAGACCGTGAGACTAAAATATATTTTTTCTTTTCTAGTAGAGGGAGAGGAGATGGGAATGAAACTTATGATCAGAAACTTGTTTACATAGAATGTTTACAGTACTTTTGTGCAAAATATATATTGCCCTACACACGCAAGCAGGACAAACAGCGAAAGAAAAAATGAGAATAACACAAGTGAGAGACGATGGCAAAGTAAATACGATGCGTACGTTGAAGATTGAACAGCTCGTAGAGCAGATGAAAAAGGAAACTAAAGCACAACTGGTCTCTAATATGAGAGAAGTCCTGCCTTATATACTTCCCGGTGATAAAAATGATTATATAGAGAGGGTCCCGAAGATACTTCCGGCGGCAGCTTTTGTCAGAAAAAACGGGGTGATGGCGATGGCCGAATATAATGGAATCGTTATGCTTCAGGTCAACGGGTTATCCGGACGTATGGAAGCTGATGAGGTGAAGGAGTGTGTGAAGGAACT
>ERZ773264.3410-NODE-3410-length-12892-cov-3.653268_pt1 | contig 12892 bp, 15 predicted proteins | sample MGYA00511910_ERZ773264 | MGnify/ENA primary metagenome ERZ773264 (study PRJEB29015, sample SAMEA2737739) | human gut metagenome | biome: human gut; feature: human-associated habitat; material: faeces | place: China | collected 2012 ... | reverse complement strand
ATGGGCTTATTTCAGCCGAGGATTTGTCTGTAGGTTGATTGAAGATTAGTATAAAGGAAGCTCTTGACAACGTGAGTTTCGGGTGCTATAATACACTTGCAGTCAAAGCTGTAATAGTTTGAACTGCAAATATCAACAAGAATTGGAGTTGGGAAGATGCGTACTGTTTCCTGCTGAATTTTAAGGTGCATATGAAAATTTTTAAAGCGCATTTTATATGCGTTTGTTTCAGTGCGCCATTGCAGGAAAGATGTGCATATTCCCGACTTTTATATTGATACGGTGCATTGTGTCCCTATGCGCCTTATTCGGTGTAACTGCCGCAGGAGATGAGCTTTCCTGCGGCTTATTTTTTTGCATCGGAGGCGCATATTATGTCAGTTATAAATATCACAGACCTTACTTTTGCCTATGAGGGCAGCTATGACAACATCTTTGAACACGTAAGTTTTCGCATTGATACCGACTGGAAGCTTGGCTTCACGGGACGCAACGGTCGGGGAAAAACTACATTTTTGAATCTTCTTCAGAGTAAATTTGAGTACAGCGGCAGCATTTCCGCTGATGTTGATTTTGAGTATTTCCCTTATGAAGTCAGCGACAGATCGGCTGATGCAATAGATGTTATCGGCGGGATATGTCCTGATTACGTTTACTGGGAGCTTGTTCGTGAAATGAATTTTCTCGAAATTGATGAGGAAGTCCTATACCGCCCCTACTCGACCCTTTCATTCGGAGAGCAGACAAAGCTGCAGCTTGCGGCAATGTTCCTGCGGGAGAACAGCTTTCTGCTCATTGATGAGCCTACAAATCATCTGGATATGCACGGAAGAGAGCTGCTCAGCCGATATCTCAACAGCAAGAAAGGATTTATACTTGTGTCTCACGACCGCACGTTCATGGACAGCTGTGTTGACCATATCCTTGCCATAAACCATGCGGATATTGAGATAACAAAGGGCAATTTCTCCGTATGGCTGGAAAACAAGGAGCGCAGAGATGCTTTTGAGCTTGCGGAGAATGAGAAGCTTAAAAGCGAGATAAAGCGCCTTGAAAAGACCGCTGCCGAAAAGGCTGAGTGGTCGGACAGGGCGGAAAAGCGAAAGATAGGCTTTGACCCGACCAAGGTTGAAAAAAGCCTGACCCGACGTCCGACAGAGGCAGCAAAAGCCAAAAAATCCATGAAGCGTGCCAAGGCGATCGAGTACAGATGCAGCAGGGCGATAGAAGAAAAATCCGCACTGCTCAAAAACATTGAAAGGGCAGATGCTCTTAAAATAAAGCAGGAGGATTTTTACGCCGATACTTTGGTGCAGTTCAGGAATGTGTCAGTGGAGTTTGGCGGCAGAAAAATTTTCAGCAGTCTTAATTTCACCGTTGAAAAGGGCGAGCGTGTGCTGCTTATGGGCACAAACGGCTGCGGAAAATCCACTGTGATGAAGCTTGTCTGCGGTCAGGATATCCCTCACGGCGGTGAGATAATTATCGGCAGGGGACTGAAAATATCCTACGTTTCTCAGGACGCATCGGAGCTTTCGGGCAGCTTGTTTGACTTTGCACGTCAGCGAGAGATTGATGAAAGCCTGCTGTTTGCTATTCTGCGAAAGCTGGATTTTGCCCGTGTCCAGTTTGAAAAAAACATGAGCGGATTCAGCTCGGGCCAGAAGAAAAAAGTCCTGCTGGCGGCAAGCCTCTGTGATTCGGCGCATATCCACATCTGGGACGAGCCGATGAATTATATCGACGTTATCTCACGTATGCAGCTGGAGCAGCTTATCATACAGTACCGGCCCACTATGCTTTTTGCGGAGCATGACAAGGCATTCTGCGACAGGATAGCGGATAAGGTCATAACATTCTGAAAAAATCGGGAGCTGATGATCTTCGCATCGGCTCCCGATCGTATTTGCGTGTTTATGAAAGAATGGGCTGGAGCTGTCTGCCAGACAGTGCGGCTGCGGCGGCTTCGGGAAGCTTTGTAAAATCAGCCACCGCCGATGTGGGCTTTTTGATGAAATCGTCCTGCCTGAACGGAACAAAGCAGATGTTCTTTATGTTAAGCAGTGTTCCGATATTTTTTGCCGAGGCGGACAGTGCGTCGTTGGTGGAAACTGTGATAAGTACAGGTCTTGCATTGCGCAGGTGTGATTTAACTGCCATTGTCACGGGTGTGTCGGTTATGCCGCAGGCGAGCTTTGCCAGCGTATTTCCCGTGCATGGGGCAACTATAAGCAGGTCGAACATTTTTTTCGGACCTATAGGCTCTGCCTGTGGTATGGTGTTGATAACGCCTCTTCCGCAAATGTTTTCGGCGGTCATGATGTTTTCCTCGGCTGTGCCGAAGCGGGTGTCAAGTGAAGAGGCGTTGTATGACATTATGGGGGTCAGCTCAGCCCCTGCGGCTTTCAGCTTTATCATCTGCTCAAATGCCTTGGAAAAGGTGCAGAACGAGCCGCACATGGCAAATCCGATCTTTGCTCCGCTGAGGGGTGATATGCTGTCTGTCAAGATGTTCACCTCCTTGTAAAAGGTGTGTATGTTACTTTCGTTCGATGAGTATGTTTTCGATAGCCTTGCCGATTATCTTTCCCGAGCTTATGGGTGCGGTCTTTCCAGGTAGGGACAGCGCCCATATGGCACGAAGCCCCATTCTGCCTGCGGCTTCAAAATCCATGCCGCCGGGCTTTGAGGCAAGGTCTATCATAAGGCAGCTTTTGGAGCATTGGGACAGTGCGCTTTCATCAAGGACAAGGTGGGGGACAGTGTTGAAGATAAGCTCCGAGTCCGAAAGAACACCAGAGCTTTTAAGCTCTGATATATGTATGGTCTTGCAGCCGAATATCTCAGCCCATGCAAGGTCGGAGTATTTTCTTGCGCATACGGTCATCTCTGTTCCGAAGCCGCTAAGTATCCTGATAAGCGCTTTGGCGATGCGTCCCATTCCCAGGATAAGCGCCTTTTCTCCCGCAAGGGTTACAGCCTGTTCCTCAAGTGCTATCTGCACGGCGCCCTCTGCTGTTGCACGGGCGTTGAGGACGGACAGCTCCTCACGCTCAAAGTAGTCGATGACCTCTATCCCCTTGGAGGAGAATATCTCACGCACCTGCGGGGATATCCTGCCGCCGAAAACGATGCCGCCGTCCCTCACCTTGCCCGAAAGCTCTTTGAGGGATATGGTGCCTCGGTAAAATGGCGTGCTGAGGGTAATGCCGTCCGACGAGGGCGGCAGGGGAAGCACCAGATAATCGGTGCGCTGAGGGACGGACATAACATTGTCTGCCACTGTGATTTTGTCTGATGTAAAAACGTTTTTGTCAAAGCCGACGGTATAGACCCTGTGCTTATCCCCAAGCTGTTCGGCAAGGGCTGAAAAACGCATATCTCCGCCTGCGATAATATATGTGTCGGACATGTCGCATTTCCTTTCCTGAATAATGGGCATTTATCCTGCCCTTACACATTATATGCGGAGCAGTGCGCTGCGGTTCGTATATGTAACGGTCAAATATTTCTATTGTATTTTTGCGGAAAATGTGGTATAATAACAGTAATTTAAAGCATAAAAGGACAGGTGAACGGATTTGAAGACCTTAGAAGAAGTAAGAGAAGTTTTTGCAGATGACAGATTTGCCACCGAGAATGGCGCCGTCATTGAGGAGATAGGCGATGGATACGCAAAATGCTCCGTAAAGCTTGAACGCAAGCATAAAAATGCCATGGGCGGCGTTATGGGCGGAGTTTATTTCACACTGGCGGACTTTGCCTTTGCAGTGGCATCGAATCATGAGAAAATGGGAGTAGTCTCCATAAGCTCCAACATAGCTTTTCTCAGTGCTGCCAAGGGCGATATGCTTTATGCCGAGGCGCACTGTGTAAAGAACGGACGCACCACCTGCTACTACAATGTCAATGTTTATGACGAGACTGGCAGGCAGGCTGCGGCTGTGACTATCACGGGCTGTCATGTGGGCTAACAATAAAACGGCTGTCGTTATTTCACGACAGCCGTTTTGCTTTTTTTATGGCATTAAAATAGTACATTACAGACCGTATTCGCCTGTGCTTATGGTTATAGCCTGTTCAACAGGGATAATGAATATCTTTCCGTCACCGTATGCACCCTTGCCGCCCGTTCTGGCAGCGGTTATCATAACGTTAACTACCTTATCCACCATTTCATCCTCCACCACAACCATGACCATTTCCTTGGGCATTTCATCGTAATGGATAGCGCCTACTTTAAGTCCCTGCTGCTTTCCACGGCCAAGAACGCTTGTTCTTGTTGCAGGATATATTCCGTTATCCGCCAAAGCGGTAAGCACATCTGAAACCTTTTCGGGACGGATTATTGCTTTTACCATTTTCATAAACATCGCTCCATTACAGCATTATTTTATAAATATATGGTAACTCTTTTTGGAGCATTTGTCAAGTGGGTAAAATACAAAAAATGCAGGAAATTAAAAATAAAAATTCATTTTAGCTAAATTTATTTTGCAGAAGTGCTTCCGAAACCGCCGCTGCGCTTGTCCTCGGCTGCATCATCAACTGTTATTCCGAAAGGCATGAAGATTCCCTGTGCAAATGCGTCGGAGGCCTTCAGCTCAAGTATTTTGCCGCTGTTTGATTCGTTGGTTATCCTTATCTGGATATGACCCTCGTTGTCAGCGCCAAAATAATCGCTGTCGATAATGCCAACGGTGTTGTCGAGCCTCAGGCGGTACTTAAAGCCAAGTCCGCTTCTGGGGCAGCACATAAGGAACCAACCGTCATCTATCCTTGCACGTATTCCTGTGGGGATAGTTATTGTTTCGTTGGGCATAAGCTTTATGGGGCAGGGAATATAAAAGTCATAGCCTGCGGAGCCTGATGTGGCACGCTTTGGCAGGCGGATATCCTCATACATTTGTGAAAGCTCCGCTTCCGAATAGTTTGGAAGAAGTCTTGCGCCGTCAGCTAAGAACTGCTCCTTTGATATTTTTTTGAATTCAGCGATCCTGTTCATTCCGAGATCTCCTTTAAAAGCCTGTCAAATGTGGGACGGTCTGCAAGTCCTGCGGAGAATGCGGTTGCGCTTCCTGCGGCTGTACCCCATTTGAGGGCGGTCTCATAATTTTTGGTGTTTATGTATCCTGCAATGAATCCTGCAAGCATTGAGTCGCCTGCGCCTACAGAGTTGACAGCGGTGCCCTTGGGAGCGCCTATTCGATATACGTTTGCGTCCTCTGCTGCAAGCACAGAGCCGTTTTCTGCCATAGACACGATAACATTTGATGCTCCCATAACACGCAGTCTCAGTGCACAGGCTTCCGCCTGATCTGCATTGTATATCGGACAGCCCAGAAGCTCGGACGCCTCGTGATGATTGGGCTTTATCAGAAAAGGCTTATATTTGAGAAGCTTTGTGAGTAGGCTGCCTGAAGCGTCTGCAGCAATAAGCACGCCGCTGTTTTCAAGCCTGCGGCAGATAGTCTCGTAAATGTCCTCGGGAACGGACTTTGGCACGCTTCCCGCAAGAATAAGTACATCACCGCTTTTAAGAGTGTCGGTTTTCTTCAGCAGCTTATCAATGGCTTCGCTGCTGATAACGGGACCGCCGGGATTTATCTCAGTTTCTCTTGCACTGTCAGTCTCGAAAAGCTTGACGCATATTCTTGTAAAGCCCTCATCAAGGGTGATAAAGTCGGCGGAGATACCCATTTCCTTTACCGCTTCAGTAAGAGCTGCACCTGTAAAGCCTGCGGCAAAACCCCATGCGGTACTTTCGGTGCCAAGCATTTTCAGCACATATGAAACATTTATTCCCTTTCCGCCCCAGCATATTTTTTCTGAGGTGGTTCTGTTCACGCTTCCGCCGTTAAGGCTTGGGAGCCTGAGAACATAGTCAACTGCGGGATTGAAGGTAACTGTATATATCATAAAAAATTCCTTTTTTGCAGATGAATTTATTTTGCCGAGCCACGGATAATAAGCTCGTGATCCAGAATGATATGCTCATTGTTCTTTTCGGTCTTGTGCATATTTTCCAGAAGCTTTGTGATAACTGTCTTGCCCATTTCATATCCGGGCTGAGCAACGGTGGTTATACCGGGGATATACATTTCGCTGAGGCTGATGTTATCAAAGCCGCAAACCTCCAGCTGTGAGCCGATGGCAATGCCGTCACGGGAAGCCTGCTTTATAACGCCAACTGCCAGCAGGTCGGAAATGCAGAAAACTGCCTCGGGAGGCTCGGGGAGACTCATAAAATATTTCAGTGCCTCACAGCCGTCGGTGTAATCATATGAGCAGCGGTAGATGTACTTTTCGTCCTTTTCAATGCCGTAAGCTGCCAGAGCACGAGTATATCCCGCTTCTCGGTCGTGAGAGGAATGAGCGCTTGTTACAGTGGTGATAAGAGCGATTTTCCGCTTTCCTTTTTTCAGGAAAAAGCTTACAGCGTCAAAAGCCGCCGCTTCGTCATTGATAGTAACGGTGAGAACATTTGCACCCTCTCTGCGCTCGCAGCAGAGAGCAATGTTATAGCTCTTGTTCAGCTCGTTGAGTTTTTCGCCGTCTATCTGAGTTCCGAGAAGCACTGCCGCATCGACTGTGCGGTTAAAGAGCATATTAAGCAGACGCATCTCGGTATCAAGATAGCTGTTGCTTGTACTGAGGAAAATATCATAAAACGGATATGCTGCGTCCTGCATACCATTGATGATGTTGCTGTAAACAGTATGCTCAGTTGAGGGCAGAATAACAAGGATATTGTTTGTCTCGCATTTTCTCAGGTTTCTGCCGAGAAAATTGGGACTGTAACCCATTTCATTTATGACCTCGTTAACTGCTGCCGCAGTCTCATCGGATACTGCCGAGCTGTTGTTGAGCACTCGTGAAACAGTTGCTACCGATACGCCTGCCGCTTTGGCTACATCTTTAATAGTGACACTCATTTATATTACCATTCCTTTCGGAAATTTATACGATCTTTTCGTCCTCTTTGAGAGAACGGTTCTTTTCTTTGAGCTTTGCATTTTTGCGCTCGGCACGCTTTACCGAGCGTTCATATGAGAAGATATCCGCAAAAACAGCTATTGCCAGAAGCACCGTAACGATTATTGCGGGATATATCCTTGATGTGAGCACCTCAACGCTTTCTTTTGGTACAGTTGCATTGGGGATCCCGTTGAGAACTGAAATCGGGTATATGTAAAAAACAGTTCCTGCAATATTCAGAAGCGCTGAACCGAGATTTGTTATCCGGTTCCTGAAAAAAGCCAGCAGCAGCGATAGACCGAGAAGCATTACGGAAATTATCAGTGCTCTTCCTATGTCAGTATAGTTATTGGACATAAGTCCTATTCCGCCCATAAGATTCAGAAAAAGGCAGCATACCGCAAATGCGGCGCAGCTCAGCCCCAGAATTATCTTTCTGAAAATTTCCATAAAAAATACCGTTCTTTCCTGTAAAATAAAACCGCTGTATCATCACAGCACTGCTAATATAACATTATATCACATTTTTTGCGCCTATGCAAGCGATTTTTGACCCGATAATAAAAATTTGCAGGTGAGTGACAAATGACCAATAAAATGCAGAAATGGACATATGTACATTTAATGCTAAATCCGACTTGATTTTTAAAAGAATGGGGGTAAAATTACAGAATATAAAACTCTTATATTTTGAAGTGCGGTGCAAATATTAAAACAGTAAGGGTAAGTTCCGACAAAGAATGCACTCTGTTGTGCTGTGTGCTGCGGTCGGCACCTTGCGGCAGGAAGTTCGTGCCGATGAACGATAAAAGCTGTACAGGCTTTCAATAAGATGCTGTTTACTCGGCTTTATCGCAGATCGGTAAAAGATGCGGCGGAGAGCTGCGGAGAGGATGAAGATATGGTATCAGCACTTAAACTGCTCCGTGGTGCGGCGTGTGCCGCCCTTGCGGCACTTACGGGCGGTATCCTTTATTATAACGTTTCTCTCCCCGATAATTATCTTGTTACGGGCGGAGAAAATCTGAAGCTGGGCGAGCATATAGCAGTTCGTTCAGAGAGTATTATTCCCGAAAATTATTCCTTTTATGTGCAGTGCCAGCAGAATGCGGCGGCAATGTCTGGGGCGCTGGCTTCCCGCACTGAGCAGCTGACCCTTTTCGGCGTATTCCCCATAAAGAATGTAAATGTCACCGAGGTGGCAGAGCCTGTGGTAATTCCCTGCGGAACGCCATTTGGCATAAAGCTTATGACCGAGGGAGTTCTGGTAGTGGAGCTTACTGGCTTTGACACTGGTGACGGTATCATATCGCCTGCAAGAGAAGCAGGCATTGACGAGGGCGATGTTATCGTCAGCATTTCGGGCAAGCCTGTTTCGGGCAATAAGGACGTGAGCCGCATTATCGAGGAAAGCGGCGGCAAGACCCTTGGTGTGGAGCTGATACGCAGCGGTGAGCACAGAGTGGTTTTTCTCAAACCGAGCAAAGCGGTTTCGGACGACAGCTACCGTGCGGGAATGTGGGTGCGAGACAGCTCCGCAGGCATAGGCACGGTGACTTTTTATGACCCCTCCACAGGGATATTTGCAGGTCTTGGCCACCCTGTCTGCGATACGGACACGGGAGAGATGCTTACCATGTCCTGCGGTGAAGCGGCTGACGTATATATCAGCGGCGTGAAAAAAAGCACGGCAGGCGCTCCGGGAGAGCTTATCGGAATGTTCACCTCCGACAAAGCCAGCGGAAGCCTGCTTGTAAACAGCGAATGCGGCGTTTACGGCAAAATGGGCAGCAGTCCCACACTTAAAAGTGCAGTTCCCGTGGCAATGCGGCAGGAAGTGCAGACAGGTGCGGCTGAGATATATGCCACCATCAGCGGCTGCGAGCCTGAGTGCTATTCGGTCGAGATCGAAAAGATAGATATGGGCAATTCCACCGACTGCAGGAATATGGTCATTCATGTGACCGATGAACGGCTGCTGGATAAAGCGGGCGGCATAGTTCAGGGAATGAGCGGCAGTCCCATTATCCAGAACGGCAAACTTGTGGGAGCGGTCACTCATGTGCTTGTCCGTGACCCTACAAGGGGATATGGCATTTTTGCCGACACCATGCTTGAATGTGCCAAAAGTGCGGCGGGATAAGACTTTACAGGGAACACACTGAATAAATGTGTTTCCTGTACATAGCTACAAGTATCAACGTTCATAGAATTTTAATTATGTGGGCTGTTGATTTTTGTATGAGCTTGTAGTATAATATTTTTAGTTGTCTTACAGGCATAATGAAAGTTGGTTCAGACTAGGAAGGATGGAATTGATTTGTCCTCATACTATGACCGCAAAAAGAAGGAAAACGGCATCAAATTCCGTATTTCTTTTGTAATATTATTTGCCGCAGCAAGCTTCGCTGCGTGCTTTGCTCTTTATATGAAAAGCAGCTCGCCTGCCGATGATAAGCCCCAAGCTGACGGCAGCGCATCTCAGGTGACGGCTTTTACTGTTACACAGACCGTTTCGGAAACAGAAACAGAAACGGAGGCGGTGAGCGAAAGAACATCTACTGCCGACATTAACCCCATTGCCGAAAGTGCAGAGGTAGATGAAAGCTACTTTGATGACTGTATGTTTGTGGGCGACTCCCTTATGGTGGGACTCGGCACATACGGCTTTATCTCCGAGGAACAGATCGCTGCAGGCATCGGAATGAGCGTTGTCAGTATAGGCACTACACCTCTTACAAATGCAGACGGAAGCGAGATCCTTGCAGCCGATAAGGTTAATGCCGCTTCTCCCCGGCATGTTTATATCCTGCTGGGACTTAATATGCTGGGAACCTATACCGATGAGCAGCTTTTGTCATATTACGGCGATTTTATTGACAGCATCAACAGGGAAAATACGGATATCTATGTCATTTCCGTTCCGCCCGTAACAGGGGAGAGGGAAACTGACGAGGATAATCCTATCCTTAATTCGGATATCGACAGCTTCAATGCCGATCTGCTTAAATTTGCAAACAACCGCTGTGTTTACTATGTTGACCTTAACACGGCACTCAAAGGCCCCGACGGAAGATTTCCCGAGGAGGACGCCGAGGCGGACGGTGTGCATTTCAAGAAGCCTACCTACAGGACTATGCTTGAATATCTTCGTACACACGTTTACAGCGGAGAATAAGAAAAATATGAAAAGGTCTGTAACATCAGGTCTTTCTGAAAGGTGATAGTAGATATGAAGAAATATTGTCTTGCCGCTGCGGCGGCTTTATGTGCTGTTATGATGACAGCCTGCGGGGCAGAAAACGAGGCTCCTGCAGATACTTCCGCTCAGTCGGAGACCGAAAGCGTCACTGAGTCCGTTTCCGAGACTGTGAGCGAAACAGAAGCGGCTTCCTCCGAGGAAACTACCGTCAGCGAGACTGAGGAAACAACTGAGACCTCCGAGACCAAGGAAGCTTTTACCTGTGCGGATATCGTTGCTGAGATAGAAAACACCGTAGAGCTGCCCTCCATGGCTGATATCGGCGCTGACCGTGTTCATATGTATCTTGATTTTGAGATCCCCGAGGGCTGCGACTTTGCAATGTCCATCTGCGGCTCAGGCGGATTTGCGGATGAGATATTCGTTATAGATGCTTCCGATATCGATGAAGCGGCTCTTGAAGCTGCGGTTGAAAAGCGCATTACTGCAAGAGAAAAGGATTTCGAGGGTTACAATCCCGATGAATATGACAAGCTGGAGAATTATTTTTCAAAGTACAGCGGCGGTTATTATATGTATGTTGTTACAGCCGACAACGCAGCCTGCGAAAATATTTTTGATAATTATGTAAAATAATTTCTCTCTGTGACAAGTTTTTACAAAAAACTCTTTACATTATAAGCAAAATAGTGTAAAATAGATAATTGAAAATGTATGATAGAGGGAAAGGATGTTTGAATTATGCCCGATGAGATCAAATATAAGCGAGTTCTTCTCAAGCTCAGCGGAGAAGCACTTGCGGGAGATAAGAAGACAGGTCTTGACTACAGCGTTATCACGCCCATATGCGCAAGCATAAAGAAGTGCGCCGATGCAGGCGTTCAGATGGGTATCGTTGTAGGCGGCGGAAACTTCTGGAGAGGCCGTTCCAGCGGCGCTATGGACAGGACCCGTGCAGACCATATCGGAATGCTTGCGACCACAATGAATGCACTTGCTGTTGCTGATGTGCTGGAGTCCATGGGACTTGATGTACGTGTTCAGACTGCTATCTCAATGCCTCAGGTCGCAGAGCCTTACATAAGAAACAAGGCTGTAAGACATTTTGAAAAGGGAAGAGTCGTTATCTTCGGCTGCGGAACGGGAAATCCCTTCTTCTCCACAGATACCGCTTCAACTCTGAGAGCTGCCGAGATCGAGGCAGATATCGTCCTCAAGGCTACAATGGTAGATGGCGTTTACGATAAGGACCCCAACAAGTATGATGACGCTGTCAAGTACGATAAGCTCACATTCAACGAGATACTTCTCAAAAATCTTGCGGTAATGGACAGCACCGCTGCTTCCATGTGCAAGGACAATAATCTTCCCATTCTTGTTTTTGACCTCAACCGTCCCGAAAATATCTATGATGCCTGCATGGGCAAGAATGTCGGAACACTCGTAGTTCCCGAATAAGCAATAATACGTGATAAATATACTTTGAAAGGAAAAGATCAATATGCACGAAACAGTTAAAACAGCCCAGGAGAAAATGAGCAAGTGCCTCGCAGCCCTTGAAAGAGAGCTTACCACAGTAAGAGCAGGAAGAGCTAACCCTGCTGTTCTCGACAGGATCCAGGTAGATTACTACGGCACTCCCACAGCTATCAACGCAATGGCTGCAATCAGCGTTTCCGAGGCAAGAGTTTTGGTTATCCAGCCCTGGGATATGTCTGCTCTCAAGAATATTGAAAAGGCTATCCTTGCTTCCGATATCGGCATCACTCCCACAAATGACGGCAAGGTACTCCGTCTTGCATTCCCTCAGCCCACTGAGGAGCGCCGTAAGGAGCTTGTAAAGAAGGTAAAGGCTGACGGCGAAGAGGCTAAGGTAACTGTAAGAAATGCAAGAAGAGATGCTCTTGACAAGCTCAAGGCTATGAAGAAGAATTCCGAGATCACCGAGGACGACATGAAGTCTATCGAAAAGGATCTCCAGAAGGTAACTGACAAGGCTGTTGATGATATCGACGCAGTTGTTGCTGACAAGGAAAAGGAGATCATGACCGTCTGATCTGCGGCTATATTTGATTTACAGAGAGGTTGTGTAGTTATAAGCGCATCTGATCTTTCTAAAAACACTGCAAATGTTCCTGCTCATGTGGGATTTATAATGGACGGCAACGGAAGATGGGCTGCTAAGCGTGGCCTTCCACGTCCTGCGGGTCATAAGGCGGGAGCCGATAATCTCCGCAAGATAATGGATGCCTGCCGAAACAGGGGAATAAAGTATGCCACTTTCTTTGCGTTTTCCACCGAAAACTGGAAGCGCCCCAAGGAAGAGGTAGATGCTCTTATGCGCCTTTTTTACGATTATCTTGACGAGGCTGACCGATTTACGGGCAAAAAAGCAAGGATAATGTTTCTCGGCAGCAAGGAGCCGTTCCCCGAAAAGCTCAGGGAGCGCATGATAAAGCTGGAGCAAAATTCTGCGGGCTATGACTCTATGACGATCATGTTTGCGATGAACTACGGCGGCAGAGATGATATTGTTTATGCGGCAAGGCGTCTGGCGGAAGCTGCTGCCGATGGGGACATTAAGCCCTCCGATATTGACGAGAAGCTTTTTTCGGGAATGCTTTACACAGGTTCAGCACCCGATGCCGACCTTATCATACGCACCAGCGGCGAGCTGAGGCTTTCCAATTTCCTTTTGTGGCAGGCGGCGTA
>ERZ773264.3409-NODE-3409-length-12897-cov-4.806105_pt1 | contig 12897 bp, 9 predicted proteins | sample MGYA00511910_ERZ773264 | MGnify/ENA primary metagenome ERZ773264 (study PRJEB29015, sample SAMEA2737739) | human gut metagenome | biome: human gut; feature: human-associated habitat; material: faeces | place: China | collected 2012 ... | reverse complement strand
GCCGCAAGATCATCGTCGACACCTACGGCGGCAGCGCCCCGCACGGCGGCGGCGCGTTCTCCGGCAAGGACCCGACGAAGGTCGACCGCAGCGCCGCCTACGCCGCGCGCTACGTGGCCAAGAACATCGTGGCGGCAGGGCTTGCCCGCCGCTGCCTCGTGCAGCTTGCATATGCCATCGGCGTGGCCGAGCCCGTGAGCGTGCTCGTCGATACGCAGGGCACCGGCACCGTGCCGGACGCACAGATCGCCGCTGCCGTGCAGCAGGTGTTCGACCTGCGGCCAACGGCCATCATCCGTGACCTCGACCTGCGCCGCCCGATCTACCGGCAGCTTGCCGCCTACGGCCACATGGGCCGTGAGGAGCTCGGCGTCCGCTGGGAGGACACCGACCGCACCGACGCCCTGCGCGCCGCCGTCGCCGGGACGAACGTGTGAGCAAAACAGCGTAAAAAATCTCCGCCGCCGAAGCTGCGGAGATTTTCCGTTTGTCCCCGGGACTCATATGAGCCCCGGGGACAAACGGAAAACAAAATCTCATTCGAGGCGGGCCTTGCCCCCTCGAGCTCCCCTGCTGCTCCATCTCGCTGCGTATGTGCATACGTTTTGGGCAGCCGCAAAAAATCTCCGCCGCCGAAGCTGCGGAGATTTTTTCATGTTCATTCGAGAACCCAGCGAAGCGGTTCTCTATGGAGCATATGCTCAATAATACGAATGTCCCCAGGTGGCGTTTTCGTAGCTTACGAGGAAGTCAATATTGTCACGCTCTATCTGGGAGAGCACATCGTTGCTGAACGATGCGCCGGGTATCGTGCCGTGGTACCAGCTCTGGGCCTCAAAATAGGCCGCGATCTGCGGTGTCTGGAAGAGGCGGCCGTGACGCGCAAAGATCTCGTTGCGTGCAAGGCAGCACTGCTCCCATGTGAGGTCCGCCACGTCCGCCTGCGTGAGCCGGCGCGTGGCGCTGTCCGGCAGAATGTAGTCGTCGGAAACCGGCTCTTCGGTCGGCTTCGGGGTCGACGTGGGTTTCGGCGTCGGAGCGGTGGACGGGCGCACAGTCGCCGTCACCGCCGGCGTCACGGCTGCAGTCGGCCGGTTCGACTTGGGCTTGATATTGAGTGCGATCAGCAGCACGATCACTGCCACGCCGAGCACGGCAAAAATTGTGATGAGCAGTGCCTTGCTGCGCGGCGGCTTCCCGTGCGGCTCGGGCGTATACGGTGCATCGTCCTCCCAGCCGGACACCGGTGAGTCGTCTGCCCAGGTTTCATCCGAGGGTTCGGCCTCGTCGTCCCAATCATTGGCGGGAGCGTGATCGTCCTGCCATTCATCAACCGGAGCAGCCTCGCCCTGCCAGTCGTCCGGCGGCGCCAGTTCGGCACCGCAGTAGGGGCACCAGGCCGCATCGTCCGGGACTTTTCTTCCACATTGCGTGCAAAACATAGATCGGCATTTCCTTTCCTTAGCTTTGTATTATTTTAACATGCGAATGGGAGACCCGCAAGTGTCTAAAAACATTTCTTGCAGCGCTCCCACCGATATTCGGCAGGTTTTCAGGTTTTTGTTGCGATTTTGACCAGTTTCTTCTATAATGAGTGTCTAGAAGTCATAAACACACCTGGCCCGAGAAATCCTGAAAATCCGCGACCGAAAGGAAGATACAACATGGACACTTGCCCAAACTGCGGACAAGCGCTCAAACCCGGCGCAAAATTCTGCACCCGCTGCGGTGCTCCCGTTCCGGCGGCCGGCATTTCTGCGCAAAGGCCGCGCCGGTCCGCATCAGCGATACGGGTGTGGTAAGTTACATTGTGAATGACAGCGCCACCCTTGTCACATTTTCATGGACAGATGACCTCGTTAATTTTAATCTGTATCAGCATGACATGCGATCCGGCACAACCGAGAAGATCACATCTTATCTAGTGACGGGAATAGATTTTGGGACCTCCCGTGACGGATCGAAAATCATTTATAACACGAGAAACGGCCTGTATCTGCGCTCCGGACCGGGTCAGACGGAAAAGCTCAGCGACGACTATTGCTCACAGGTCTACACGCCGGACGACGCGCTCTCAACCATTTACTATGTCGACGAAGACGACACGCTCTTCTGCAACAAGACCGGCAAAGCAGAGGACAGTTTCAAAATCGCAAGCGATGTAGAAACCCTGTACGGTACTACGAAAAACGGTGTGTATTACATGACGGACAACAGAACTGCCACGGTGTGCGACTATATCGACAAGGATCTCCTGTCAGTCGATCCCGACAGCCTGAAAAGGCCGGAGTACCCCTTCTCGTTCGAGTATGACACGGATGCAGAATATCGGGCAGCCATGGAGCAGTATGAGGCCGACATGGAGGTCTACGAACACGCAAACGACCTTCTTAAACTGAAAGAAGATCTTCTCGGCAAACAGTATCTGCTTGAAACACTCCATTACTTCGACGGCAGCCAATCAAGCGTCGTCGCAGAGGATGTCATCCATGGTTCTGTCGACCTCGCCACCAACCGCGCCATTGACCAATCGCACACCGCGGCCGTGCTGGCATATGCTGCTTGTCCGGATCCGGAAAAGGCCGCCGCGCTCACAGCGGACGACCTGGAAGCGATCATTGAATCGCCGGAGTCCTCCAGACTGTCAGATATTCACAAAGAGATCTGCCATTCCTCCGTTGCAGTCAACGGCACGGCCTGTGCGCTGGACCTGAACATTCGGAGCATCCATCTCACGGAGGACAGCCAAACCGTCTACATCACCACAAAGAATCCGGATAATTCGGATATTGATCTGTATCAGGCCGGCATCTCCGGCAACAGCCTGCAGACGCCCACCCAGATCGCATCGGATATCGACAATCTGCAGATCATCGGCAACAACGCCGTTTTCTGGAAGGACTCCGCCGTCTTCGTCAATGATGTCCGGATCGACGACGATGTGCTTGCGGACCACGTCGCGTTCCGGGACGACGGCTCGTTCGTGTACCTGGTCGGCGAAGAAGACGACAACAGCTATCAGCTCAAGTCCTATAAAGACGGCAAGATCACGACGATCGCAGACGATGTGTTCGACTTTGGCTTCACAACCGGCGGAGATCTGCTGTATTTGCGTGACTATAACCTTAACCGCTGCGTGGGCACCCTGTACCTGTACAATGGTAAGGACAGCACAAAGCTGGACGACGATGTTGCCGCGATCATTTCCGGAAAAGTCACTGCATATGACTGTGGTAGCGAGATTCGATTCAAGTACCCCGCCTAAATTCCTTAATCCGACCATAACTGATCCCGTACAAAAGCAAATCTTATCCCCCGCGCCTGTCCGGTCATGCAGGCGCGGGGTTTCGTTTCCCATCAGAGCGTGGAAAATTTTTCTCGACGAGATTTCTTCCGGATATTGCAACATTCGCCAAGCATCTGTATAATAAAATCAGTTCTTGCCATTCCGAAGAATGATAGAGATGTTGAAAACGCAGAAATTATGAGGGAGGAAATGCTCTATGAACACTTGCCCAAACTGCCACGCACCGGTCGCTGACGGCTGCCGGTTCTGCGGCGCTTGCGGGGCGCCGATCCCTCAGGAGCCCGTCGCTCCCGCAAAAGTCCCCGCGCCCGGCGATGCCAAGCCGGCACCCACGACCTGCCCCAACTGCGGCAAAACCTTGCCGTCGGGCGCACGGTTCTGCCAGAGCTGCGGTGCACCCATCACTGCACAGGCCGAACCCGCCGCGGCGCAGACCGAACCCGCCGCGGTGCAGGCCGAACCCGCCGCAGCGCAGGCCGAGCCCATCGCTGCATGGGCTGAGGCGCCGACAGCAAGAACCAGAGACGCGGCAGCGAGCGCCAAAAACACCATAACGGCAAAGGTGAAGGCTGCAGGCAGCAGATCGTCGGCAGAAGGAACGCCGAAACGCAAGAAACCCACGGCAAAAATCATTGGCATCTCAGCCGTTGCGGTCGTGCTCGTGGTCGCAATCATACTCGGTATCACGCTCATCCCGGGCAAACACGCCAGCAACACCGCCATCTATCTGAAGGATGGCAATCTGTGTGTCCTCCCCAACGTGAAAAAGAATGCCGATCTGCTCACCATGCAGATGGTCTCCGATCCCGATGCCCTGCAAGGCGATATCACCGGTCTCTGGGACTATCAGGACAGCACGAACGCATGTAGCGGATGCGGCGCCACGCTCAGCAAGGACGGCAGCAAGCTTTTCTATATCTCCACGGACTTAGAAACGGAGATCCGGCTGTGCTACATAGATCTGAAAGCTAAGAACGCCACGCCGGTCCGCATCAGCGGCGGCGTTGTTCTGGCTTTCTCCGTGAACGAAAGCGCCACTCTGGTCACATTTTTGCGGGATGATAACAACCTGTACCAGTATGACATGCAATCCGGAAAGGCCGAAAAGATCGCATCCGATCTGGAGGAGGTTTTTGTAGCTTCCCGCGACGGATCGAAAATCGTTTACACCACGGAAAACGGCCTGTATCTATACTCCAGTCTGGGTCAGACGGAAAAGCTCAGCAACGACTATTGCTCACAGGTCTACACACCGGACGACGCGCTCTCGACCATTTACTATGTCGACGAGGACGACACGCTCTTCTGCAACAAGACCGGCAAAGCAGAGGACAGTTTCAAAATCGCAAGCGATGTAGAAACCCTGTACGGTACTACGAAAAACGGTGTGTATTACATGACGGACAACAGAACTGCCACGGTGTGCGACTATATCGACAAGGATCTCCTGTCAGTCGATCCCGACAGTCTGGAAAGGCCGGAGTACCCCTTCTCGTTCGAGTATGACACGGATGCAGAATATCAGGCAGCCATGAAGCAGTACAAGGCCGATATGGAGGTCTATGAACACGCAAACGACCTTCGTGAACTGCAAAAGGATCTTGCCCGCGAACAGTACACACTCGTGACGCTCAATTACTTCAACGGCAGCAGTGCAAGCGTCGTCGCAGAAGATGTCTTCAGAGGCTCCATCAGCAGCGCCGATACCTATGCACACGCCGCGGCCGTGCTGGAATATACCTATCCGGACCCGGAAAAGGCCGCCGCGCTCACAGTTGACGACATGGAAGCGATCATTGACTCGAATTATAGCTACGCGTCTACCGCGTCTGACCATATTCATAATAAAATCTGCAGTTCCTCCGTCGCCGTCAACGGCACGGCCTGTGCGTCAGATCTGGACATTTATCGCATTTGTCTCACAGAGGACGGCCAAACCGCCTGCATCATCACAAAGAATGCGGATAATTCGGATATCGATCTGTATCAGGCCGGCATCTCCGGCAACAGCCTGCAGACACCCACCCAGATCGCATCGGATATCGACGATCTGCAGATCATCGGCAACAACGTCGTCTTCTGGCAGGACTCCGCCGTTTTTGTCAACAACGCCCGGATCGACGACGATGTGCTTGCGGACCACGTCGCGTTCCGGGACGACGGCTCGTTCGTGTACCTGGTCGGCGAGGAAGACGACAACAGCTATCAGCTCAAGTCCTATAAGGACGGCAAGACCACGACGATCGCAGACGATGTGTTCAACTTCGGCTTCACGACCGGCGGCGAGCTGCTCTATCTGCGCGATTACAATACCAACCGCAGTGAGGGCACCCTGTACCTGTACAATGGCAAGGACAGCACAAAGCTGGACGACGATGTTTTTCTGATCTTACCCGCGGAGGATCTCGCATATGACCGCGGCGGTGTTGACGGAAACGGCAGACTCTACATTGTTGATTTTTGATCGTTAACCGGTCAGCGGCCCGCAAAGCGCACCGCCCCCGCACAAGTGCGCGGGCGGTGGATACAAAAAATGAAAAGCAGCCCCAAAAGCTGCGCTACCAAACAGGCCGCCTTTACGGCGGCCTGTTTTTACGCCCTTGTGGCAAGACGGCAGATTCCCTCCCCCCCCCCCACAAGCGGTGGTATTTCTATATCCGGACTGTCATGTTCCCCTTTTGGCCATCTCCTTTCGCGCGGTGCGAACGCAACCGGAAAGCACGCCCAACAGCCGAAAAAAATGACCTGACGCTTTGACGTCAGGTCATTTTTTTCGTTTGGTTTAACCCGCGATGCGCTTGGCACCCACGTAGTTTTTCAGGTAGTAGCTCGAGCTCAGGTCACTGATGACGACGCAGCCTGCGCCGGAGCTGCTGTGGATAAACTGGCCGCTGCCGATGTAGATACCGACGTGGCCGATGCTGGAGCTGTTGCTCGCAAAGAACACCAGGTCGCCGAGCTGGAGGTTGGCCTTCTCGACATAGGTGCCGTTGTTGTTGTAGATGCTGCTGGCCACACGGCTCATGGAATAGCCGCAGAGCTTGTACACGTAGTTGACAAAACCGGAGCAGTCAAAGCCCGAGGGGCTCATGCCGCCGTAGACATACGGCGCACCCATGTACTGCTTGGCCGTGGCGACGATGGTCTCGCCGATGGAGCCGCTGGGCGTGCTGCCGCCGCCGTTATTGCCGCCGTCCGACTTCGTGGTGGTGACATACGTGCTGTTGACATAGCCCTTGACGCCGTTGATGGTAACGGCCGTCCAGTTGCCGCTCGTGCCGGTGATGGTCAGCGGCGTGCCGTTGTTGTACGTGCCGAGGATGGAATAGTTCGTGCCGGCGCCGGAACGCAGACGCACGTCGTTGCCCTTGATGTAGCCGGTCTGGCTCGCAGAGCCGCCGCCGTTGTCGGGCTTGGTCGTGGTCATGTAGTCCTTGCTGACATAGCCGTCCTTGCCGCTGTAGCTGACTTTGTACCAGTTGCCGCTCTCGCCGGTGATGGTCATCTCGGTGCCGGTGTTGTACACGCCGAGGATGGAGCTGGTCGTGCTCGCACCCGAGCGCATGCGCACGCCGGTGCCCTTGATGTAGCCGGTCTTGCTGTCGGCTCCGCCGCCGGAGACGTAGTCCGAGCGGATGTAGCCGCTCACGCCGCCGATGGTGACCTTCGACCAGCCGTTTTCCGTGCCGGTCACGGTCAGGGGCGTGCCGTTCTGGTAGGTACCGAGGATGGAGTAGTTCGTGCCCGGGCCGGAGCGCATGCGCACATCGCTGCCCTTGACCGAACCGTTGGAGCCGGCCGTGCTGCCGCCATTGGACGTCACGCCCGAGAGCGAGACATAGTCCGAGTGGACATAGCCGGCGGTGCCGTTGTAGCTGACCTTGTACCAGGCACCGTTGACGCCGGTGACCGTCATGGTCGTGCCGGAGTTGTAGGTGCCGAGGATGGAGCTGCTCGTGCTCGCACCGGAGCGCATGCGCACGTAGCTGCCGTCGATCGTGCCGGTGCCGAAGCTGGCATCCATTTCATTGGCGCGTTTGAGGTAATCGGAAGATATGTAGCCGACGGTGCCGTTATAGACCACCGTGGCCCAGCCGCTGCCCGACTGCGAGGACACCACAACGTGGGTGCCGGCCGGGAGCGTGGAGATAATGCCGTAATTCGTTCCGGCGCCCGTTCGGAAGTTGACGGCCGTCGTCGTAGTCGCGCCGCCGTCACTCGCCGCAGAAGCCGAAACGGCCAGCGTAAGCGCGAAGAGCGCGGAAACAACGGCTGTTTTCAGAAATCGTTTCGCCATAGAATCATCCTTTGCTTAGTTATTCGCGAGCGCGCGGTCCAGCCACACAGCCGCCACGTCCATGGCGTTGTACAGGCCGTCCTTTTCTGTCTTTTTGACCACACGGTCGCGGGATTTCAGATCCGGGTCGGTGAGCTGGAGCTGCACGGAGACCCGCGTCGCCACGTCGAGGTCCTTGACCTTTTGCGTGTCGAGGATCTGCATCATAATGATGTACTTGTCGGCCATGCTGCCGTAATAGAGCAGGTTGTCTTTCCGGCGCAGCGGATGGCCTTTGTAGCACAGTTCGGTCGATTTTGCTGCCAATGAGATACACCTCCGATACCACTGTCTTCAAATTGTAACACATTTCAATCTTTTTGTCAACACCTCGTGCCCCGCGCTGTCGTTTCCGTGCACGGGACACGCGATGGAGCAGGCGCTTACGCGCGGCTCAGCCGGCGTCGTCGGCATCGGCGGCGGTGCCGGTGTCCTGCGACCGGCCGGAGAAATTGCCGAAAATGCCGGTCGGCGCGCCGATGGTCGGCGTCGGGAAGCTCTTGGTCGGCAGGTCCTTATGGATCGGGTCCATGACGAGCTTCCAGATCTGGGCGGCGGGGTTGCCGGAGAAGTTCATATACTCGGGCATGTCGTAGCCGGTCCAGACGGCGGCCGCGTAGTACGGCGTGAAGCCAACGAACCAGCGGTCGCAGTTATTGGTGGTCGTACCGGTCTTGCCGCCGACGGGCATGCCGGTCAGGCGGGCCTCGCCGCCAGTGCCGCTGTTGACGGCGTTGCAGAGCATGTCGGCCATGTTCCAGGCGGTGTTGGCCTTGAAGGCCACGATCGTGCGCGCGGGATTCTCGAGCACGACCTCGCCGCTGGAATCCTTGACGTAGGAATACGTGCGGCCGTAGGTGAACACGCCGTCGTTGACGAAGGCGGAGTACGCCTGCGTCATCTCGCGGACGGTGATGCCGTGCGTGAGCTGGCCGAGGGCGAGCGGCGCATAGTCGCAGTCGGAATCGGCAAGGCTCGTGACGCCGAGCTTGTCCTTCAAAAACTCATACGACGCGCGCGGCGTGAGCTTGTCGAGGATCTGCGCGGAGACGGTGTTGAGCGAGCGCTGCAGCGCCTCGCGGATGGTGACGACGCCGTAGTTGCCGCCGCCGGAGTTTTTCGGATACCAGCTCGTACCGGTCAGCTTGATGTCCGGCGAATCGTTGACCTGCGTGTACTGCGTGATGAGGCCGAGCTCCATAGCCGGGCCGTAGGTCGCGATCGGCTTGATGGACGATCCGGGCGGACGCTTGGACTGCGTGGCGCGGTTTGTGCCGAAGTTGATGGTCTTTTCGCCCGTACCGCCGGACAGGCCCTTGATCTCACCGGTGTAGGGATCCATGATGACGATGGCAGACTCGAACTGCTGGCCGGAGGCCGGCGGGCGCTGCGGCATGTTGTCGAGGTCGGTATAGACGTCGTCGATCGCCTGCTGGATGCTGGGATCGTAGCAGGAATAGACCTGATAGCCGCCGGAATAGAGCAGCGTGCGCGCCGTGTCGCGGCTGACGCCCTTCTGCTCGACGAGGTCGTTGAGCACGTCGTTGATGACGGCCTCGGCATAGTAGCTGTAGATGGTCTGGGTGCGCTCGTCGGATTCGCTGCGCACGAACACGAGCTCCTGCGCCATGGCCTCGTCATACTCCTGCTTTGAGATATACTCCTGCTCGTACATCTGCTTGAGGATGGTCTCCTGCCGGGCCTTGTTGTTCTCGCGGCTGATGAAGGGGTCGTACTTCGAGGGGTTATTCGTGATGCCGATGATGCTCGCGCACTCGGCGAGCGTGAGGTCCTTCGGCTCCTTGCCGAAATAGGTCTCGGCGGCAGTGTAGACGCCGTTGCACCCCTCGCCGAAGTAGACGATGTTCAGGTACCACTCCATGATCTCTTCCTTATCATAGGACTTCTCAAACTCGAGCGCCTGGAAGATCTCGAGCAGCTTGCGCTGCACGGTGATATCGTCCTGCTTGGTGAGGTTTTTGATGAGCTGCTGCGTGATGGTCGAGCCGCCGAAGTCGTTTTTCATCGACAGGAACATGTTGATGAACGCGCCTGTCGTGCGGTACCAGTCCACGCCCTTGTGCTTGTAAAAGCGCTTGTCCTCGATGGCGACGGCCGCGTGCTCCATGTCCTTGGGGATGTCGGCATAGTCGACCCAGACGCGGTTTTCCGTGCTCGAGAGGTTCGTGAGGTTCTGCCAGTTGCCGTCGGCGTCCTCATACAGGATCGAGCTCGAGAGCGAGACCGTGAAGTCCGAGAGCTGCACGTCGAGGTCCGTGGACAGACAGTTTTTCACATAGTACGCGAAGATGCACAAAAACAGCAGCCCCGTGACGAGCACGATCAGCAGGATCGTGCCGAGCACGCGCAGGATCGCGCCCGCGACGCTCACGGTCGCATCCGCGGCCCGGGCCGCGCGCGGGGCGGATGATGATGGTTTCGGTCGTTTTGCCATAGGCAGTGACGCACCTCCCTGATGATACACATTATCGGGTCAAAAACCCGGTCGATATTCAGCGCATAAAAACGGTTAAATGATATTATAGCACACGCTGTCAACCTGGGATAGTCTTTCGCGCGTTTTTGTCCCGCGGGTATGAAATGCGCGTGCATTGGACAAACTTTCCGGTGAAAGGAGCGAGGCATATGAAACGAACGCTGGCACTGACGGTCGTGACGGCGCTGTGCGCCGTGTCGCCGTTCGTCGCGGGGGCGGCGATGTCCTCCCTGCAGCAGCCGGGCGCGGCCGCGCCGGCCACGTCCTACGACGGCGCGCAGGCGGAATATATCCTGCGGGATTACGAGGGCTACGTGAGCGTGTTCGCCTCCGGCGCCGACCGCAAACCCCTGCAGGTGACCGGCATCGAGGTCGCCGGGCTGCGCCGCGCCGACCAGGAGCTGCTGCGCGGCGGCATCACCGTCGGCAGTCAGGAGCAACTTTTGCTGCTGCTGGAGGATCTGGGGTCGTAAAAGGACTTGATTTTACGCGCCGGATGGGGTACACTGAAACCAGAACACGATCACAACTGGAGGACACCCCGATGAGTGAAGCATTCGGCAGCGATTATCTGACGATCGAGGACGAGGAAGGCAACGAGTTCGAGCTCGAGATCCTCAACGAGTTTGAGCTCGACGGTCAGGACTATCTCGCGGCGCTCCCCGCCGACATGGACGAGGACGACCCCGATTTCGGCATCATCCTGCTCAAGATCATGGAGGAAAACGGCGAGGAGCTCTTCGGCTCCATCGACGATGACGACGAGCTGGACAAGGTGTACAATTACTATATGCAGGAGATCTTCGCCGACGAGGACGAGGAATCTGACGACGGCGCGGAGGAATAAGTTCCCGCGCGGCGCATAGCATGGGAATAGGTCCTGCTGTGTGCGTGGAGCACGACTGGGTGCTCGGAGCCCATTTAAACCCACATCTCTGATAAGGGATGCCAGAACTTCCGCTGCGGATTGCAGGCCTCCCGGCCGGCTGAAAGATGCCGGCTGGACGTTGGAAGCAGAGAAACAGCAGAGAGGCGACCCACCTGCCTTCTTGTGCAGGTTGTAACTGGGCTCACACGGCATTGGCGGGCTGGCCGGCAGCGAAAGCTGCCGGCTTTTTTCTTGCCTCTGACAAGAAAAAAGCCGGATTTTATCCGAGGCGGGCCTTGCCCCCTCGGGCTCCCCTGCGGCTCAAAAGCTTCGAGAACAGCGACACCGGTCGTGCGCCGTGTGCCCGCCCCGCGGCCCTTGGCTCACTTGTGTAAAGGGAGCTGTCAGCCGTCAGGCGGACTGAGGGATGGATACGTAAAATCTCGCACCAAAGCCGGTATCTGCAACCCCTCCGTCACGGCGCAAAGCGCCGCGCCGCCTCCCCTTACACAGGGGAGGCATTGGCAGCCGTTCCGGTCATGCGTCTCTCATCTGACGGACACAACAGATGCGCACCCGAAGTGCAGCTCCCGAAAATGCGGCGCGATGCATTGACAACCCCCGCCTCCGGGGCTTATCATACCCCCGGCGGCACGCGCAGCGTGCCGAATTTTGCCCGAACGAAAGGAAATCCGCCATGCTCCGCTTCCAGAATGATTACTCCGAGGGCGCCCACCCGAACGTGCTGCGCGCCCTGTGCGACACGAATCTCAGCGCCACCCCGGGCTATGGGCTCGACGACGACTGCCGCCGTGCGGCCGATGCTATCCGCGCCCGCTTTGCCTGTCCGGATGCCGACGTGCATTTTCTCGTCGGCGGCACGCAGACGAACCTGCTCGCTGCGGCTGCGTTCCTGCGCCCGTGGGAGGCCATGGTCGCTGCCGACACCGGCCACGTCAACGTGCACGAGACCGGCGCGATCGAGGCCACCGGCCACAAGGTGATCGCCGTGCCCGGCGCAGACGGCAAGCTCACCCCTGCCGCCATTGCGGACGCCGCCGCGCAGCACTGCGCCCAGCCGGGCGTCTACGATGAGCACATGGTGCTGCCGCGCATGGCGTACATATCCGACGCGACGGAGCTCGGCACGGTCTACACAAAGGCAGAGCTGACAGCCTTGCGCGCCGCGTGCGATGCGCACGGGCTGTACCTGTATCTCGACGGTGCGCGCCTTGCGCAGGCGCTCACGGCCGCGGGCAATGACCTGCAGCCGGAGGATCTGCCGCGGCTGTGCGATGCGTTTTACATCGGCGGCACGAAAAACGGCCTGCTCTTCGGCGAGGCGATGGTCATCGTCAACGACGCGCTCAAGCCGGGCTTCCGCCGCGCGATGAAGCGCAACGGCGCCATGCTCGCCAAGGGCCGCCTGCTCGGCGTGCAGTTCGCCGCCGCGATGGCGCATGACCTCTGGCTCGACATGGGCCGCCACGCCGATCAGCAGGCGCAGCGCATCGCCGCCGCGCTCTCCGACCGGGGCATAGCGATGTACGTGCCCTCGCCGACGAACCAGATCTTCCCCATTCTGTCGGACGCGCAGATCGCGCGGCTGCAGGAGCAGGTTGCGTTTTACACCAACGCCCGCGTGGACGCGACGCACCAGGCAGTCCGGTTCGTGACCTCGTGGGCCACGACGGACGCGCAGGTCGACGCGCTGCTGGCCGTGCTGGCGCAGGTGCTGGACTGAGCACACAACATCGAAATATGGAAACACGCCCGACGCAGGCTGCGTCGGGCGTGTTTTCTACATTATAAATGTTCCTTCTGCATCTTCGCCCAGCGGCGGGGATACTTCGGCGGTGTGGGCGCCGTCTTGCGGATGACGACGACGC
>ERZ773264.3406-NODE-3406-length-12908-cov-3.041547_pt1 | contig 12908 bp, 12 predicted proteins | sample MGYA00511910_ERZ773264 | MGnify/ENA primary metagenome ERZ773264 (study PRJEB29015, sample SAMEA2737739) | human gut metagenome | biome: human gut; feature: human-associated habitat; material: faeces | place: China | collected 2012 ... | reverse complement strand
AAAATCAAAGAAAAACCGCCCGAAAAGAGAAAAAAATTGAGAAAAAATGAAAAAGAGGATGTCTCACGGATTATGCTTCTTACTGATGAAGATAAAGAGAAAAATGCTGAAAATTTGAAAAAAGCGAGGAAGAACGATGAAAAAACAGAGCCCTGGTGAATAAAAATACATTTTATATACAAAAGAGACATTTACGATCACCGAACAACCATAAACAGTTTTGATTCCTGATCTATGTATCAATAATATCCTGATAAGTTGATTTTTTCTTTCTAATCACATGAGATTTCCTTGAAAAAGAGCATCACACGATTAAAATAACGTTTCCAGTATATTTATACCTCAAAAACGTCAAAAATTAAAATGTTTCACGTGAAACATTTTATAAAAACTGTGTGAAACAGAAAAAAATGTTCTGACATTGCAGAATTACTTGGAAACCATCAAAAAAATGCAAAATCATCGCTGAAAAAATTCCAAAAAGCCTTTAAACAGCGTAAAAACCGAGAAAAATTATTGTAAAACAGTGCTTTTCAAAATGTTTCACGTGAAACATCGCCAAAAATCTCCAATTTTCTTATGCTTCAAACCGCCTAATCATGCAAAAATGCAGAAAATGTTTCACGTGAAACATTTCCAGTAGTAAAATCCGGCGTAGTATGATAAAATATCTTTGTCCCAAATTGGGGCAATTTTGAGATAGAATCTGAAGAATTCCTCAGATAGACTGGCATAGAAAAGGAGATTTTTCCTATATATATGCCAAAACACCTGCCGCATGAATCATTTTTTTGAAAGAAGTGCCGGCAGGTCATTTCCTGTAAAAAGGAAAAACTGCAAATGGAAAACAAAAAGATGAAAGGAGGCAATACATATTTTGGGAAGAACAATTGCAATTGCAAACCAGAAAGGCGGCGTAGGTAAATCTACCACCGCAATTAACCTTTCTTCCTGTTTAGGAGAAATGGGACAAAAAGTTCTGACCATTGATATGGACCCGCAGGGAAATACCACCAGCGGAATGGGAGTAGAGAAAAATGAAGTGGAAAATACCATCTATGAGCTGCTTCTTGGAGAGTCAAAACTGGAGGACTGCATCATTCCTCTGAATTTTGACAATCTTTCCCTTATCCCTTCCAATGTCAATCTGGCCGGAGCGGAGATCGAGCTGATCGGGGTGGAAGACAAAGAATTCATCCTGAAAAACGCAATTGATCAGGTTCGCGATCAGTACGACTTCATTATTATTGACTGTCCGCCATCCTTAAATATGCTGACAATCAACGCGATGACCACCGCGGACACCGTTCTGGTGCCGATTCAGTGTGAATATTACGCACTGGAGGGCTTATCCCAGCTTATGCACACGATTGAGCTGGTGCAGGAGCGTCTGAATCCGGAACTGGAGATGGAAGGCGTTGTCTTTACCATGTACGATGCGAGAACGAATCTTTCTCTGCAGGTAGTAGAAAACGTAAAAGACAGCCTGGATCAGAATATCTACAAAACCATTATTCCGAGAAATGTCCGCCTTGCGGAGGCACCGAGCTACGGTATGCCGATCAACTATTACGACAAGCGGTCCACCGGTGCAGAGAGCTACCGTCTCCTGGCAGACGAAGTGATTCACAGGGGGGATGAAGAGTAATGGCAGCGAGAAGAGGAGGATTAGGCAAGGGCCTGGATTCCCTGATTTCACCGGGACATTCGGCCAAAGCAGAAGCAAAAGAGAAACCGGCAAAACCGGAGGTCAAAGTAGTCGAGAAGGTTGTTGAAAAAGTTGTCGAAAAACCAGTTGAGATGAAACTGAAAATCTCCGAAATTGAACCGAACCGCGAACAGCCGCGAAAATCCTTTGACGAGGACGGCCTGATCGAACTTTCGGAATCCATCAAACAGTTCGGAGTTCTACAGCCGATTCTGGTGCAGAAAAAAGATGATTATTATGAGATCATCGCAGGGGAACGGAGATGGAGGGCTGCAAAGCTTGCCGGAATCAAAGAAGTACCGGTCATCATCAAAGATTTTACCGAGCAGGAAGTTGTCGAGATTTCCCTGATTGAAAATATTCAGAGAGAATCCCTGAACCCGATTGAGGAGGCACACGCATACAAACGCCTGATGGAAGAGTTCCATCTCCGCCAGGATGAAATCGCAGAGCGCGTTTCCAAGAGCAGAACGGCGGTTACAAACCCGATGCGTCTCCTGAAACTGGACGACAGGGTACAGCAGATGGTTGTCGATGAAATGCTGACAACCGGTCATGTGCGTACGCTGCTGGCGCTGGAGAATAAAGAGCTCCAGTACAATACGGCAATGAAAATCTTCGATGAAAAGCTCAGTGTCCGTGAGACCGAGCGCCTGGTCAAAGAGATCCTGAATCCGAAGGTGAAGAAAGAAAAGAAAGTCAATCTGGAAGAGGAAGCCATCTACGAAGGTCTGGAAGAGAAAATTAAGAGCATCATTGGTACGAAGGTTTCCATTCACCGCGGGGCAAAGCACAAAGGAAAGATCGAGATCGAGTATTATTCCCAGGAAGAGCTCGAGAGAATCATGGATCTGTTTGAATCAATACAGTAAGAGGTAGAATAATGAGCGATTTATTTAGTAAGGTAGGAATTGACCTTGGCGTTGTTGTACTTCTTCTGATTGTACTGATTATCGTGATGATGATTATGACGGTCAGCATGTCGCTGCGTCTGAGCAGACTGAACCAGAAGTACAGAAGCTTTATGAAGGGAAAAGACGCCCAGTCACTCGAAAAGCTGTTTCATCAGCGGTTCAAGGAAATTGACAAACTGAACAAGCAGAATGAGCTGACGAAAAAGAATCTTGCGGATCTGAAAAAGATCCAGGGCATGACGCTGAACAAATACGGAATCGTAAAATATGATGCGTTTGACGATGTGGGCGGAAAGATGAGTTTTGCGCTGGCAATGCTCGACAAAGAAAACACAGGTTTTATCCTGAATGCAATCCACAGCCGTGACAACTGCTTTTTATATCTGAAAGAGATCGTAAAAGGCGAGTCCTATATCATGCTGAGCGCCGAGGAAATCGACGCGCTGCGCCAGGCAATTACGATGAATTCGATCGATCTGATGTAAAAGCGGACCGCAGAAAAACAGCATGAAAGAACGCTTGAAAAAATGCATATACTGTTATATGATGGTACTGGAACGCGCCAAACCCGCATAAATGCTGGAAAAACGGCAGTGGTTCCGGGCTGGAAAGAACAAAAAGAATCCCGCCAAAATGAGGGGATAAGATCTACTAGGAGGAAATTATGTTAGACATTAAGTTTTTAAGAGAAAACCCGGAAGTTGTAAAACAGAATATCCGAAATAAATTCCAGGATCAGAAACTGGAGCTGGTTGATAAAGTCATCGAGCTGGACAAAGAAAACCGTGACATCAAACAGGAAGTAGAAGCACTTCGTGCAAAAAGAAACAAAATCTCCAAACAGATCGGCGCACTGATGGGCCAGGGCAAGAGAGAAGAGGCTGAGGAAGTAAAGAAACAGGTAGCTGTTGACGGTTCCCGCATCGAGGCTCTTTCTGCAAGAGAAAAAGAAGTAGAAGAAGAAATCAAGAAGATCATGATGGTGATCCCGAACATCATCGATCCGTCCGTACCGATCGGAAAAGATGACAGCTGCAATGTAGAGATCGAAAAATTCGGCGATCCGGTCGTACCGGATTTCGAAATCCCATATCACACAGACATCATGGAGCGTTTCAATGGTATTGATCTTGATGCGGCAGGAAAAGTTGCAGGAAACGGTTTCTATTATCTGATGGGTGATATCGCGCGCCTTCATTCCGCAGTGATTTCCTATGCGCGTGATTTCATGATCGACCGTGGATTTACTTATGTCATTCCGCCGTTTATGATCCGAAGCAACGTTGTTACGGGCGTTATGAGCTTTGACGAGATGGATGCGATGATGTACAAGATCGAGGGCGAGGATCTCTATCTGATCGGTACTTCCGAACATTCCATGATCGGTAAATTCATCGACACGATTAACGACGAAGAAAAACTTCCATACACACTGACTTCCTACTCTCCATGTTTCCGTAAAGAGAAAGGTGCACACGGTATCGAGGAGCGTGGTGTATACCGTATCCACCAGTTCGAGAAACAGGAGATGATCGTGGTCTGCAAACCGGAAGAATCTAAGACGTGGTATGATAAATTATGGCAGAACACGGTAGACTTATTCCGCAGTCTGGATATCCCGGTTCGTACTTTAGAGTGCTGCTCCGGTGACCTTGCTGACTTAAAGGTAAAATCCTGTGATGTTGAGGCATGGTCTCCAAGACAGAAGAAATACTTTGAGGTCGGAAGCTGCTCGAACTTAGGAGATGCACAGGCAAGACGTTTAAAGATCCGTGTGAAAGGTTCCGATGGAAACAAATATTTTGCACATACCTTAAACAACACGGTTGTTGCACCGCCTAGAATGCTGATCGCATTTTTAGAGAACAACTTAAATGAGGACGGAAGCGTCAATGTACCGAAGGCATTACAGCCGTACATGGGCGGAAAAGAGAAACTGGTTCCTTTGAAATAAGAAGAAACAGCTGTGGGGACGAGATCCTGAAACAGTGAAAAATATAAGTTATAACAAAAGAAGTGTATGTTCGGTGATTTCCGACATACACTTCTTTGTTTATGACAATAGAATGATTAGCATTTCTCCGGTTCCGGATAATCTACACCGAAAGTTTCAACGGTAACAGTTTTCATGCGCTGTGGCTCTAATGGTCTGTCACTGTAATCAGTTGCTGTCTCTGCAATCTTATTTACGATATCCATTCCCTCAGTGATCTTGCCGAAAGCCGCATAAGCTCCATCTAAATGTGGAGAAGTTTTGTGCATGATGAAGAACTGGCTGCCGGCGGAATCCGGATGCATAGCTCTTGCCATGGATAAAACGCCCTCTGTGTGTTTCAGGTCATTTTTGAAACCGTTCTGGGAAAACTCACCTTTGATGTCATAGCCAGGCCCACCCATGCCGGTTCCGTCCGGGCATCCGCCCTGGATCATGAATCCTTTGATCACGCGGTGGAAGATCAGTCCGTCATAATAACCGCTTTTAATTAAACTGATGAAGTTGTTGACAGTATTCGGGGCGATTTCCGGATACAGTTCCGCTTTCATGATATCGCCATTTTCCATTTCAATCGTAACGATTGGATTTGCCATAATTGCGTACCTCTTTTCAAAATAATAGTGCCTGCAGATGCTTGTAACATCATTACAGGATACCGCTTTATTGTAGCCGAAAAAAAACGAGTAGTAAAGTAAATAATTTAAGAAAATCTTTGCTTGAATTAAGACTTCTTACAAGGTAACATAATATAGAGAAGTTTCGTACAAAAATGGGATAAGATATTTTACGATATAAAACAGTTCAGAATTGGGAGGATTGGATATTTGGGTCGTCAGAAAAGAAAGGAGTACGCATTTTATGCAGTGTTAGCCGGAACATTTCTGCTGATCACAGGAGCGTATGGTTCCGGTGAAAAGTCTGTGCAGCAAAATGCGAAAGAGATGGGAGCGGTGGCAGAGAAGGCAGTCGCCGAACCGGAGTATGTGCCGGCAGTCAGACTGTATGCCGGGATTTTTACAAAATTAGACGGGGAAGAGTATGCCGTGATCGAAAAAAATAAGGACATTCTGGTGGCTGCCGCAAACCGGGGATATTTTGATGAGTCGGATGTTTATTCATTTTTACAGGGACCAAAGTCCTGGGGAGAGGGACGGGCATGGTCCGGTGAATGGAGCAATCAGTATGTGCGCGGCAACTATTTTGGCAATTTCGGGTGCGGATTGTGCTGTATGGCAAATATATACAGTACATTTTCAGGTCATACCTGTTCGCCGTGGGACATGTTTTTGTATGCAAGAGAGGTCTCCGGTTACACACCGACGAAAAAGATCGGTGCGATCGGCTGGGGCGATATGAAAACTGTCATGCGCAAATGTGGATTTGATGCGGAACTATACACAAAGCCGCAGGATTACGAAACTTTTCGGGATCAGGTCAGATCTGCAAAGAGTGTAGTTGTTCTGGTCAGCAGCCATGATGACAATACTTATTGGAAAAAGACGGGTGGTCATTATGTAAATATCAGTCTTTATAAGGAAGATACCGATGAAGTGTTTCTTGCAGACCCGGCGGATCCGGATGGAAACCGGAATTATATACCGCTGCGCTATGTATATGATGCTTTAAAAACAGTCAGTAAATATCAGTATTTGCTGGTAAATGGATATTCCGAGGAACAGAACCAGTGGAAACAGGATGGAATTGATGAGGCGTGGGTTGCACCGTGAGAATGACATCTGTTATAATGGCGGTAAGTTTGTGAAAAGTGAATTTTGGTTACAGATTTTGTTAGAATGGAGAAGATATGAATCAGGAAGAAAGAAGGCAGAAAAGACAGGATGAGTTCAAACATGCAGCAGTGGTGGTTACCGTATTTGTACTGGTCTTGGCAGTAATGATCATTGGGGCGGCAGCTGCCCTGCATAAGTTTTTGCCAAAGGGCACAAAGGAAGTAAAGACACCGGACACACAGAGCACGGAAATTTCAGATGATACACAGACATCACAGAATGGAAGTGACGTGGCAGAACCTGTCGTGGACCCGTTAGATGAGCAGGCAGCGCAGATTGTATCAGGGATGGCCTTAGAGGATAAGGTGGCGCAGATGTTTGTCATAACACCGGAAGCGCTGACGGGATATACCAGTGTGACGGCGGCCGGAGATACGACCAAAACAGCATATGAAAGCAGACCGGTCGGAGGTCTGATCTATATGGCAGACAATCTTCTCAGTACAGAACAGACGACAGAAATGCTTACCAATATGCAGAACATTGCAATGGAGCGGACGGGACTGCCGGCATTCTTAAGTGTGGACGAGGAAGGCGGAACGGTTGCAAGAGTAGCGGCAAATGAAGCATTTGGCGTGACAAATGTTGGAAACATGAGTGATATCGGTGCGGCTGGTGATGCGCAGAAAGCATACGATGCCGGTGTTACGATCGGAACCTATTTAAAACAGCTTGGCTTTAATGTGGACTATGCGCCGGTAGCAGATGTTCTCACCAATCCGGGTAATACAGCGATCGGAACCAGATCGTTTGGTTCGGATGCGTCTATGGTGGCAGATATGGTCACAAAAGAACTTGAGGGACTAAGCAGTCAGGGCGTTTTCGGCGCAGTAAAACATTTTCCGGGTCAGGGAGGTGTCTCCGGGGATTCCCATGACGGAGCGGTGACGTTGGACAAGTCCTTAGAAGAATTGATGCAGACGGAACTTGTTCCATTCCAGAAAGCGGTGGAAAACGGTGTATCGTTTGTGATGGTCGGACACATTTCCGTTCCACAGGTAGTCGGGGATAACACACCGGCATCCCTGTCACAGATGATGGTGAGTAATGTGCTGCGGGAGCAGCTCGGCTATCAGGGGATCGTGATCACGGATGCCATGAATATGGGTGCAATTACCGGAACTTACACAGCAGACCAGGCAGCAGTCATGGCAGTCAATGCAGGCGTGGATATGATCTTAATGCCGCAGGATTATGAGACAGCATATAATGGACTGCTTCAGGCGGTACAGGATGGAACGATTACGGAGGAACGCATCGACGAATCTGTGGAGCGCATTGTAAAAGTGAAGCTGCAGATGCAGTAAACTAAACTTTACAAACAACGAAAAAAATAGGATAATAGTAATAAAATTTACATATGAGATACGAATGGGGAATACGACATGGAAATAAAGCGCGTAGGAGAAAATAAAATCAGATGTGCCTTGACCGAGGACGAGATCCGGGAGATGGGATTTGATATTGATGAGATCATTGGCAATGGAGAAGCAACACAGAAGTTTATGCGTGTTGTTTTAAAAATCGTGGAGGAACAGGAGAATATCAGCCTTGAAAATATTTCTCCGATGGTAAAAGCAGAGCTGCTTTCCGATCACAGCATGGCAATCACATTTGGCGGAGATTCCGATCTGAGTTTTCAGCAGCTGATGGATGCGATTTCGGATCTGGTCGGGCAGATGACACCGGAGAAAATGCAGGAGTTTAGAAACCTGAGCAAAGAAGAACGTCAGGGAGTGTTAGACGCATTCATAGACCAGAAGAAGGACACACAGGAACAGAGAGTAGCAGAAGAGAAACAGGAAAAAGAAAATAAAAAGAAGCCATCAAAACAACAGAAAGAGCTGAAAAAACGGCAGATGATCTGCGCACTCAGGTTCTTTGATTTGGATGAGGCATCACGCATGGGAAGAGCTTGTTTTGAGGAGATTTTTCCAAAGAGCAGCCTTTACCGGTTAGAGGGTGCATACTATCTGATCATGGACTTTTCGAAGTTCTCGAGGGACGAAATGAGGGCGTTTGCATTCGGTGCAGTCGAGTACGATGCGGGCAGAATTTCAGAGATAGGACAAATTTCCTATATCCGTGAACACGGAGATTGTATTGTTAAAAAAGAGGCGCTGCAAACGCTGATGGCGTTGTAACAAATGAATAAAAGATAGTTTGTAAATAGGCAAAACAGGAAAATCCATCTTTAAAATTTGGTGAAATTGCCGAACAAGTTGAGGTCCTAAATTTTACCAGATATGCTATTATGTCATAGGTGCGTGCACGGCATCTGGTTATACTTATGACAAAAGATCTATCATATTCAGGTAGGTCAGAGATGACAGTATAGAATAAGAGCAGGAGATGGAGAGGCGTTATGAGCAGAGAGCAGCTTTTGGAACTCGAAGACATGAAAAGGGGACTTTTAGTACAGGCATATCGCATGAAACAGGAGTGCCCGCATATGTCGCCAGTGGGATTAGAGCATGAAATGTATGTGGCTATTATGGCAGAGGTAAGAGATATTACAGCCAGAATACAAAGGTCTGCAGAAGCATAGCGGAACAAAAAAGTAAATATTGTATGAATGATACAAAAGAAGGATCAGTCAATGGAATGAGGTACGTTGGCTGATCCTTCTTTTGTGTCGAAAAAAAGAGTCTGTTTTACATATTGACTGAAAAAATAGCGGAAATAATGCCTTGCTATCAGATTAAGAAATGAATATAATTAATATATCAGTAATTTTTGGGGAACGTAATAGACAGCAGAAAGGATACGGGGGTTATTCATGAATGAGATCATTACGAAACTTGATGAGATCGAAAAGAAGGCAGAGTCAATTCTGACGGAGGCAGCTGCAGAAAAAGAAAAGATGTTAAAACAGTTAGAATTTGATAAACGTGAGATGGATGGACGATATACTTCCATGAGACAAAAACAGGAAGAAGAGATAAAACAGCAGCTTTTATCCGAAGCTGAGACTAAAATTACACGGCAGAGAGAACATTATGAAGCGGCAAAAAGACGGTTAGAAGAGGATTTTGCGCAGAAGAAGGATTCTCTTGCGGAGGAGATTTTTGAGAGCATTATAAGTCCCTGATGTGTGCGTGGCGGGTGGCAGAGAAGAAAAAGCAGCGTGACGGAATGGGGGAAGAAGATGGCAGGAGGACTGTTAGAGTACAGTGGTCTTGTGACAAAGACAAAAGCGATGCGTGCAAGACTGCTTGGTGCGGATGATTATACGGCAATTTCTGAATATGAGTCTGTGACAGACTTTATTGCTTTTTTGCGGGAGCAGCCTGCTTATGCGCCGGTATTTGAACGACACGGGGAAGTGGCACACCGCGGTCAGGTGGAGGCGGTGATCCGGGATTCGCTGTATATGGATTACTGTAAGCTGTACCGGTTTTCCGGTGTACAGCCAAGAAGAGCATTGCAGTTTGTGTTTTCACGCTATGAGATCAATGTGATAAAAAACTGTCTGCAGTCTGCGATGGAGGGAAACGGGCGGGAGATCACCGTAAGCGGAGGATTTTTTGAACGGCATGCAGATTTTGACTTAAAAGCGGTGATGGCGGCAAACAGTGTGCAGGAGCTGATACAGGCGGTGACAGGAACGGAATATGAAAGCCTGTTAAAGGAATTAGAATCTGCAGCAGAAAAGAATTATGCAGATTATGCATTTGCACTTGATATTTATTATTATAAAAAAGTATGGAAAGAAATCACAAAGGTTTCCGATAAGGAGACAAGGCAGATCTTAGAACAGATTTTCGGGACAGAGATCGACTGGCAGAATCTGATGTGGATGTACCGTGCAAAGCGGTTTTATTCGATGGGAGAAGCGGATGTGAAAAAACACCAGATCCCGGTAAGCTGCCGATTGAGATCTGCTGAGACGAAACGGCTTTTAGAGACGGAAACTGCAGAGCAATTTGTGGAATTTGTCCGGCAGACCGCATATTTTCGTGGAAAACAGGCGGTGCTAGAGCCGGAGGATGAACTGACGTGGGAGAGAGTCATGATAAGGACATATGAGAAAATATGCAAAAAGCATCCAATGTCCGTGGCACCGGTTCTGCGTTATCTGTATGAAAAAGAGCACGAGATCGATCTTTTAACGACGGCACTTGAAGGAATCCGTTACCGTATACCGCCGTATGAGATCCGTGATCTGATCTTTGCGATGTAAATATAAGAATCATTGCGGTAGACACTGAGATGATGGGATGGAGGGGTGCAAGTGGTAGAGAAAATGAAGCTGCTTCATATCACCGGGCCGAAAAATGATGTCGACCGTGTGATGGAGCAGTACCTGAGCAGATATGAGATACATTTTGAAAATGCCGCATCCGGATTTGGCATATCCGGTCATGTGAGACCGTTTGCAGAGACAAATATCTACAAGGATGCATGCACAAAGGCACAGGCGTTGTGGGAACACTTAAAGGACGAGCCCGGTGGGGCAGCAGACTATGCCATGCCGGTAAAAATGGAGCCAGCGGAAGCGGAAAAAGTGGTGGAAGCGGCATACCGGCTGACAGATGAGATCGTGAAACGGCAGGAGGAAGTGCGGAAGGAACGCATGGAGAATCAGAGCCTGATGGATCAGATCGCACCGTTTCGGCGGCTTGATTACGAATTTAAAAAAATTCTGGAATTTCAGTTTATCGCATTCCGTTTTGGAAGAATCGCAAGAGAGCATTATCAGAAACTCGAACGCTATATCCATGATACCGATCATGTATTATTTTATGAATGTGACAGTGACGAGGCATATGTGTGGGGCGGCTATTTTGTGCCAAGAGTCTACGCAAAAGAAGTAGATGCGGTGTGTCTGTCGTTTCATTTTGAGCGCATCTATATACCGGATTCTTTTGATGGAACACCGGAGAGTGCTTATCAGGAGGCATTGCAGAAAAAACAGGCATATGACGAGGAAGAGCAGAAGTTAAAAAAGCAGCTTCATGATACCTTGGAAAAACATGCCGGAAAGATCGCGGGTGCATGTGCCGCATTAGAGCATTACTGCAACAATTTTGATGTGCGTAAGTTTGCAGTCTGCACGACACCCGGAAGAAAGCCGGGAGAGCAGACCGAATACTACATTTTATATGGATGGATGAGCGCAGATGATGCCAGAAAATTAGAAAAAGAGACGGCGGAAGATTCAAAGATCCATGTGATGGAGGAGGATGTGGAGGAGCATATGTCCGTCAGTCCGCCGACAAAATTAAAGAATCCTGCGCTGTTTAAGCCGTTTGAGATGTTTGTGGAAATGTACGGACTTCCGTCATACCAGGAGATGGATCCAACCATATTTATTGCGCTTACCTACACGCTGATGTTCGGGATCATGTTCGGGGATGTCGGGCAGGGACTGTGCCTTTTGATCGGAGGATTTGTTTTTTACCGGATCAGGCACATGAACCTTGGAGCAATTCTATCGTTAGCAGGCATCTGGTCTACGGTATTCGGTTTTATGTATGGCAGCGTGTTTGGATTCGAGGATATCTTAAAGCCCGTGTGGATGCGTCCGATGGATAACATTATGACGACACTGATGTTAGCGATCGGATTTGGAATGTTTCTGATCCTGGCTGCGATGGTCTTAAATATCATCAATGCCGTGCGTGCGAAAGATGTGGGACGGATTCTTTTTAGTCCGAGCGGAGTCGCGGGTATTTTGTGTTACGGATGTGCGGTTTTATGCATTGTACTTTATGCATTTGAAAAACCGGTTCCGGCTACTGGCATTCTTGCTGTTTTTGTCGGAGTGCCGCTCATTGCAATCCTTTTGAAAGAACCGCTTACAAATCTGCTTGAACGAAAGAAAAAGCTGTTTCCGGAAGGCGAGAGCAAGGCGATGTTTTTTGTGGAATCTCTCGTGGAATTGTTTGATGTGGTATTAAGTTATGCGACGAACAGTATATCCTTTGTCCGGAGCGTTTGCACTCAGCCATGCGGGCATGATGGGAGTGGTGCTGACGCTCGCCGGATATGAGAGTGGTTCGCCGAACTGGATCGTTGTGGTACTTGGAAATATCGTCGTGACAGGTCTTGAGGGACTCGTCGTAGGGATCCAGGTATTAAGACTTGAATATTATGAGATGTTCAGCCGTTTTTATCAGGGAACCGGAAAGCCGTTTGTGGCATTTTCCGGAAACAGGAAATAGGAGGAGAAAAAGATATGGCAGCAAAAATAACACTGGTGGCAATTTTAATTTTCAGTATGGTGATCCCTTTTCTGGGATATGTGCTCGGAAACAGGAAAGAGAAAAGTTTTAAGGCATCTCTTGCGGTAAATTTGGTTCTGTTTTTCGGAACAGTTGTGGTGGCAGATATGCTGCTTTTCAGCGGGCATATCTATGCAGCATCCGATACCGCGGCATCCGCAGCAGAGGGATGGAGATACATGGCGGCAGCACTGTCAACCGGACTTTCCTGTATCGGTGCCGGTGTAGCAGTTGCGAGTGCGGCATCCGCAGCAATCGGAGCACTGAGCGAGG
>ERZ773264.3393-NODE-3393-length-12956-cov-3.656771_pt1 | contig 12956 bp, 9 predicted proteins | sample MGYA00511910_ERZ773264 | MGnify/ENA primary metagenome ERZ773264 (study PRJEB29015, sample SAMEA2737739) | human gut metagenome | biome: human gut; feature: human-associated habitat; material: faeces | place: China | collected 2012 ... | reverse complement strand
TTCTTTCCATTCAAATTCGCTCATATTTAACACGAGTCGATTCAACAAGCCAAATCGCGCTAATATATCATCAAATCGCTCTGCACCTCGCCGATTATTACAAAGTGAAATAAACCTCTTTTCAAAAATAATGGAAAAACAAGTTCCATGAAAGCTGTCCGTAATGATAAATGATGCCTCTGAAAAAGCTTTTAAAAAACCTCTTGCATCCAAATTTATTTGAAGATTAGGAAATTCCTCTTTTCTGTCATACTTATCCCAAGAACTCCCTACGATCGTATAACACCCATCTGGGATCGTAATAATCTTACATTTGATATATTGATTGACTTTTTTCAAAATATCTAATTTTTCATCTGTAGGATCCAGAATGTACGCAAGTATATATATTTCTTTTTCACTAAAGTTCGACTGATCAGCCAGATCCTCATATACACTTTTCTCAACATCAAAAACAGGCTCCAATAGTACTGTTGAATCAACCTGATATTTGTTTTTCAAATTTTCTCTGCCAAAATCCTCTCTTACAGAAATAGCATCATATTTATGAAATTCGCTCTTAACAAATTCGACCCTATCGTTTGGAACATTATCATTCTTATGTCCAAAAGAAGTACAAAAACTTACTCTTCGTTTTTGATTTGAAACAAACGGAAGATACATATATCCAGAAAATGATACATTATAATTCCAAATTTGATCAGAACCAGCCAAAAAAGTGTTAACATGCTGATTCATTAACTTTATATCATTTCTGCTCATTCTAGGTGAAATATCTTCTTCTTGATAGACGCTATTAACAAATTTGGTATTATGTGTCCACTCTCTAAGTTCCATATCATCTGTAATATGATCTGGTTTTCGAAGCATAATTACACTTTTACCAAGGTCTTTTAAAATTCTATATGTTGCATAGCCATTCAGTAAAGATCCATAATTCGCACCATACCAAAAACCAACCACGCATATATCATAGATTAAATGGCTATCCAGCCATTTTTTCTTATCAAGGATTTTTTTTCCCCTCGAAAAGTGACTATCTTTTTCGTGTGAATCATAATATATAGAATCTATTGGAGTGTTTGACTTAATATCGTAGATAACAATATTTACACCACGCCGATTGCATGCATAATCTATATTATTTATAACGATTGATGCCCTATTCCCATTTCTCCATGGTGCACTTATCAAATGTATTGGCAAGCTTTCAAGTTCTACATCCACTTCTATTTTTTCTTCTGCTTTATTGGATACATAATCTAATAAAGAAGTTCCTTGGTGAACTATTCCTGTGTACATCCTCCATAATTCTTTTGAAAACCTACTAAACCCCAATTTTCTAAGCTTACTCAATATAATTTCTGGCATACAACTACCGGGAGTGTCACGTACCGAAATTACTATAGTTATTTGATTTCGAATTTCATACAAAGTATCCAGATATGTATTAATATCCTCTATTTTTAGTAAGTTTTCTCTTAATTCATCCATCTTGGTAAAACCTTTCTTATTTACTCCATATCATGCTTTCGAAGCTTTCTTGGTATTGCAGTCAACGCCATTGCCATTTTGTAACTTTTGGACTTTCTCGTTTCCGTCAAACGCCATCCAAGATCATCTCTTTGCTTTGTAACATTTTCTAATTCCTGACGAATTCGATTATTTTCTTTCCGTAAATAATCATTATCATTTCTATACACACCAACATTATCTTCAACAAAATGATCATATAAAAATTCATTTTCTTCTAATAATTCAGCTACTTCTTTCCCCGTTACAACAATATCTTCAAGAGATTTAAGTCCATATACTTGTTCCATCTGCTCATAATGCTTCTGATTCGTACATAAGCCATCATGATTATTCCAAAATTCTTTCAGATCAACATTTCGCTTCAAAATAGCATACAATTTATTTAAGAAGTCCTCTGTATCTCCTGCCCTAAATTTAAATTTTTCAGATGTAGTTAATTCAGAAGCTCCGCCTGCATCGCTACATAAAATCGGTACACCAAATGAAACCATTTCAATTGCTACCTGTGGTAAATTGTCCTCCCACAGGACCGGAATGATTCCCAAATTTACGCCTGTAAGTATTCCGTTTAAATCCTCATGCTTATATCCATGAATAATTTCAACTTTATGAAAATCTTTCAATCGTTTCCTTATGATTTCATCTTTCCCCTGTGTCGTTGTCGTAAGAACCAAATCTATTTTTTGAGCATATTTCATATCCACATTTTCTAGTGCATTTAATAAAAATGGATAACCTTTTTCTTCATAATCAAGATTTGATCCTAAATAACCAATTTTAAAATACTTACCAACTTCACAATTCGATCTTCCAATTTGAAACTCTGCTACTCTAGTGCCAATATAACTTAACAATAATTTACTTTTATCAATATGATTATCTACCGCAATATCATACACTCTTTTTGATACAGCGAGAATTGAATCCATATTATCATTTAAAGCATCTGTTGCTTTTTTCTTAAATTCAATAAATTTTTCTGCCGATTTCTTTATATTTAACTGATCAAAGGAAAAATAATCACTCCATTCATACGCTAAAGACATTTCAACATCACCATGATAATTGACGCAACCTCTTTCAATCATCTCGTTTGCATAATTTCTCATCTTTGATCGATCAATACACTTATCACAATCATCCACACTACAATCCGGAACACAATTAACATGTTTAAAGCGGTTAAAATAAAAACCGGTCATGCACATCGGCACATAATTATGTAAGGAAAATATAAACTTGGTATTCTGAAACTCCTCTTTTAAATTGAATACATCTAAAGAAAGTCCCTCCATATTATTGAAATGAACGGCTTCAAATTCTCCATATTTATTAAGGAAATTTTTTATAACCTTCTTTAGCATTTCACTTTTAAATGCAACTTCAGGATTACCAAAAAGCATATCCTGTGGTGCTGGAACTGGCGAGTTCACAATTTCAAAAGCCTTGCATCTGTCGCCGAACATATTGCCAATTTTTCGTACAAAACATTCCTTTTTTGAAATATCATACGCCCAACCACTACTCAAAAAATATACATCTACATCTGGTCTATTTTTTATAATAGTTCGAATAAGATTTCTACAATATACGGTTACTCCGCCGCCGACTCCGTTAGCATTATCAAATGGGACCCAATTGTAAAGCAAAATTTTCTTTCGCTCCTTATACAAACATCTTAATGGCGATACATATTGTAAAAATGTTTTTCTGTCATGTACATTAAAATCATCATGTATAACTGTTGGATTTATCTTTTCCATCAATTCTCTTGCCTTACTATAAAAGAGAAGTTCTTTTCCTTCATAATCAGATTCCTTAATTGCTCCACACAAATACATAAGGGCTCTAGCATAAGCAAATTTTAATGTTTCTTCATCCTGGCAATTACGTTTTTTTAAAACTTCCAAATTATCTATCATTCTGTCAAACGGAATATTGAAATCATATCCCTTTGATGATGATCCTTCTACTTCTGTGCGATAATTATAAAAAGGTCTAGAGGTCCAAATAATACTTTTTGCGCAACACATTGTGTCAAAGAAAAAAGGATTATCAACCCATCCGCCACCTTTTGCCTCCTTGAATTTAATACCATTTTCTTCAATCAAAGATTTCTTATAAATTGCAGACCAAATAGATGGGTGTCCCCACAAAATTTGTGGATGCTCTTTTATCGTAAATGGTTCTACAACATCCGGCATATTGGAACGCTCTTGATTAAGGACTTTCCGAATTGAGCCATCTTCTTCTTCGTAACAATTCCAAAAATTACTTTTTACAATATCGACGGATCCTTCATTGCTATACAAATATAACTTCTCAAACATATTAGGTTCAATAAAGTCATCCGCTTCTACACAACCAATATACTGACCAGTTGCTGCAGCTAATCCAACATTCATGGAATGTCCATTTCCACCATTGGGTTTATGTATTACCTTAAATCTACTATCTTCCTCTTTAAATCTATCCATGATTTGTGGTGAAGCATCCGTTGAACCATCGTCTACGCAAATCACTTCAATATCCTTTAAGGTTTGCTTTTTAATACTTTCTAAGCATTGTTCCAAATATTTTTCTGCATTATAAATAGGTACAATTATTGAAATCTTAACCATTTTTATTCCTCTTTTCCTTTTTTACATTTTTGCCACTATATCCTCAATTTTCCGATTGAAGAAAATTGTCCCGACTACGTAACTTCCACCTGCATACGCGCTCGCAATCGCCCAAAGCTTCCAATTCGGATACATCCGCTCCATCACACATTCTCTCGCGATTGAAATTACCGTATACAACGGATTCAGAATCGTCATACACTTCTGCATTGTTGGTGATAACCGGTCGACTCGATAGAAGATTGCCGACCCATACATTAGAAACAACGTAAAGATCTTATAGAAATACGTGATATCTGCGAACGTTACGTTAATAACCGCAAGTATCTTTCCAATTTCAAGCATCATAACCAACATAAGAAGGATATCCGGTATAAATAACAACCAGGTAACACTCGGTCGAATCCGGTATAATGCAATCACAAATGCATAGATCATTAAGGAAAACAAGAAGTTACGAAAAGCCAGCAAGATTTTCTGATCCACATACACATTTTTTCGTAACTGTGTTTTAATCAGGAAATTCTTATTTCCCATTAACGCATTCAGACACATCGTTGTTCCAGATGTGAATAATCCATAAATGGTTGTTCCTGTTAAGACATATAATGGAAATCTGCTGGAACTTCCATCACCGAACATCTTTCCAAACACCAACACCATCACCACCATATTAATGAGCGGATTAATCACTTCCCACAACTCGCCCATAAAGGTGGATGACAGGCTTCTTTTTTTATCACGTATCACAAGCTGATGAATGACGAACATGTTCTGCCGTAGTTCGTCCACTCTTCGCTCAATTATCTGCTGCGTCTTTCCCACTACAATCTCTCCACAACTTCATTCTCATAATTTTTGAATATCAGGATTCCAAAGGCAAGCATTCCGAATGCCCACGCAACCATCTGTATGAGGTACATAGTCTCCGGCCACTGACCATACACAACACATTGGCGCATCACATAGATGTACGCATACACCGGATTGTGCTTTATCACCCATTTGACTCCATCCGACACCCATTCTACCGAGTAGAACATCGCTACGAAGAATCGCAGGATGAAGATGAAATTGGAATAGATATTCCTTGCATCCCTCTGGAACACGAACCAGATGGATACCACATATGACATTCCTGCTGTAAAAAGCAGAAGCAACAACAATACCACCGGAATCATAAGATAATACCAGGTCACCCTTGCGCGATACCATGCTAATACTGCTGCAAACGGAATACATCCGAGCAGGAAATTGACAAACGCTGTCAGTACGCGTGACAACACAAACAGCTCGCGCGGAAGCTTCGATTTGATCAGCAAATTCCGGTTATCCTTCAGCGTTGTGAGCGAGGTCTGCGTCGCTGTGGCAAAGAATTCGAAGATGAGAAATCCGACAAAGTAATATGCCGGGTATTTCTCGATTCCTTTGTTGAAGATTGTTGAGAACAATACAACAACTAACGCCATACGCATCAGCGGATACACGCAGCTCCACAGGATTCCAAGGAAGCTCCTTGCGTATTTTCGCTTTAATTCTCTCTTGGTCAGCTCCCAGAGAACAAACCAATATTGTTTTATGTCCATTTTGTTTCTCATTGTGCCTTATCCATCCGATCGTAAGCTGCCATCACACCGAGGAAAATCGTATAGAATGCATATGTCAGAATATACGGACCGGTCATTAGTCCTTGTCCGATGAATCCGGTTAATGCCGCCAGAACTGCTGCCTTCTCTGATTTTCTGCTTTTTCCTCGTGCATACATGATATACGGAAGAATATACATCAGCAGCTTTAATACGGTTCCCACAATACCGGTTGTCACAAGGTATTCCAGCAGATCATTGTGTGCCGTACAGTAAAACCAGTTCCACTCAACGTAGAAGTCGGCTTTCGCAATCTGCGCCTGTGTGACTGTATCTAAAAGTCCCGGTCCAACGCCCATGATTTTCTGCCATATGTTTCCATCCAGAAATCCGTTGAATGCGAAGTACCAGATGGATCCTCGATAATTGAATAATTCCAAAGTGTAATTGTAGATCAGATAATAGATCACGCCGATTATTCCGACCATGATCAATTCCAGCCATATTTTGCCAAAGTATCGCTCAATCACGCTGTTTACTTTTCTCCGTGCCTTTACGGACAAAGCACTCGTCACCAGCAGGAATACAATAATAATGATTCCAACAGCTCCCGGGATGAGATACAGATGATGCTGCAGAAGCAGTAATGTAACCGTATCCGTATCAATTGGACGCGGCGTATAAGGATTTCTCCACAATACTTCCGCGGCTACTCCTGCTACCGTAAATAGGATTCCGTTGATGGCAAGATTCATCAGTCGGCTCGTCTTCTGCAAGGAATACCATATAACAAAAAGCATCGCCACTCCGATTCCAAGATACGTTGTGTTGGTGAGTGTTATAAACAAACTAAAATACGCAATCAGCAGTAACAGATAGATACACAATTTCTTGAGTTTCCCCTGTATAAATCCCGGTGCCAGAATAAAAAACGGAATAATCACCGACAGATACGCTGCCCAGAAATTGATATTGCCGATTGTCGAGATAAAGATGTTGTATTGCAACGGTATCTCATCGTGCATTACAAGGAAGTCATATCCCAACCGGTCGATTACACCGATTACAAGGACTGCCAGTGTTCCGCCGTATAGGTATGCCCATATATCGCCTTTTCCGGAATAACATCTGGAGATGGCAAAGTATAAAAACACGCTGCAAACAATCATTATGGTGCCAACGTCCCATGCCGCCTCTCCTGTCAATGACTGTTCTACATCCGAACTATATACGGTCGATACGACTGCTACGATTCCGAACAGGATCATAGTGATATCCAACGCGCTCGTTTTATGAAATTCCTTCTTTATGTTTTCTTTCAGCTGCTTATGCCTGATTGTGAGACAGAAGCTGACCAGCAGACTGCAGACCAGTATGCCTGCAAGTATAAATGCAAACAGTCCATATACGTCTCTTTTATCATGTAATATGTTGTAATAATTGTCCGAATAATACAGTGGCAGCAATGTGAACATCAGCACCACAAACATCTTGACGGACTCTTCTCTAATCTTTTTCAAGAATATTTCCCCTATTGTCAAAACTAATAGGAGCCAGAGTACTCTGACTCCTACAGTAAACTCACATTTTTGTTAATACTATTTTGTTGTTGTTTTCTTTACGGTTGTCCACTTAGAGTAAACTTTCTTACCATTCTCATCCAGTGTGTATGCACGGACACGAATATAGTAAGTTGTCTTCTTCTTAAGCTTCTTAACCTTGTAAGATGTCTTCTTTGTTGTTGCAGACTTTGTAGTCTTCTTTGTGAATTTCTTGGATGTAGAGTACTGGATCTGATATCCCTCTGCACCTTCTACTTTCTTGATTGTAACTGTAGCGGTAGTTGCTGTTGCTTTAACAGTTGCCTTTGCAGGCTTCTTTACAGTAACCTCCTGCTCAGGTGTTGCATCTGTAGCAGTCTGCGCTGCAGTTGCAGCATATACAGGTGTTGCTACGGCAGGTGCTACCGTCGTTGTAAGTACGGTTGCTGCTAATACAAGTGCAGCTAACTTTTTCATTTTCATGACAATAGTCTCCTTTCCCAATGTGAGTTTTATATAAAAAATCTGAGCTCAGATTTTTTACCAGATTATGATTCGTTGTACTGCATGCGATAGGCCCGACATACTTTATGCGGTTCGCCAATCATTCGCATGTTTCCCTGCTCAATCCATACAACTTTTGTACAGTTGTCAATAATGGTCTGCATACCGTGCGATACCATAAGCACGGTCGAACCTCCATGGATTAATTCTTTGATTCTTGCCAGACTCTTCTTGCGGAAGAACTCGTCTCCTACCGAAAGTACTTCATCCAGGATCAATATCTCTGCTGCGCCTGCAACAGTCGCGATCGAGAACCCGAGTCGTGACACCATTCCGGAAGAAAAGTTTTTCACTTTTTCTTCCATGAAGCCTTCCAATTCTGCAAAATCTACAATTTCCTGATAATGTTGATCGATAAAACTTCTGGAGTATCCAATGATTGCTCCATTGAGATATACATTTTCTTTTGCGGACAATTCCATATCAAATCCGGTTCCGAGTGTAAGCAGCTGCACCTTGCTTTGGTCCACACTTACCTGTCCGCTTGTCGGGTTGAGCGCACCGGATACAATCTTAAGAAGTGTCGATTTACCGGATCCGTTTGTTCCAATAATTCCAACAATTTCACCTTTATACACATTGAAGTTAATATGGTTTAATGCATATAATTCTTTGTACGACATCTGCTTGCGCAGCGTCTGGATCATATATTCCTTGATTCCGGATACATTGTTCGTTGCAATACGAAAACGCATCGTCAAATCCTGCACCTGGATTACCGGTGCATCCTCATGCTTCGCCTTCTCCTGTTCTATGTAAGGCAGGATGGTACTGGCATTCTCTTCTGCCTCCCGCAACTTCTGCTGCTGAAATTGTTTATTTTCTTCTGTATAGTCTACGGTCGTGCGCTGCTCATCAAATTTCTCATATACCATTTGTAGAATGCAGGCACTTACCGCCAATACTCCAACTGCTTCAAACATTTATTTAATCCTTTATTTTCTTGCTTTCATACTTTGTCTTAAATAGGTGAGGTACTTTGCTCTTCTTGCGGCTCTCAGATTGGAGGCAACGTGCTTCCCTGCATTCACGATAGTTCCCTCGATCCAGCCACTCTCATGCAGTTCCTGATGAGACAGTCCCAGCATAATCAAAAGCTTCTTACAAATCCGTAGATTACGAATTTCCTTTTGGCTTAATTCATTTGCAATCCCTCTCATGTGATCATCTGCCAGATCGTCAGAGAAAAGCTGCCTGCCATACCAATCGGCTTCCCACGCATTCGGTGTTGCCATCACAGTGCTGTAAAGCTGCTGCACCATACGAATTCCCTTACCATCAGACAGAATTTGTTTTTCAAGTATCACATTTGCGTTGACTTGTACAATATCTGCCTGTCTTGCGCTACTCACCAAAATCTCCATATAACGTTCCAGAATATGATGATTTCTTCTCAGGTTATCTTTATTCGGATTATCAATCTCCGAAAATACCGGCTCATATTGTCCGTTGCCATATCCTTTTACCATCGGGCATGGTTCGCTGTACATCACCTCATACAGGCAATTGCTGAACTCTGCCTTACGCCGGATGCTTCCCTGCGGCTCAAAAAAATATGCTTTATAATGGCAGCCAGTCCGATCCTTTGGTAATGCATACAGTCCAAAATAATATCCGGTGATCTGGATCTCAGGTTGTGACTCTTTTAGTATATTTCTCAGACTCTGCTGAATGGTTCCCACCCAGCCGCTATCAACCACACCGTACCTGACCGGATCCAACAGTCCTTCTCGCTTTAAATAACCAATGGTACTGTTATAAGCAGCTTTGGACCTTACATAAATCGTGTCCAACAAATCCGTCTTATGTTCTCTGCAACACTTCCGGACATATTGCTTGAGTTCTGTAATTTGTCTCGGGTTCAGATTCTTTCTCAATATTCCATTACAGTGAAGTTCTTCACTGATACGACTGATTTCTTCTTTCTTAAGGCCTGCCCTCTTCAATATCTGATAAAGACTGACATCGATCCCTGACAGGAAAATGCGATCCAGACATTGTTCGCCCAACAGATGGTATTCCGGTATCCGAAGCGAATACCTTGATACACGCAGATAACGAATTTCAACCGGAACGTTTAACTTCTCCGTGAGTTTCCTGGCTACCAGATACATAGGATATGCATCTCTGGCGAGGAAATATAGCCTTTTGTGTCCATCCCTGACAGCCTCCTCCAATACCCACGCAACGTATCGTACCAATGCCGGAGCCCAGCAGACAACATACATCTGATCTTCCGGTTCATCCAATTCTCTTATGCACTGTTGCGCCGTCCGATACAGGAGTTCATCCTGCTTTAATATCTCAAGATAGGTTTCTATTCTTGGTGCTGTATTCTGCTGTTTTCCATACTTTGTCATACATCTCACCCATTCCCGTTACAATTCGGCAATCCGTTCCTTGGCTTTTGCCGTCAAGGCTGATGGAACGATCCGGCTTGCAATAGGACGGAAGATATACAACCATCCTTTTGGCCATAAAATGCCTAAGCCTCGGAAACCCTCATATCGAACCTGCCCCTCTCTAAAACGATTAATCCATGAGCGGGTATGGTACTTCTTCCGATCAACACGATAGTATAGTAATGTCTTCTGAATGTTGTATCCTTTATAGCCTAATCCGAACAGTCGCATGAATAATTCATAATCTTCACATCGAAGCGTCTTCTTGCTTTCTGCATAGCCTGCTACTTTCTTAAACAGACTTGCGCGGTACATAACGGTCGGATGTATATAAGGTGAATATTTCAGATAGTCTTCTGTTCCCGGATTCTCCGGTCGTATTCCATCTCCCCAGATTCCATTCTCATCCATCAATTTGCAGTTGGATCCACACCACATGTATTCCGGATGTTGTTCAAGAAACATAATCTCTTCTGCAAAACGATTCGGATAGGATACATCATCTGCATCCATACGTGCCAAATATTTGCCCCTTGCAATATCGATGCACCGATTTAATGCATATCCCAATCCATGGTTCTCCTGCGAAGTAATCACATGGATTCTTGTATCTCTATCACGTAAACCAGTGATATATTCGTTTACTTCTCTTAGCGAAGAACCATCGTTGTAAATCAGGAATTCGAAATTATCGTACGATTGATTCAAGACCGAACTGACTGCTTTATCAAACACGGTTAAGTCCCGTTGATTATAGACCCCCATAATTACAGAGATCATTGGAGCCGCAGTCTCATATTCGACGGAAACAAATTTGTTTTCCGGCAGTCTCGCATAGATCTGCCGCATTCGTTTCTCAGATTGCTGCAGTGAAAATTGTTGAACAGACTGCAACGCATTCTTTGCAAATAACTCTCTCTTTTGGGAATTCTCATACATAAACTGGATTGCCTGCGCAAATTCCCGGACAGAATCCGCCTGACATACCAATCCATTCTCATGGTCTGTAATATATTCTCTCGTTCCACGATTATCAGCGACAATTAACGGAATACCACTAGCCATCGCTTCCAGTGCTGCCATCCCCATGCCTTCACGAATGGATGGAAAAACCGACAGATCTGCCGTCTTCATTATTTCTGGCATATCATTTCTATATCCACGTAAAACAACCCGATCCGACAGTCCATTCCTCTGAATTTCTTCATCCAACGCATCGTGACGATCACCTTCTCCGCAAATACTGTAATAAATATTTTTATTTTGAAGCTGCGCCAGCGCTTTAATTACGACGATGTGATTTTTGTTTTCATTGAGCTCTCCAGCAGACACGATATGGAACGCATCACGAGGTATTCCCCATTGTTCTCGGATCACAGCGCTTTTTTCGCAATTCTCATTATGCGCTTCTATTGGTTCAAACAGGCCAAGATCTACTCCGACACCTGGAATCAGCTCTGCACTTCCATGCTTCTTATAACGAAACCTCTTTGCCCGGTTATAATCTTCATGATTAATGGTAATAATAATGTCAGACAACTTTGCCAGCATCTTCTCTACAGGGTAATAAAACAACCAGTTTTTGACCGGCGCCCCCTTAAAGAAATGAAAACCATGGGCAGTATAGATAACAAATGGTTTTCTCTTACTGAATGCTGCAGCAAGACGTCCCAGCACGCCACCATTAGGATTGTGGCAATGTATGACGTCAATCTGCTCACGCTCTATAATTCTTGTAAGTTCTCTTAACGCCCATACATTTTTTTTGATTTTGAAGGGATTTTTTTCAATGCTGATATGATGCAATACAACACCCATGTTTCGAAGTGTGTCATCCTTTACTTCATAAACAGGCACACCAAAGTTCGTTGCATAATGCACCTGATATCCTCTTTCTTGAAGAAGTTTGACATTATTTAATTCAAATTGAGACAAGAAACCACTTGTCGTGGTTATAATCAAAACCTTACTCATTCAACATTATCCCTTGTTATTTGCAGCATTTTCTCTTAGGTTTTACTATGATGTCAAAGTTTTATATTATCATTCTAAATAATAGCACTTTACATCGTTTTGTCAAATAAAACTATACATTTATGATTATTATTACTGTACATTAAATTTTGTTTTTTCTGTTGTCAACTCTTCTTTATCGTCTCTGATTATTCACATTCACTTATTATCTTATAGAATATACATAATTGTTAGACAACTTTAATAAATTTTTAGATTTTGGAGATTATTAATGAAGAATTCTTTATATGAACGCATTCACGATCTTCGTGAACGATCCGGAATGACGCAGACCGATCTTGCACTACGCATGGGTGTGACAAGGTCCGGTGTTAACGCATGGGAAATGGGCATTTCTAAACCAACTCTTGACAATCTGGTTACTCTCAGCAGAATCTTTCACACAACAACCGATTATCTCTTAGGCATTGACAAAGAAGATACCGTTGTAATCACAGATTTCACCGTAGAAGAAAAAGAACTTATTATGCGAATGGTTAATTATATGGAAGGTGTTCATAATATGAATTCCAAGAATGCCGCAAAATCAACACATCCTTACACCCCATCGGAAAAGAATAGTCAGAAATAAAAATGCAAAAAAATCCCGGAAGCCAGGCTTCCGGGATAAAATCTTTGATATATACTCCGATAAGAGAAATTATCTCTTTGAGAACTGTGGTGCTCTACGAG
>ERZ773264.3378-NODE-3378-length-13047-cov-3.957743_pt1 | contig 13047 bp, 9 predicted proteins | sample MGYA00511910_ERZ773264 | MGnify/ENA primary metagenome ERZ773264 (study PRJEB29015, sample SAMEA2737739) | human gut metagenome | biome: human gut; feature: human-associated habitat; material: faeces | place: China | collected 2012 ... | reverse complement strand
TGGAAAAAGTTCCGGGTTATTTACGTCATGAGAGGTTGTTTGGCGTCATTGGTCAGCATATCGAGAAACAGCTGTACCTGCGGAAGTTTGGCATAGAGGTGCTTGTAAAGCACATAGGTACTGCGAAGAAACGGAGATCCATCTTCCATATAGAGATCCTCGGTGTAACCGTCGAAATCATTCAGACAAATTTTGGGCAAGATACACCAGCCAAGACCGTACCTTGCCATCTCCTTGCAGGCATCAATGCTGTCGATCCACATGTGCGGGCGCAGATTGGCCAGATTGTGTGCAAGAAGCCAACGGTCGATGCGGGTGCTTAAATCGGAGTCGGTGTGACGCCCGATATAGGGATAGTTGGTGAGTGGTCTGCCCTGGTTCTCTTTGCTGCATACCAGGCACATCGGTTCTGTGGAGATCAGCTGGCAGGCTTCATCCCAGGCATAGTGACCGCGGATAATCGCGATCGAGATCTCATCCCGGGTTAAGAGCTGAAAGAGATGTTTGCTTTGTCCCGTCGTAATCTGCACATCGACAAGGGGATAGTTGTCGGTGTAGAGTTTTAAAATGCGTGGAAGGTAGTAGTGGGCGATGTTCAGAGAAGATCCGAGGCGGATGGTTCCACAGATCTGATTCCATATGCCATGCTGACTGTAGGGATCGGAGAGATCCTGGCTATCGGTGTACTTGGAAATATCCTGTTAGTGACACTGGAGCGTCATTATAAAGCAGTGCTGTTTGCAAAGTAATATTGGAAAATATTAGTAAAATGTATCATTTGTGAAGGAGAAAGATCCCTCTGGCGTATTTTGAATATGCCAGGGGGATCTTTTTGAATGCAGACCTTGTTTTTTGCATTAATGTGGGTATAATATATTTATAAATTAAAATAAACATAAATAAACATGAAAAATACAAATAAATATAAATAAATACAAATAAACATAGATGTGGAGGAATACGTATGAAAGGAGAAAATCCATTTACACTGACTTTTGGGCAGAAGCCGGTAGAATTTATTTCCCGTACAGATCAGATTGGAAAGATCATAAATACCTTTGATATGGAAAATCCGTCTAATATGGTTTATATGATCGCCGGGGTTCGAGGTTCTGGGAAGACAGTTTCTCTTGCAGTGATAGGAGATCACTATAATGCAAAGGAAGACTGGATCGTATTGCGTTTAAGTGTAGATATGGATCTGATTTCAGGAGCGGTATCGGAATTAAATCGGATCCTAAAAATCAGAGGGATAGATTTGGGAATTAATATTAATATCGGAATTGCAGAAATTGCTTTCAATAAAGAACGGGATACATTAGATAAAGAGACAATGCTGCGTGATATTTTGGAAAAGGTAAAAGAACAGGGGAAAAAAGTACTTTTTATCATTGATGAGATCATTAATAATCAATATGTAAAATTTTTCGTAAGTAATTTCCAAATTTACATTACAAAAAATTATCCAGTTTATCTTGTAATGGCTGGATTATATGATAATATCAGCAATCTTCAAAATGAAAAAAGCCTGACATTTTTATACCGCGCTCCCAAAATATTTCTGGAACCATTAAGCATTCCGGCTATGACTACCAGTTACAGAACTGTATTTGGACTGCCGCCTAAAGAGGCAGCTTCCATGGCGCGGCTCACAAAAGGATATCCATTTGCATTTCAGATACTTGGATATCTTAAATGGGAAAATGATGGGACTATAGACGATATTTTACCAAAATTTGATGAAGAACTGACGGTTTATGCTTATGAAAAAATATGGAGTGAGTTATCAGAACTGGACCGCAAAATCGTTTATATTATTTCTCAGGGAATAAATAAAACAGGTGACATACGGGAAAGTTTGGGAGTATCACCGCAACTTTTAAATACGTATCGGAAACGTCTTATGGAGAGAGGTGTAGTTGATGGTTCAAGACATGGGGAACTGACTTTGGCGTTGCCAAGATTTGAAGAGTATATCAATATGTATTGTGAAGTGACTATCTGAATGTTTTAACAATCCAGGGGATTTTGCTGTATTTTGAACTGAGGAGAGAGTATACGAAAAGGCGATCCGGTTAATCTAAACCAGACCGCCTTTTTAAGATTTCTATTTTTGCGTATTTATTCTTCCACAACCTCCACAATACTAAAGCCCTTTTCTTTTAACATATCCTCACAGGGACTGTCAAGGTGCATACAGTATACTCTGTGGCGTTCTTCCCGGGGGATCCATTTCTCCATCTTGCCGTAGTAGCAGTGGGATGGATTTGGTGAATCGTGGGTGCTGGTGTCGTGGTAGATGCGGCCGATCTCTCCTGCAAGGAAGCGGGTTCTGATATCTTCCGGCAGTTCTGAGGAGTCGCCGCTGTAGTAAATAGTTTCTGTTCCATCACTTAAAACATAGCCGTAGCATTTCATATCCAGTGCATGTTTCACTTCCACGGGAACTGCAGTCAGTCCGGCCGGGTTTTCGGGAAGTGTTTCATGGTAATGGTAGCCTAAAGGTGTGATCCCTTCTAATGTAAGAAGCTGCTTAATGGTCTCCTGTGGATAAACTACATGAATGGCTTTGTTAAAGAGACAGTAAAAATAGGAGATCAGGGTTCCAAGACTTCCTACGTGGTCGGCATGCATATGAGTCAGGATAACATAAACATCTTCAATGGAAGCCAGGTCCAGTTTGTGATAAAGCACATCAAACATGGTCTCTCCGCAGTCAATAAGATAAAGCGCTTTTCCGGAAAGCATGTATGCTCCCGTATTCTTAAAGGGAGGATAAAAAGCGCTGCCTTTTCCGGTAAAATTTAATTCCATGCCTTTCCTCCTTAATGGGTATTATTGTTACAGTTCAGCCATGATATTTTATTCCTTGATACCGGCGCTTACAAAGCTGCTCATAAACTGTTTTTGAGCGACTAAGAAGGCCAGAAGAAGCGGAACAATGATGATAAAGGCTGCAGCACACACATTGGCCCACTGCATGTTAGCCTCTTTGGATTTTGCGAAAATAGCAAGTCCTACGGTCAGTGTACGGTTGGTAGGAGAGTTGGTCACGATCAGAGGCCACAGGTAGTTGTTCCAGTGGTAGCTGACAGAGATAACGGCAAAGGAAAGATATGCCGGTTTTGCACATGGCATGTATACACCCCAGATGGTCTGCCAGGTGTTGGCACCGTCGATCTTTGCTGCCTCAGCCAGTGCCTTTGGAATGGATTTAAAGTGCTGACGGAGTAAGAAGATAGCCATGGCACTGCCGTAGAATGGAAGCATCATACCGATCTTGGTGTCGATGAGCTTCAGATCAGACAGAGTCATGAAGTTTGGTGTGATCAAAACGTCATTTGGGATAATGATCTGCATAAAGATCACAGCAAATACCAGCGCCTGTCCCTTGAAATCCAGAACTGCCAGTGCATAGGCAGCCAGGGTGGAAGTAAAGAACTGTACGGCAAAGGTGCATACTACCAGTGTCAGTGTGTTGATGTAATAGGTGCCAAATGGAATGGCATTCCATACATATTTAATATTATCCAGTGTGAACGCTGTTGTCGGGAACAGTGTCATATGGAAGGATGGAACGGAAAATGCGGTTCCGATCAGCCAGATAAGTGGGATCAGCCAAAGCAGGCCTAAAATAACGGAAAATGCGGTGATCCCGGCACCGATCAAATGTTTTTTCTGCATGGTGTAAGGCCTCCTTTAGTTGTATTGGATCTTCTTGTCCTGGCTTAAGAAACGAGGAAGTGCTACTACCATGAGCAGAAGCAGCATAACCGTTGTCAGTGCAGAAGATACGCCGTAGTTGAAGTTTGTAAATCCCTGCTGGTAAATGTAGTACAGAAGCAGTGTGGAAGCGTTGTTTGGAGCGCCCTCTGTCATAATGACTACATGGTCCACCAGCTTGAAGCTGTTGGTCAGAGCAATGGTGGATACAAACAGGAAGGTTGGTGCAAGAAGAGGTAAAGTGATCTTGCGGAAAATGGTCCAGGAGTTAGCGCCGTCAATGCGGGCTGCCTCATTTACATCGGTGGAAATACTCTGGATACCGGAAAGGAAGAATACCATCAGGTATCCGGCTTCTTTCCAGACGTACATAAAGGCCATAGCCGGAAGAACGGTCTTCTTGCTGGATAAGATATTCATAGGCTGAAGGCCCATGCTGATGAGCATCTGGTCAAGTAAGCCGTTTTTTGCCATGTAAATAAACATCCAGATACTTGCAATAGCGATCATAGGCATAACTACCGGATAGAAATAGGAAGTACGGACAAAACCGATGAGACGGCTTTTACGGTTGACTAACGTTGCTAAAAACAGGCCAACGACCATACTGGGAACAATGGTGATCAACGCAAAAAACAGCGTATTTCCCATTACTTTCCAGAAAAGAGAAGATCCGGCCAGATTGATATAGTTTTTCAGACCGATAAATTCCGGTGCGCTCATACCGAGCTTATATTTTGTAAGGCTGAGCCAGATGCTCCGAAAGACCGGCCATACAGTAAAGGCTGCCATAAAGATCAGGGAAGGCATTACCAACAGCCATCCTATGAGAGTGTTTCGCAGTTCACGCTGCTTTTTTGTATGTGTTTTCATCTTTTATTCCCCATTTATCAGATTTCGAGAGAACAGTAAAAATATGAAACAAATTGGCGCTGCCGTGAAGCACGACAGCACCAACTTCATTTCAAAAGTATCATTTTATCCTACTGATACTCAGACAGAACTTCTGTTGCCTGTTCCTGAGCTGCGCTTAATGCTTCTTCAGCAGTTGCGTCACCAGTTACTGCAGACTGGATATTGTCATTTAAGACTCTCCAGATCTCTGCTGCGTTGTAAGTAGTAAGCTCTGGCTTGGAGATCGGGATCTGCTCGTAAGCGATCTTAGCCTGAGGCAGTTTGTCGTAGTATTCTTTCATGATATCCAGATCGAAGCAGGACTGTCTGGTTGCTACATAACCTGTATCCAGTGCCCACTGTGCTGCGCGCTCTGGCTCAGTAGCGAACTTGATGAACTTCCAAGCTGCCTGTACACGGTCTTCAGAGATACCATTGGAGATGTAGAAGTTTCCGCCGCCGGTAGGAGCTGCCTGACGTGCATTTCCTGGAAGGAATGCGGTACCGAAATCAAAGGTAGCGTTCTTGCTGATGTTTGCCAGGTTTCCTGTGGTGTGATAGATCATAGCTACTTCGCCAGCTAAGAACTGAGTAGGAAGATCGGTCCACTGTACGATGCCAGGAGCCATTACTTCGTACTTGTTCTGAAGGTCAAGCCAGAACTGAAGTGCTTCTACGTTCTCTGGAGTATCGAACATAACGGATTTTCCGTCTTCAGCCATCAGGTTCTCACCATTCTTGCTGTTCTGTAAGCAGAAGCCTGTGAAGGTCCACTGTGCAGAACCGGAGTTTAATGCGATACCAACACCGTAACGGTTTTCGTTGGTGAGCAGTTTTGCGTCTTCAACCAGTTCGTCCCAGGTTGCAGGTGCTTTCTCAGGATCAAGGCCAACTTCCTTGAATGCATCCTTATTATAGAAAAGGATCTCTGTACTTCTCTGGAATGGGATGGAGTAGATCTTGCCGTCTACGTAGGAGTCCTCCATGAAGCCGCTTAAGAAATCGTCGATGTAAGCTTTTCCTTCGTCTCCGTCTGCTGCGATCAGGTCATCTAATGGCATTGCCATACCGGTGGAAGCCATTGTGAAACGCTGGGTAGCAAGGCTTACGAATACATCTGGTGGTGTGCCTCCCTGGATAGCAGTCTGGATCTTTGTAACGGTATCATCGTAGTTTCCGGTATAAACAGGATCTACAACGATGTCAGGATTTTCAGCATTGAAGTCTGCGCAGATCTTCTCAATCAGCTTTGCAGCATCGCCGCCTACGTTTACTGGGTAGTAGAATGACAGGTGCATTGCGTCAGATGAACCGCCTTCAGCTGCTGCAGTGGTTGCATCGGCTGCTGCCTCAGATTTTTCAGCTGCTGCGCTGGTTTCGGCTGGTTTGGAACCGCCGGAGCAGCCGCCTAATGCCATAGCAGAGGCTACTAAACAGGCAGATGATGCAAGTACGAGTTTCTTTTTCATGATACTCCTCCTTTTTGTTCGCATTGATAGACTTTTTAAGGTCTGTGATTTGCTCTTAAGTTCACTATAGCATCATTATTGAAACGTGTCAAATATTATTTTGATTTTTTGCACAATAAATATTTTGAATTTACATGTTACTTTAACAATTTTACCTATGCTATACATTTTTTACATTTTCTTTACAGGGAATACGATTGAACAAGGTTCAATTTCTGGGGCAGAATTGTGATTTCTTAAGATATATGTTATAGTTAATACAAGTGAGAGCAGCAACGAAGGTCCGGTCATAGAGTGGACCTGACAGTAAAATGCAGACCACACCAGCACCGTATATCAGGAGGAACACATATGGCAACCATTAAAGATATTGCAAAGAAGGCCGGCGTGGCCCAGGGAACGGTTTCCAATGTATTAAATGGTAAAGGGAACGTAAGCAGTGACAAAATACGCCGGGTAATGGAAGCTGCAAGGCAATTGGGCTATGTTCCAAATGAAAGAGCAGCTTTGCTGCGCAAGGGAACCAATGACTGCCTGGCTCTGATCATGCCGGATTCCCGGGCAAGGCAGTACGAAGATTTTTATTTCAGTTTTAAAGACTATGCCCAGGAACATGGTTATCTTGTATCCCGCCATCTGACCAATGAAAATTCACCGGAAAGTGAAGCGACTGCATTTTCAGAGGCAAAAGTGAAGCAGGTAAAGGGGATCGCCTGCATTTCCGCAGTAGCGGGAACTGCCAGCGAGGCGGCGATCTATAAAAATAATGGGATCTTTGGGGAAATGGAACCGGCCCAGAATAATGGCTCGGATATTCCGGTACTTTTTGTAGACCGGAAAACAGGTTTCCCTTCTGATTTTATTGGGTTTGATTATGAAAAAGCGGGACAGGCTATGGCAGAGAAAGCACTGCAGGCCGGGTATCGCAGCATCTGCCTGCTTACAGGAAATCCGGATTATTCCAGTGAAAAGGATTTTTGCAGGGGCTTTCTGACCATGATGGAAGGTTCTACCTGCCAGGTGATCCAGATCTGGACAGACTCATTTAGAAAATACCAGAATATCATGCAGATATTTAACGGAACACTGCCCCAGGCATTTTTTATATCCAATTATGGATTTGCAGAAAGTGCCAAGGATATGTGTACCACTTTTTATGGAAAAGAAGAGGGCTCACCGGATATCTATACGGTGGCGCCGCTGTTTACCATTCCGGAAAATGACTTTATTAAATATGAAATGAATTACCGCCAGCTAGGAAAAAGGGCGGCAAAGATGCTGATCAGAAAGGCAGAGGAGTCCGGCGCGGAAGAAAGCACAGCACAGGAAAGTGCAACGGAAGAAAATACGGCATCAGAAAAAATACCGGATAATGTCGGGACAGAGGGACATGCCAATTGGATGATCCCGGGAGACGGATTTCAGAACTGGTTCGTGAATATCCGAAAGCCGGAAAGTACCCAGCCATTAAATATTGTAACTCTGGACAGCCCGGAAGCTTATATTATGAAAATGTTTTCCAGACTGTTTACCCAGAAAACGGGAATTGATGTAAATGTGTGCATTCTCTCTTATGATGAAATCTATGAGGCATTTAACTCGTTAGATGAAACCTCCCGTTTTGATATCCTGCGACTGGATGTGACCTGGCTTTCCTGGTTTGCCCAGAAGCTTCTCCGGCCATTGTCAGAGATCGATGAAAATATTGAAAACAGCCTGGGACAGTACGTGGAAGGAGTTCCGGAGCATTACTGCCGGGTACATGGTCAGATCTATGCGCTGCCGGTTACGCCCAGCGTGCAGATTCTTTATTATAGGAAGGACCTGTTTGAAAGCCCTATCTGCAAGCGGACCTATTTTGAGCAGTTCCATGAAGAACTGCAGCCGCCGAAGACATTTGAGGAATATAACAGGATCGCTGCATTTTTCACAAGAGATCTGACACCCTCATCACCGGTTCCTTATGGATCGACGATTACACTGGGCTCTACCGGTGTGGCTGGTTCTGAGTTTCTGGCAAGATTATTTGCCATTCAGGAAAACCTGTACGGTGCGGACGGACAGATCCATTTAGACTCCCTGCAGTGCCAGCAGGCTCTTGCGGAGTTAGTACAGCTGCGGCGTTGTACATCGCCGGAGTACTGTGGCTGGTGGACCCAGACTGCAAGGCGGTTTGCAGAAGGAAATTTTGCCATGTCCATTTTGTACAGCAACTATGCCAGTGACCTGTCGGCTCACAGTTCCCATGTAGTAGGAAATGTAGGGTACTCTATGATGCCGGGAAATAACCCGGTGCTTGGCGGCGGCAGTTTAGGTGTTTCTAAATATTGTAAGCGGCCGAAGGATGCCCTTTCTTTTATTAAATGGATGTGCAGTGAGCCGCTTTGTTCAGCATCGGCTTTACTGGGAAGTACATCCCCATGCCGCAGGACCTATGATAATTATGAGGTTTTACATAACTATCCATGGCTGAAGCTTACCAGACACTGCTTCCCCATTTCAAAAGGGAACCGGCTTCCGGCGGAGCTTTCTGTACCCTTTGATGAGCGTAAGTTTTTGAGCATCCTGGGACTGGCAGTTAAGAATGCTTATACCGGAATTGTGACCCCAAAAGAGGCCCTTTCCGATGCCCAGATGCAGTTTTCAAATTATTTCCATACTTCTTTAGAAAAACGTTAGAAATAGTCAGATTTTAGTCAGAGTTCTTTAAGGGAGCCTCAAAGACTTGCTTATACTGATGTGCTATACTGTAATTAAGGGAAGGCCCCGCCCGCTGCCGCGGGCGGGAGAGCGCATAGGTGCTTGAGCCTGAGTTATATAGCACAGGAGAGAAGGTGAGCAGATGAGGACAAAAGACAATGGAAAATACAATACAGCAGGAAACACCGGGAAAAAGAAGTGTGCAGCGTTTAACTGGCTTAAAGGAGTAACAGCTGTGCTCTGTGCAGTGGCTATGTATTTTGCAGTGACTACCGGTATCCGTGGTTATGATATGTATAAGGATGCCATTGCCCAGGTCAGCCTGGAAGATAAGGTAAGCGAGATACGGTCCAAGGAAAGCTATACTGTATTTTCTGATCTTCCGGAAACGTATACGGATGCAGTCCTCTCTGTGGAGGATCACCGATTTTACGGACATATTGGTATTGATCCCATTGCCATTACAAGAGCCATGGTCAATGATGTAAAGGCCGGACGCTTTGTAGAAGGCGGCAGTACCATTACCCAGCAACTGGCAAAAAATCTGTATTTCACCCAGGAAAAGAAGATGGAGCGTAAGGTAGCAGAGGTATTTATGGCTTTTGCACTGGAGCGGGATTACAGTAAAAATGAGATTTTAGAGCTTTATGTAAATACCATTTATTTCGGAAACGGATATTACTGCATCAAAGATGCCAGCGAAGGCTATTTCGGAAAAGAGCCGGAAGATCTGACAGATTACGAAAGCACACTTCTTGCAGGCGTTCCCAATGCACCGTCTAAATATTCCCCCACTGTCAATCTGGAGCTGGCGGAAAAACGCCAGGAGCAGGTGGTAGAACGTCTGGTAGCCTGCGGACTCTTTACAAAAGAGCGGGCACAGGAGACACTGGCGGGAAGTGAACTGTAAGTATGAAAATAGGATGCAAAACGGAAATGTGGTCTACAGGAGGGAGATATATGGAGCAGATAACATTTTGCAGCAGAAAAGATGTCATTCATGTTGATAAGACAAATGGCACCAGTGTGAATTACTATATATTTCCGGAATATGAGGTGCATACAAACTGTATTGCGCCTCATTCTGTTCAGGAATGGCATTACCATGAAAAGATCAGTGAAACGCTGCTGATAACAAAGGGAAAATTATTATGCCGTTATCTGGAAGGCACGGATCAGCATTCCAGGTATCTTTATGAAGGGGATCTGGTCCAGGTGGGAAACAGTATCCATACATTTGAAAATGATACAGAGGAAGAAGTTCAATTTATAGTATTTCGTTTTGTGCCAGATGGGACAGATAAGCGGGAAGTGATAAAAAGGGACAAGAAAGTAGTTGTGGAAAATATATAACAAGATGCAAAAAGAATCACGGCTTGTAAAAGAAAGCTATATCTGCTAGAATAAGTGAACGACTAATTAAAATGAGCGTTAGATACCCCCTATAGGGTGGAATCTAGCGCTTTCAGGCGTGTTTTGGAAAGGAAAATATTTATGTATATCATAGCAGGATTGGGAAACCCTACAAGGGAGTATGAGAAGACAAGACATAATGTGGGATTTGATACCATTGATGTGCTGGCAGACAAGTTAAACACATCTGTGGATGAGAAAAAATTTAAGGGACTTTATGGAAAGGGCATCATTGCCGGGGAAAAAGTGATCCTTTTAAAGCCTCAGACTTTTATGAATTTAAGCGGTGAGAGCGTAAGAGAAGCGGCAGATTTCTATAAAGTGGACCCAGAGCATATCATTGTTATATATGATGATATCAGTCTGGATGTAGGTCAGCTGCGTATCCGCAAGAAAGGCAGTGCAGGCGGTCATAATGGTATCAAAAATATCATTGCCCATCTGGGAACCCAGGAGTTTCCGAGAATTAAGGTAGGCGTAGGTGACAAGCCCCCCAGAATGGATCTGGCAGATTATGTACTCAGCCGTTTCTCTAAGGAAGACCGTGAGAAAATGGAACAGGCATTTAAGGATGCGGCAGAGGCAGTGGAAGTCATGATCGCAGAGGGACCAGATGCGGCTATGAACCAGTTTAATGGACACAAATAGATATCTTGTGCATAATTGAACACAGAAACGTTGAAATAGATACAACACAGACTGAAATGATAATGGAACAGGATATAAGGGGAAAACATGGAAAATCCGTTATTGGAATTACAGGAATATGAAAATCTACAGGAAGCGTTAAAAAAGGCAAAAGGACCGGTCCAGGCAACGGGAACCCTTGATTCCCAGAAGGTACACCTGATGTACTGGCTGGGAAAAGACGGGGGTTTTCCCTGGAAACTGGTGGTGACTTATGATGACCAGAGAGCCAGGGAGATCTACGATGATTTTCGCAGCTTTACGGAAAACGTATGGCTTTACCCGGCAAAGGATCTGCTGTTTTACAGTGCGGATATCCACGGAAACCTGATGACCCGCCAGCGCATTGCAGTGTGGCGGCACCTGATGGAAGAGAAGGAAGGCGTAGTAGTCACTACGTTAGACGGCCTTATGGATCATCTGCTGCCGCTGGTATTTTTAAAGCAGCAGGCGGTGACTGTGGAAAACGGCCAGATCATGGATCTGGATGAATGGAAAGAACGCCTTACAGCACTGGGGTATGAGCGTACAGCCCAGGTAGACGGCATGGGCCAGTTTTCCATCCGTGGCGGTATCGTGGACATTTTCCCGCTGACAGAGGAAGTGCCGGTGCGTATTGAACTGTGGGATGATGAGGTAGACTCTATCCGCAGCTTTGACCCGGAAAGCCAGCGGTCTGTGGAACAGCTGGAAAAAATTACCATTTATCCTTCAGCCGAGACCATTTTAACAAAAAAGCAGTTAGAAGCAGGGATTGAACGTCTGGAAAAGGAAGAAAAAGAATATGAAGCAGCCTTAAGGGCCAAACATCAGATTGAAGAAGCATCCCGTATCCGGGGTATTATCAAAGAACTGACAGAAGGGATTACACAAGGCTGGAAACGGGATGGACTTGATGCCTATATCCGGTATTTCTGCCCGGAGACTGTGTCATTTCTGGACTATTTCCCGGCAGGAGATACTCTGATCTGTCTGGATGAACCGGCAAGATTAAAGGAAAAAGGCGAGACGGTAGAGCAGGAATTTCGTGAAAGCATGATCCACCGACTGGAAAAGGGCTATCTGCTGCCGGGGCAGACAGAGCTTCTCTATGCAGGCACCCAGGTCCTTGCAAAGCTTCAAAGTTCTTATACTGTAATGCTTACCGGTCTTGACCAGAAGCTGCCGGGCATGAAGGTAAAGGAAAAATTCAGTTTTGATGTGCGAAACGTCAACTCCTATCAGAACAGCTTTGACATGCTTATAAGCGATCTGACCCGGTGGAAAAAAGAAGGTTACCGGGTAGTCTTGCTGTCTGCTTCCAGGACAAGAGCCAGCCGTTTAGCCAGTGACCTGCGTGAATATGATCTGCGGGCGTATTGTCCGGACGGAACAGGGGAAGAACATAAAGCGGCGCCAGGTGAGATCCTGGTTACCTACGGAAATATCCACAGGGGTTTTGAATATCCCCTGATCAAATATGTCATCATTACAGAAGGTGACATGTTTGGCACGGAAAAGAAGAAAAAACGGCGGAAAAAGAGCAATTACCAGGGAAAAGCTATTCAGAGTTTCTCTGAGCTGGCAGTAGGAGATTATGTAGTCCATGAGGAACATGGTCTTGGCATTTACAAAGGAATTGAAAAAGTAGAGCGGGACAAGGTCATTAAGGACTATATTAAGATCGAGTATGGAGATGGAGGCAATCTGTATCTTCCTGCCACCAGACTGGAAAGCATCCAGAAATATGCCGGAGCAGATGCCAAAAAGCCGAAACTGAACAAGTTAGGCGGTACGGAGTGGAACAAGACCAAGACCCGTGTAAAAGGTGCAGTCCAGGAGATCGCAAGGGACCTGGTAAAGCTGTATGCAGCCCGTCAGGCGCAAAATGGCTACCAGTACGGGGGAGATACTGTGTGGCAGAAGGAATTTGAGGAACTGTTTCCATATGAAGAAACAGATGACCAGTTAGATGCCATTGAGGCAGTGAAAAAGGACATGGAAAGCCGAAAGATCATGGACCGGCTGATCTGTGGTGATGTTGGTTACGGTAAGACGGAGATCGCCCTTCGGGCTGCTTTTAAGGCAGTTCAGGACAGCAAGCAAGTGGTATATCTGGTGCCTACTACCATTCTGGCCCAGCAGCATTACAATACCTTTGTCCAGCGCATGAAGGATTTTC
>ERZ773264.3344-NODE-3344-length-13146-cov-6.192422_pt1 | contig 13146 bp, 16 predicted proteins | sample MGYA00511910_ERZ773264 | MGnify/ENA primary metagenome ERZ773264 (study PRJEB29015, sample SAMEA2737739) | human gut metagenome | biome: human gut; feature: human-associated habitat; material: faeces | place: China | collected 2012 ... | reverse complement strand
GCGGCTGAGAGCCATAATGTGCCGCTCCGGCTCCGTGCGCCGGTCACGCCGAAAGAGCGCCGCAGCCAGTGCGGGAGCGGTCCCGCTGCGCAGCAGTTTCAGAAAGGTCACCACCTTCAGGGGAAAGCTGCTTGAGATGGGAACAACATAAAGCCCGCCGAGAAGGTCATAAAGCGCGTCAAAATCCGTCGTGCCGCTGCCCTTGGCAACAAGCCCCCGTGTTACGAGCCGGTCAAGGCAGTCTGAAAAACTGCGCCGAGGGAAAAGCTCCATTCCGTTGGAGAGCTGTTCATAGAAGTCCTCTGCACGCTGCCGGTCTGTCAGCCGCCAGCACAGCGCGGTCCAAAGCGTCATCTCCTGCGGATCCATTCCGAACTCACGGTGATCCATGAGGATGACCGGATAACGCCGTCCCTTATCGTGCCGCCAGCGGAAATGTCCCAATGCCGTATAAAGTGTTTTTTCTGCCATACGAACTCCTCCTTATGCGCTCTTGATATCCTGTTCCGTGCAGGCGGTATAGAACTCCCGCACGATCCGCTCCCGGCGCAGCTTTTCCGCCGCCCGTGAGATGCAGGCTCCGATGTAGTTTGGTTTCTTTTGATACAGTTTGGCAATGTCCGCGCAGCTGTAGCCTCTGACCCGCAGCTCCATCGCTTCGATCCCAAGCCGGGCGGTGCCGTGGTAGCGGTTTTTGAAATGGGAAAGCAGGACGGCGGAGGAAACGTCAGAGATCAGATCCTCCGTATGAAAAGGGCTGACCGGCTCCGGCGCTCCCATCTCGGCAAAAGCGTCCAGCGACAACAACGGCAGATTTTTTCGCGCAGATTGGATCTCACGGCAGCGATCCAGCAAATAATTTCGGATAACGGTTCTGGCGTAAGCGGGAAATGCTCCCATTTCCTCCCGGTAGGAGACCGCCGCGCGGCAAAGTGCGATACAGCCTTCCTGGTACAGATCATCATGCCCCATGCCGTCCACCGTCTCATTGGTCTTGATGCTGCGGCGAAGCACCTGTTCCACCAGTGCGAGGTGATCCTCCACTCTCTGGCGCTGGAGATCGTTCAAGGTAAATTCCATACTCATGATTTCCCTTCTTTCTATGTTTGATTTTGTTATGCCGCTCTTGCTGCGGCGGCGCGAAACCTGCGGCTGAGCGCAATGACCTCGTCACAGCGCGCGGCGGAGAATTTAGCGATATGCGCCTCCTCGGCGGGAAGCCCCATAGACAGCTGCAGCAGGCGGTAGGCTTCCTTTCGGCTCATAACGCCATTCTTCCAGAGACTGTCCAGGGCCACATGCGCATCGTGCCGCTTTTTCCGCAGGGCCTTATCCGCCAGCGTCCCCATGGGCAGCATCGTTTTCCGGTGCGCGGCCACATAGCAGTCACAGGCGGGGTACCGTCCGCAGACATAGTATTTGGCATCGGGGTCTGGGGCCTTATCGCCATAAACCACGCTGGCCGGGCGAAGATACGCTCTGGAACCACAGGCAGGGCAAGTGATGTTGATTCGTTTCATGCAAGATCTCCTTTCTGTTTCTGGTGTTTTGAAGTGAGGGTCAAAGTGATGAAGCTGTGAGGTATTCCATCGGACACTGCTCGGAACTGCTCATTTCCCAGGTCAGGTATCTGGAAAAGAGGGATGAGAAGGCGTCCCTGCTGAGCGTTCCGATGCATTCTCCCGGATCGATCCGCTCTCCGGTTTCTTCTTCAAACTCCCGAACGCCGACAAGCAACGGCGCGCCATCCTGTCGGGTCGCCGCGAGGCAGCCGGAGCGGTCAACCTTGCAGGGATGTGGGCACGGCCCACAGGGGACATAAATGGCGTTGCGCCAGTTTCCCTTGCAGCTGAAAAGCAGTTCATACAGGTTTCGATTCATTTGATCCATGGAAGCCTCCTTAAAAATCCCTCATAGTATTACGCGCCGCTCAAGGGGGGTATCGTCCCCTTAAAATTTGAACTTTTTGTAAAGAATTGAAAAAGCGGCCCGCATATAGCAGACCGCTTGACAGTTTCAAGAAATTGCGTATAATATAAATCAAATTATCATAATATAGTTTATCATACGAAAGCCGTGAATATTGGAGGTGGCACAGATGAACTTTATCGGACGAAAAGAAGAATTGAATACGCTGGAAAAGGAATTCCGCCGGGATGGCAGCTTTGTTGTGATCTACGGACGGCGCCGCATCGGAAAGACGACCCTGATCAAAGAATTCATCAAAGATAAACAGGCATTTTATTTCCTTGCGACGGAGGAAGTGGAGTCCCAGAGCATGAAGCGTCTTGCCGGCGTGGTAGCCCGGGTCACTGGAAATTCCATGCTACAGCGGGTCACCTTCACGGACTGGTTGGATCTGTTCCGGGAGATCGCTAACTACCGTCCGGAGGAAAAGAAGGTGCTGGTCATTGACGAGTTTCCGTATTTGGTCAAGACGAACGCGGCCTTTCCGTCCATTCTGCAAAACGCCTGGGACGAGATCCTGAAGGACAGCAATGTGATGCTGATCCTCTGCGGGTCGCTGATCAGCATGATGCAGAAGCATGCCCTTTCTCACGATAGTCCGCTTTATGGCCGGCGCAGCGCGCAGATCCGCTTGAAGCCGCTGCCGTTTACAGACCTCTATGCCGTGCAGGGGCAGCCGTTCTCTCAGGCCGTGGAGCAGTATTCCGTAACGGGTGGCGTCCCAAAATATCTGGAGTTTTTCGAGCCGGGAGAAGACCTCTACCGTCAGATTCAGGAAGTTGTACTGTCCAAGAATGGGTTTCTCTATGAGGAACCGAACTTCCTGCTAAAAGACGAGGTACAGTCCGCCAACAGCTATTTTTCCATCATTCGCGCTATTGCGGACGGCAACCACAAGCTGGGCAAGATCGCGGGTGCCCTGGGCATGGAGACATCTTCGCTGACGCCCTATCTCTCCACGCTGATCGATCTGGACTTTCTGAAAAAGGCAACGCCGGTTACGGAGAAGAATCCGGAGAAGTCTCGAAAGGGTCTCTACTTCATTTCAGATAATTTCATCCGCTTCTGGTTCCGCTATGTCTATCCCTACAAGGGGGAGCTGGAGCTGGACAATCAGCAGATCGTTCTGGACGAGTTGGAGAAGGACTTTATTCAGAAATTCGTTGCCTTCTCCTATGAGGACGTCTGCAAGGATATCTTTGCCTCCCTATGCCGGAACAAGGCGGTGGACTTCGTGCCCTCCCGCATCGGCTCCTACTGGCTCAATGACATCAACGGCGATACGGAGATCGATGTGATGGCGGTGGATCACCAGAAGAAGCAGGTATTCGCTGGGGAGTGCAAGTACCACAATATGCCGGTGGATGCGACGGTCTATTATGAACTGGAGGAAAAGGTAAAAAAGTCTTCGGAGCTGCGCACGGCTTTCCCTGGGTATAAGGTGCTGTACGGGCTGTTTTCCAAGAGCGGGTTTACGCAGCGGATGCTCGATCAGGCTGAAGGACGGGATGATATTCTGCTGATTCAAGAAGACCACATTTTATAAATAGCCGAAGCGGCTGCATATGACTTTCTCTGCGTATTCCGGGCTGCAGCGGCGTTCAAGATCATGCTGCCTGCCCGCCGCAAAGTAGCTGACGGACACTTTTCGCGCACCGCGCCTGTCGTTCTCACTCAGGCATTTACCACGCAGCGGGCAGACCGCGCAGTCTTTCTTATCTGCCTGATACTCCCAAAACAACCCGCTGGCGCTGCGGGCCAACCGTCTTAAACCCTTTTCTTTTCCAGCGGGGCAACGGTACACGTTGCGGCCTTAGCGGTGGTTTGTGGGATTTTGTCAACAGCTCCATTTCGAGACGCATTTCGACGCATAATTCGATTTGGATTTTATACAATAGATAGTGCTGAAATTAGGTAGTATTTTCCGGCCAAAACTTTCGGTTGACAGTCTTGGCAGAAAGGGCTATACTAATTACAGTGATTAGGTTACAGATGCTCGCGGGGCCTGTGACCGGGGGAGTCCCTGCGGGGGCTCCCTTTTTGTCTACACAGAGAACTACGAGGTGATTTCAGTGCCAAAGCCGTTTATGACCTATGACCAGCAAATTCAAAAATTAAAGGACAAGCACTTGGTCATTCCAAAGGAGACGGCGGCAAAAGAAATGCTTCGTCTGAACAGCTATTTTGCGCTGATTACCGGTTATAAAAATCTGTTCAAGAATCCGACCACGAAAGACTATCGGGACGGAACGACCTTTGATGATATTGTTGCGCTCTATGAATTTGATGCACAGCTTCGTGAATTGACCTTGCGCCATCTTCTCCATGTTGAACGGCACATTCGTTCTTCCTTGAGTTATGCGTTCTGTGACAAGTATGGTGAACAGCAGTCTGCCTATCTCGATCCCAACAACTATGACCTGCATCCGCGAAACAATACATCTCAGGTCAATAAGCTCATTACCCGTTATCTGAAGCCGCTGTTGGATAAACGGACAGAGCATTTATACATTGAGCATTACAAACACCAGCATCAGAATGTGCCTTTGTGGGTTTTGATCAATGCCCTCACTTTTGGTACGATCTCAAAAATGTACCAGTATTCCACCTCCGATATTCAAGCCTCCATCAGCAAGGAATTTGAGGGGATCAATGAGGGGCAGCTCCGGCAGATACTGCAAGTGTTGACAGATTTCCGAAATGTGTGCGCCCATAATGAGCGGCTGTTTTCGTTCCGCTGTTCGCAGCATGAGATTCCCAATCTACCCTTGCACAAGAAGCTGAACATCCCGATGCAGGGCACACAGTATCTCTATGGTAAGCGTGATTTCTTCGCGGTTTTGCTTGCGTTTCGTTATCTGCTGCCCGATAAGGAGTTTATGGAGTATAAGCGTCATTTGAGCAGACTGATCCATAAAGCAGTAACGAATAATCATCAGATCGGCGAATCTGAACTGCTTGAGCTTATGGGTTTCCCTCAAAACTGGAAAAAGGTCACGGCCTATCGCAAGGTCTGATTTCACGAAATGCGTCTCAATTCGGGACCTGTTGACAAAGTGAGGATTTACGCATAAACATAAGGACATTGGGTAAGAAAAAAGATGCCCACTGGCGTCATCCCATACATTTTATCATCCTTTTCAAGTTCATGGCCACGGCAGATAAGAGGCAGTGGTCTTCCGCTGCCTCTAAACCTCGTCGTAAGACACGTGATAAATTATGACTGCGCTTCTGCGCAGCGAAGGTGCCCTCGCATTATAAATAGCAAAGCGGCTGCACATGACTTTCCCTGCATAGTCTGCTTCTTTTGTGCGCAATAAAGCGCATTCGGAAATGCACAAGGACTAACCCTTGACTTTTTGCGTATAATAGAACACGATTGTATTGTAAGCAAACACAATCATAGTTGAAAGGAGTGCTTTTATGGCTACAAGTGTTATGCAGGTGCGTGTTGACGATGATCTCCGTGCTAAGGCTGCCGCCGTCTATGAGGAACTCGGCATTGACCTTCCTACCGCTATCCGAATGTTTTTGAAACGCTCTGTCGTGGTAAATGGTGTTCCCTTTTCCATGACGCTGCCCAAGCAGGAATACAGGGCTGAGCGGGCGATCCGCGCCATGCAAAGTCTGAGTGAAGCCGCACAGCAGAACGGCACGGCGGATATGTCGCTGGATGAGATCAATGCTGAGATTGCGGCATCCCGAGCTGACCGGGCGTCAAAAAATGCTCGAAACGGAGCATAACCATGAAATACTATGTTGTACTTGATACGAATGTAGTTGTTTCTGCTCTGTTGAACCTTTCCTCCATTCCCGGTCTTATTCTGCAAGAAGCTCTTGCAGGGCGTGTAATTCCTCTGCTGCATGAGGATTTTGGACGAATACAACGATGTTCTGCACCGCCCCAAATTTAAGTTTGACCGTCGGGACATTGAAATTGCGCTGACAGGTTTAATTAAGCGAGGAATCTTCTTAGATGCCGCTACGATTGAGGACTATGTTCCTGACCCTGATGATGCAATTTTCTATGAGGTGGTTATGGAGGCAAGAGAAACTACCGACGCCTATCCCGTAACTGGCAACATCAAGCATTTCCCGGTCAAGCCCTATGTGGTGACGCCAAAAGAGATGCTGGAAATCCTGAACGAAAATGAACGCTGATTAGACCATTTCGCCGTGTCGCAATCTATTCAGTAACATAGCTTTTTTACAGAGGTGCATTTGCGAAACGAGAAGTGTGGCTTCGATGACTTCATTTTGCCATTTCATTTTTCGTAAAAGCTGTGATATACTGTACCATAGAAAGAGAGGTGCGAATCTGATGTCTGACCATATCTATACACAGAGCGAGATTTTCGCTGTAGTACGGCAGCTGCTAAAAAAGTATCATGCGGAAAGCGCAATTCTGTTCGGCTCTTATGCAAGGCAGGAAGCGGATGCGGCCTCCGACATTGATTTGATCGTGGTCGGTGGCAGCAAATTTGATCCGACGGATATTTTCTGCATTGCAGAGGAACTGCATCGCACCATGGGAAAAGCTGTGGATGTTTACGAACTGCGGGAGGTCAATGCTGGTTCCGCTTTCTATCATACGATCATGGAGGAAGGAGTCCGAATCGCATGAAATATAGTGACCAGCAAAGAATTGAAAAGATGCGGGAGACGACGGAGAAGCTCCTGCGTTATGTGGGGAAAGAAAATATCACTCCCGAGAAAATTTTTGCAGAAGAAGCAGTTCAATGGACCGTTACAACACCGCTCTACAACATTGGAGAGCACGCTGCTAATTTATCAGAGGACTTCAAGAAGCAATATCCGGATATTCCATGGGTGAAGATTGCAGGACTGCGGCACAGGCTGGTGCATCATTATGAGGATACGAACTGGACCGTCATTTGCGCAATCATATTTGATGTTTTGCCTTCGTTCCTTGATGAGTTGAAAAAGCTTTGCCCCACACCGTGATCCACATACGGAAACGAGTAGGCAGAAATGGGAAGAATAGGACGAACCGCCCCGTTATGCTGAGGGAAAATGCTTGAAAAGCCTGCGAAAGCGGTAAGCGCAGGACCGGGATATACTTCTCCGCCACTGGGATCTATGCGAGAATTGATGCTGAAAAGAAACGCGCAATTTAGGAGAAAATCTTCTGCAATTCCGTATCGAACAGGTTGCCGTCTTGACAAGAAGACCGGTCACTTATGATGCGGCTAAAGAGTCTTGCAAAATAGTTATGCGAAGAAAAATTGTTGAAGGGGTACCGCTTCCAAAGGCGGTACCCCTTCTGCTTCCCATAACTTTTTGCTGGACATAAATCGGATTATGAGAAGTTTCTCATAACCCAATGATCCAAAACGGCCCGCCGGCGCCCGCTCGTCTGCTGGCCTCGTTCAGAATGATGGACAAGTCCCATGCTTTTTGACTACGCCGGTAACTGGCGGGATCGGCCACAAGAATTTTCTCGTCCTGTACGCCACGCAGCACGATAAAATGTCCGGACTTCGTAAAATGCCCTTTGGTCATCAGGGCCACGACCAGCTTTCCGTCTGCCAGGGCATCCAGAATGCGCTGCGGTTCCGAAGCGGTACACCCTTCAACGGAAAGCCCCCACGCCTGTGCTGCGCCGGGGATCAGGGTATGGTAGGAACCGCTTTTGCTGCACCAATAGCCATGCTCATAGGCCCACCGTGCCATTTGGACCGGGTCAACCGTCTCACTGGTCAGCGAGGAAACCACAATAGCCATGGAAGTTGGCCCGCAGCCATACCCCCCAATATGGTCAGTACCATAAGGCTGATTGGCATAGCGTTCATCCAGCTGGTTGAAGTAGATGACCTCCGTTTCCCCATCGGTAAAGCGCACATCGCCAAGAGCTGTAATGGTGTTGGTGGAGGGAGCGTATTGGAACAGGCCATCGCCAAGAAACAGGCTGAGATTTTCCGCGTAGTTTTCCGCCAGCCTTTTCTGTTCGTCAGTCAGCGCAAAAATGGTGTCCGCAAAGTAGGCTTCACCATTATAGCGGATCGTGTAGATGTACCATGTTTCCAATGTATCTTCCTCGCCGTCCTCCTCCGCAGGGACAGTACGCATCTCCATCGTTCGGCTGAAGCTGTAAAGGTGCGTGAGGCCCGCACGCAGGATCTGCTCCATGTCGGTGAGGGAGATGGCGGCAAAGTCCAGATTTTTCGCCGCACAGTATTGAGAGATAAACAGGTTGGCATTGCTGATGAGATCCCCCTCATAGGGATTGACTACTTCATAGTGATCTCCGTCTGTTCCGGCAAAATCATTGGCGATGCGCTCCTGCACATTCTCAATGTCTTCTCCGAGAATCTGATTGATCGCAAAGGCAGCCTGATTCACATTTTCCGTAATGGCTGCGTTGTCATTGAGGATCGGCTGCCCGGCTACTCCGGACGCTCCGCTATCCGTCAGGCTTCCAAAGATAATCCCAGGCAGGAGCAAAATAAAAAGCAGCGGCAGCGCCAGTAACACCAGCGCGGCCACCGCTATTTTCCCGATATGCTTTCGTGCGGACAATGCTGCTCCTATGGCAGCTCCATAGGGCCCGCCTGCCGCAGCGCCCTTTGCCGCGGCGGAAATGGCCTTGCCGGTCCGTACTGCCTGCATGGTATTGGATGCAACAGAAGCTGCCTCATCCAGTCCGGTATGGTTATGTTCGCTCATGGTCGTATCCTTTCCTGTCTAAAGGTGGCGCCTACTTCGCTTGCGGCAGGCTTTTTTTGCGTGGCAGATCGGAGCCTTCAAAAATCCACACTTCTCAATCCGAACAGTCTGTGGTAGAATACCCCTCGTGTGCGATAGGAGGGGAAGAATATTGTTTTATACGCAGGAAGAATCCGCTGTTTTAGGCGGCTTTCTCAGCAGTTACTTGAATCGTGACTCTGCATCAGACCATGTCCGAGATGCGTTTGCACGATTTCAAGTCGGATTGGAACGGGGCTGTTTGCAAAAATCGGAGCTGCAATGGGCCGAACAAATGCTGCTTGCCCTAAAGCCGCTCTGGTGGGAAGAGTGGGAAGATCACCGTGCCTTGATGAGTGCGCTGCTCAAGACACAGGCACTTCTGCGCGCCGATGAATGAGGTTTCCCGCAGACATGAAAAAAGCCCCTGCTGCACGCAGGAGCCAGCATATAAGAATGGCCCTTGACTGCTTTCGTGTTCCGCAGTCAAGGGTCATTCTATGGAAGTCTTGGGCTCTACCATCATTGGTTACCTCCGATTTCTACAGATTTGAGGGTTACTGGTACATCGGACTCACCTTTCTTTCTGTGTTTATAAAATAGCAGATTTTCTATTGGTTTGCAATCCGCAAATTGTACGAAATAGTCATAATGCAAAATGTGCATCCATCTGATTTTAGACGGATTGCCGTTAATTTGATTGACGATGCAGGACACGGTACAGTATAATAACAGTGTTGTGGGATTTCAAACAGCCCTAGCCAGGCAGGAAGGCCTATGCAGCCGGCTGCCAATTTTGACTTTCCAATGCCAAAAGATATGCGTATGTTTTTGGTGCGGCGCTGCAAAGCGCCGCCATTTTTTTGCTGTTATCACGGTAAGTGAGCCAGTACACGAAGCAGTCAGCAAAATACTCCCGCTCGTTGGTAAGCGCATACGGACGGAGCAGGGCTGCTGCGGTTCCGGACTCCTCCTGATAAAAGCCTTCCGTCTGAGACGGGAAGCCCATCAGCTCATCGAGAAAGTGACCAAACTCGTGGACGGTGGCCCCCGCCGAGGATACAGTGATTTGGCGGCTTCCGTAATTGGTTGCCCCAATACAGCTCATATTCCGCTCTTCACTCAGCCTTGCGAGGTATTCATAGTCAACGGTGTACTGCCACCCTCTTTCCGCAAATGCCTGCCGGATCGGCTCTGGGATCTTTTGAAGTTCCAGCAGATAGCTGTTCAGATGGACGCCCTCTTTATTGTTCAGAGGGATCGTCTCCAGAATGGGTGGCGGCGCAACGGTAAATTCCCCGGTCAAAAGAGCATAGAGAAGATCCACAGCCTCGCCCCGTGTGATGATGTCCGTCCCTGCACAGGTGTCTTCGCATAAGCCAAAGCTCACAGCAGCGCGGAAAGCATTGCCCTGCGAAGACAGGGCTTCCCCCTCCGGGTAGAGCTGAGAACTGTAAAGGGCAATGTCAAAGGCAGCAAAGCCGCTTTCATAGATGGCATAGCGGCACAGGCGGGAGTCCGCACCGCCATAGCCGGCAGATTCAGCCATCCATCCGCATAGCCCTGGTTGATACAGGCATCACCGCCATAGCCGGCAGGATCCGAAAGGGCGTCTTCTTTATCAAAGGCCCGGCAGATCATTGTTGCCCATTGGCGTACCGTAATCGGTGTGTCCGGTGCATACCGGCCGTTTCCCGTACCGTAAGTAATGCCCTGCCCAGCAAGGTCAGTGACGCTTTCATAAAACGGAGATGCCTCCGGCACATCAGAAAAGCCGTCAGAGGCGGCAAAGGCGGAAACAGACAGCAGCGCGCTGATGATCAGCGTCAAAAGGACGGCAGCAAATCCTTTTTTGTGTTTCATAGTTCAACTCCTCACATTAGAATTGGGAAAGCGCCCCGGATAGGGCGCTTTCCCCGAAAAGGATTGGATTTAGTAGCCAGTCTTGGGGAGTGTAGGTGTATTCCAGAGACGGCGGATGATCGTCACCCAGCTCGCCGTTGCAGTCTGCCAGGTGCCCTGATATTTGCCGCCCACATCGGCGCGGTTGACCATCTGATAGCCATTGACCGCGTTTCCATTCACCATCACGCTCAGCGTGGGGTTGACAACGCTTTGGAAGCCGACAGGAACCTTGCCGAAGTCAAAATAGATGTCGGTCACCACTTCGCCAGCCTGCATGGGAATGGCGTTGAGGCTGAAGCTGTAGTTATTGCCGGTAAGCAGGTTGCTCGCCAGCACCTGATAGCTCGCGTTGTAGTTGGTCTTATAGAGAATGCGATAATTGAGACGCGCGCTGTAGGTACCGGTGGTGAGCGTCGTGGGGCGAGCCACATCGTAGGGAATTTTATCGTGCCAGAAGAAGGACTCCAGCGGCACGTTGGAGGTGTTGGCCACCGTAAGATCGTAGCGCATGGACTGGCCCGCCATGACCTGCGCGTTGCCCCGCTTGGTGATGGTAACGCCGAGGCTGGAGGGTTTATCGTAGGCAGAAAGCTTGATAATCTGACCGGGATATTCCAGCGTCACATCATGCACGGTAGGATCGAGCTGCCAATAGGCGGGCGCTGTGACCTCCCGGATCTGATAGCGGGTCAGCGGCAGCGGTTTGCTGGCCGCAACGCCCCGGGCGTCCGTCGTGATGTAGTCCACCACCTTGCCGCTGCGGGCATTGACGATCTCATAAACAGCGCCCTTGAGCGGGGTGCCCGCGGCGGTGCCGGTGACCTCGTTATACTCAGCGGCGTACTTATAAATCTGGATCTGGCCCGTGACAGCGGTATTTTCCCACTCAATCTCCACGGTCTTGCCCGAAGAGACATAGACGGTCTTATACTGCTTATCCAGCGTGTAGCCGGGGGCGGCTTCCAGTTCTCTCAGATAAAAGCGGCCGCTCAGCCCGCCAGGGATCTCGTCAATGTAGATGTAGCCCTCATCGTCCGAGGTGTACTCGCCGATGGGCTTCTTGTTCGCATCATAGAGGACAAACTTTACGCCATAGATCCCCTCGCCCGTGACGCTGTCGATTTTGTGGATGACGATGCCGCTGAGCTTTTTGTTGGTCACCTGCAGCGTCACATGCTTGCCGTCCTTGATCTCAAAATAGTGGGGCGTATCATCCAGCCGGAACGATTTGTTCGATGTGACCTCTTTTGCATAGTAACTACCATCCTCCAGAGCCACGAACACACGGCCATTTTTGTCCGTCGTAACGGTATCCACCAAGGCATCGTCCACCTTGCGGATCTCAAAGGTCGTATTGGGGATGCGCTCACTGTGGTTATCCTCGTTGACCTTGATGATCTCCACGCCACCAATAGGCGTGTTGTAGAAGTGGAGAGTCTGTGTGTCGTTGGGATTGACCACCACAGTCTGCGTGCGAGTGTTTTCGTCGATGGCATATGATGCTTTGCGACGAAATGTGAGCAGCCTATTGAAACAACCGGCAAAGAAAGAAAAGGCACAAGAAATGGAACTTAAATAACCAAAAGCAACCAGCGGAATTTTGCTACTGGATGAAAGAAAACGGCTCAAATTACCACGCTCGGCTTTTTCAACTGCGTTCCATAGGGTCTGACGGTCTGCGTATTCTTTCGGTGCATGGGGCGGCAGGAGAATGTCAGAGCAGATAACACCACGCTTTCTGGTGTAGTCGCTGTATTCGCCGTAATACTCGCTGTACAGCTTTTCGCCGGAACGATAGGCGGCAGAAGCAATCGCAGACTGACCTTTACTGCGTTTCGTTTGGGTTACTGTGAAGTGGAATAGTGCCATTGGCTTTCAGCTCCTTTCCTCTGTTTGCTTGGTTGATGTGTGTAATCTCCATGTGCCGGACGGCTCTCTGTACCTCCGGCAGACCGAAGATGTGTTCCATCAGCTCGGTCATTTCGGTGCGTGTGAGATTTTTGACCTCCGGGGCAAGGCTCTCAATCGTGCCGCCCAGATTGCAAAGGCGGTGGGTACGTTTCTGCCTTTCGCCTTTCTCCAGATATTTCTTTCTGTTCTCCAAACGCTCCAGTTTGTGCTGTTCCTGTGCAAGCCGCTTTTCCACTTGCTCTTTTTCAGCTCGAAGCTGTTCAAGGCTTTTCTGTTTTGCCATTTTGGTTGACCTCCTTTTTTGAAAATGGGTATAAAAAAAGACCGCCAACTTTTCGCACATTGCGACCAGTCAACGGTCTATTTTTCGGTATTCGGTTGTTGTATTCAGTTAGATAATTTATTTGCTATCCTTACCGAAAAAACCAATCGTAGCCATAACAAAACCCACGATAATTAAAAGAAACGACACCCACAGTGTTCCTACATATATCACCTTTAATCCTGCAAGTATCATTATAGCAATACCCAATAGCATTAAACTGTTTCCAAACATAATCTTTTTCATACGCTCACGCTCCTTTGTTAAATTATCGTTTACTATTTTCAAACTTGCTGGCGGCGAACGGTTTGTCAAAACCGTTTGCGGACGGCAAG
>ERZ773264.3339-NODE-3339-length-13165-cov-3.181770_pt1 | contig 13165 bp, 6 predicted proteins | sample MGYA00511910_ERZ773264 | MGnify/ENA primary metagenome ERZ773264 (study PRJEB29015, sample SAMEA2737739) | human gut metagenome | biome: human gut; feature: human-associated habitat; material: faeces | place: China | collected 2012 ... | reverse complement strand
AATGGTCTTTTCCCCAGTCCATCCATTTGGTTTTGGAGGGTGATTCGTTTACAAACTCTTTTCCGTTGAAGAAGCCTACAAAATATTGAGTAGCCGAGTCACCGAAAGGACCGTCGCCGAGGCTGCAAAGAAGTACCCATTTCTTTTCATTTGTTCCTTCTACCGGGAGTTCGAATAAGTCGGGACATTCCCAAACGTTTCCGTGTGCGCCGTGTCCTTTGCCGAAGCTGCTTTCAAATGTCCAGTCTTTCAGGTTGGGGGAAGAGAAGAATTGCATTTCCTGCCCTACTGCCAATACCATGATCCAGCGTTTGGTGCCTTCGTACCAGAATACTTTCGGGTCGCGGAAGTCACGTGCTTCGGATACTAATACAGGATTGTTTTCGTATTTGGTAAAGGTACGTCCGTTGTCGGTGCTGTAAGCAATGCTTTGCACCTGACGGTCGCCGTTTTGTGTATAGATGGCGACGATGGCGCCTGCACCGAAGCCGGCGGTATTATGATGATCTATCACAGCGGAGCCACTGAAGATAGTACCGAATGCATCCGGGGCGATTGCTACGGGGCGATGTTCCCAGTTTACGAGGTCTTTGCTTATGGCATGTCCCCAGTTCATATTTCCCCATTTGGAGCCGTAAGGGTTATATTGGTAGAAAAGGTGGTATTCGCCGTCTTTGTATACCATTCCGTTCGGGTCGTTCATCCATCCGTAGAGGGGAGAAAAGTGATAGGTGGGACGGAACTTTTCACGGTTGCTTGTATCGAACGTATCGGACAATTTCATTTCCTTGCAGCAAGCGGTGTTGTCCGGCGAAAGGTTGACACGAACCGGGTCGTTGGAGTTCATTTTAAATTTGAAAGAGATTAGTTTGCCGGAATAGTCGGAAAGGTCTACCGGAACAAAGTAATCGACTTTATGGATGGCCAGACGGACATCGAAGTTCTTTACCTCTTTATTATTAATAATCATGCTGATACGCACATCGGGCGATGCATCTTCTACGGGCAACAACAGATACTTCTGGTTAGTGTTGACACGTACGAGGCAATGTCCTTCTCCTAAATCTTTAATTAATAGAGGAGAGTTATCCGCACGGGCGGATAGAGAGATATTCATCACAATCATACAAAATAAAACCGCGAAGGTTTGAATTTGTTTGGAAGAGAGTCTTAAATTCATGCTTTATGGTATTAAGGTTGTTACAGTGCAAAGATAGGCGCTCCGGGATGAAACGCCTATCACTTTTGTTTCAAACACTGTAAAAGATGTTACTTTTCTATTAATAGGTGCTCACTTGAATATCTGATACAGTGATTTCGCCTTTATAACAGCAGAGTGCCCACGGATTCTTCTGCATTTGATAGATGCGGTTCGTGAAAGATAACTGGTCGTTGATGTAAGTCACACAAACCGACTGGTCACTGTAAATCGTCACACGGTATTCATTATCCGCCGGGATATTGAATTTGTTATCAAACAAGTATTTGGCATTGTCACCGTCTTTCTCGAAGTTGGCTTTACCCTCGTCAGCGTTGACGTGGATGCTATACCATGATTTGGAGTCCGTTCCACGGACGAAAGAGATTCCAAAACGATCTGTATTCGAGGATGCTTTTACGGTAAAGGAAATCTTGTTGTGTACTTTCAACCGGTTGAAGATAACGGAAGCTCCTTCGGCCAACGTATAGGTTTTACCGCTTTCTGTTACGTTTCCGTCTTTAGCCATCACTTTTACCTCTTGTGCAGAAGTGTATTTACGGTCGATTGCATCGGGAACTCCAAGGGTTAACGTACCGTCTTCGTGCTGAATGAGGCGTTGTGCCACCAAGTTGCCAGCCCATTCGGGTTCTACATCCCCTACGTTTCCATTATCATTGCCGGCACGGGTAGGACACCAGCCCCAGATGTAACGGTTGGTTCCATCGGAAGCAGTCTTGCCTGCATAGAATGCACGGCTGTCCAGCATACCTTCCCGATTGTCCGGCCATATTCCGGCATCATTGGCGGTGGTTGCTTTCAGTTCTTCAAGTGTTCTGCCTTTGAAGTATTGTACCTTGCGCATGAAGGAAGCTTGTTCCGAATAGACCAGATACCACCAGTCTCCCATCTTGAATACGTCCGGACATTCGTAGAAACGGTCCCACATCATGGTCATAAATGTGCCGGCAGACGCCCACTCTTTCAGGTCAGTAGAGGTGAATTCGGCAATGTGTCCTTTTCCGTTTTTACGGGTGGCAATCAGCATGTGATAAACGCCGTCTTCGGTCTGGAACAGGAACGGGTCGCGGAAGTCATTCTTGTCATAGCCGTACGTATCTCCTTTCAGATAGAAAGTGCGGTTCTTGGTCCATGTTTTAAAGTCGGGAGAGGTAGCCACCATGACTACCTGTGCATTCTGGTCGGAAGAAGGTTTGAATTTATTGCCGGTGTAGAAGGTGTAGTAGAGTTTATCAACCGGATTATAGATGGTACCTCCTGTACCGATGGCGGCATCCTGTTCGTCACGACCTCCACACGGAATCAGTTCGCCGAGAGATTCATAAGTAGCACCATCTTTGGTGGCCACCCCGAAAATGGGGTGGTAAGTAGCTTCGGGGTTCGGACGGTAATCTTGCAGGTACATCACTTTAAAGTCTTTGGCAACCGGATCATAGAATGGCATCGGGTCACCGACAAAGCCTACCTGCGGTTTATAGTACATCGAGAAGCCATGCTCGTCGGCCGATTGGAAGTAAGTGGCTGTACCGTCCCAGTCTCTTTGAGTCAATACGGAATCCATCTCATCACTGCAAGCGCTCATTGAGGCCAACAGCGTGGTGATTGCTATATGTAAGATCATATTTTTCATAATTATTGCTTATTCTTTTATTTACATAAGTAGTTGATTGCATTCAGAGTCATTTGCTCTACGTTGTAGTGGTAGTAGTCGACAGAAGTGTCTACGCCTTTACCGTACCAGTCGTAACAACCGGAGCCGATACAAATTGTGCGTCCGCTGTTGGCGCGCGGCTCGAATTCGGCAATGATTACTGCACCGTCGTCTCCGCATGCCACATCGATTCCTCCTGTCAAGCTACGCCATGCGTTCAAGTCGGCATAACCTCCCCAGTCTGTTCCGATATGCCATTGTGCCGTACTATTGGTAGTCGCGTAACCAGCATCAAAGGTATAGACTCTTGTTTTGTCACCATCTTTCCATCTTAAATCCTGAAATAACGGATGCGACTCGTTGCCGACAATTGGAAAGCTCCATGCCCCATCAACGACTTCGGGTGAGTCTTCACTTCTTCCCCAACTGTTGTTGGGTACACGCTCATCTTTTGCAATGCTAAGGTCCTTAATATAGAAAGTTGCATAGCGGGTCAACAACAGGTTACCACCGTTTTGATAGTAGACTTTAAATTTCTCTACGGCAGCTTTCGCATCATCCGGCAAAGGAGGATTATCGCCATTGTCTGCATGGAAATGCCACCAGATTGCAGCATATTTACCTAAATCTACTTTTCCGTCTACTACATCTTTGAATGAGATGTATTCGGACATGGATATATTATCCATCATCCACTGGGCAGCGGCTTTTTCTTCAGGACTTGTCAGTTGGCTCACAGAAGAAGCTGTGCCGATAAAGGCAGTCGGAATTACATTTCCTTGAGTAACTGTTACTACATAAGGAGTCACTGCCGAACGGTAAGTTGCCGTATAAGTGACAGGGTTGGTAAAGTCCTGGATGCTGCCGGATGCCGGAGTCACAGTGACTCCATCCGATCCGGTGAATGTACCTTTCAACTGGGTGATATCCACTGTCAGTGGAACAACTACAGAGATTGTTTTTGATAGCTGGTCTACTTTTCCTACATAAGTATCATTCAACTTAAAGGTCAGTATCTTTGCTTCGTCTCTCTTCACGGTAATCGTATAGCTCATCTGTACGTCGCCATTCTTCACGGTCAAAGATACGGGAAGAGAAAAGTCGATTGTTTCACCAATAGCGATGCTCGCCGTAGCACCTTCGGAAAGATTGATTTCACTGACGGCCATCCGGGTAACGTCATAATCGTAAGGAACTCCCACTACGATTGTCTTATTCTGATAATCGATCGTCCCTGCGTATTCATCCAGTTTAATAGAGTTCACCCATACATCTCCGTCCAGACGAAGATTGGATTTGAAGTCATCGTTACATCCCGCAACTGTCAGGCATGCTACAGTCACCAACAGGATGGTATAGAGTTGTTTTATGATTGATTTCATTTTATTCTTTGTTTTAAGATTGATGATTACCAACCGAAATTCTGTGTATAATTTCCGTTACTGGCACTGATCTGTTCGAATGGAATTGGAAGGTATTCGTTCTTATTTTCCGTAAAACCTGCATTCTTGTAAATAGAACAACGGGCTGCTTCGGTCACATAATAAGCATTGATAACGTCTTTGGCTTCTCCCCATCTTACGAGGTCAAAGAAACGTGAGCTTTCCATACCGAACTCTATACGGCGTTCCCATTTCAGCATTTTCATGGCTTCGTCCTGTGTATATGCTTTCAGTTCATAAGGAGTTACTTTGAAGTTTACTCCGTACTCTTCTTTGTAATTGAAGATCAGCATTGTACTTCCGGCTGCACGGCTGCGTACATCATTGATGAGTGAAATGGCGTCGGCAATACGTCCGTCGTTCAACTGTATCAGGGCTTCGGCACGCATCAGCAATACATCTGCATAACGGATCACAATGTGATTCAGAGAACTGGCCCAATAAGAACCTTTCTTCAGGCAGTCACAGTCCGGGTCTACATTCTCTTTGAGCGAAACATAATATCCGTAAAGTCCCTTACTACGGCTCCAGTCATCATTCTTCTGAATCAGGTAGCCTTCGTTGTATTTATAAGGGAAGCCCGGCATACCTACCGTGTGGAATAAACGGGGGTCTACATTGTCCGTCGTAACCTCATAGTTCTCATTATCGTAGGTATTGAACAACGGTTTTCCCTGCGAGTCGGTTTTGAAAGCATTCACCAGATTCTGGCTCGGTTTGTGGAAATCACAGCAGCCTAGTATCTGCGGAGTTGTCAGTCCCATTCCCCAGTTCAGGTTACCATTGTATGTTCCGTCGTTGATAGAATATTGAATCGCCCATACAGACTCCGCGCCATTTTCGTATTGAGGCAGGAAGTTCATGCTATAATCATTTTCCAATCCGTAACCAGCTTTAGCCATGATGAGAGGATCGGTATATTTCACTACCTGCTTCAGGTCTTCTTCGTCGATACCGGTAAGGTTGTTGTTCACTCCATCCTGACGGTAGGCTTTAAACAGGTAAGTCTTTGCCAGGTAAGCGGCAGCGGCAGCTTGTGTGGGACGTCCTTTTTCTATCTGCACTTCCGGCAGATTGTCGTAGGCAAACTGGAAGTCGTCTGCTATCTTTTGCCATTGTTCGTTATTGGTATAGGTAGTATTCGAAAGCTCGTTGTAAGCATCCGGGTCCATGTTTTCATCGTTCACTATGACGATCTTCTTAAACAGTTCCTTCAGCATGAAGTGGGCGTGTCCGCGCAGGAATCTCATTTCAGCAATGCGCTGGTCCTTCAGCGGATAAGTCTTTTCATCCATCAGGTCGAGTGACTGCAGGGCTGTGTTGGCACGGGTGATGCATTGATACAGTCTTTTCCATATATCGTTGATGTTCCAGTCGGTAGTGTTGATACCTTTAGAAATCTCCAGTGCGTTGAACACACCACCGTCTTCCGTACCGGAACCGCCCTTATAACAATCGTCGGAACGTACGTCATAATTCCAAAGCGAGAAGGAAGAGTTGATGTCGTCACCTGTTGCCCAAATGGCGTAGGCTGAAATTACGAGGTTGTCCACGTATTCGGGAGAAGCGATCTGATCGCCGGTCACAATACCCTGCGGAACCTGACGATCCAAAAAATCGTTGCAACTGCTTGTCAGCAAGGTTAATCCGATGGTTGCTATGTATAGTATCTTTTTCATGATAGTTCGTTTTATAAATGAAGTGAATTAAAATCCGATGTTAAGTCCGAAGGTGATATTCACAGGGATCGGATAAGAGAAGTTCGGGTTTTCGGGGTCTTCTCCCGTAAAGTCTTTACTCTTGATCGTCAGCAGATTTTGTGCGCTGCAATAGAAACGTAAACGTTCCATTCTCAACTTCTTGGAGATTACTGCCGGAACTGTATAGCCTAATTGGATATTACGCAGTTTCAGGAAGGAACCGTTTTCAACAAAGTAAGTGGAAACACGCTGTTCATTGTTTGTATCGCTGCGGGTCAATGCCGGAATCGTAGAGTTCGGATTAGTAGGCGACCAGGCATTGAGCAGGCGGGTTCCCTTGTTCAGGAAGCCGACGTTGGATGCACTCCAGAAGTCACTCTTCTTCTTCACGTCACTGATGATATCTACTCCTTGAACACCTTGCCAGAACATAGTCAGGTCGAAGTTCTTATATTCCAGGTAGATATTCAATCCGTAGCTGAAAGCAGGAGTCGGATCGTAAATCCATTCCTGGTCTTTTTCATCAATCACACCGTTATGGTCGATGTCGCGGTAGCGGATACGGCCAACGGCTGCACCTTCCTGCGTAGCGTGATTATCCACTTCTTCTTGTGATTTGAAGATACCATCGGCAATGTAGCCCACTTGTGAGTTGTATGTATGACCGACTACACTCTTTACTCCATTACCACCAAACTTTCCATTAGCAGCCACTGTCTCCGGCAGTTCAAGAATTTCATTCCGGTAAGTGGAGATGTTTCCGTTCAAGTCGTAAGTCAGTCCGAAGGCAGTCTTGTTGCGGTAGCCCAAGTTGAATTCAAAACCCTGGTTTTTCATTGCGCCCGAATTAATCCAACGGTTGCCACCTTCTCCCAATACTCCCACACCTGCCATTTCAGTCAGGATATCGGTGGTTTTCTTGTAATAGTATTCCAATGAGCCATACAGAGATTGCTTGAACAGACTGAAGTCGATGCCGACGTTCGTCTGTGTGGTTGTCTCCCACTTGATATTGTCATTACCAATCTGGTTACGTTTGAATCCGGAAGGCAGAGTACCACCTCCGTTAGAACCTGTAATATCGTATGCCGTACCGTAGCTTTGACCGCCAAATGAATCTGTTGTTCCATAATTAGGAGCGTAGATAGTGTAACGGGCAAGGTTGGAGATTTCCTGATTACCGGTCTGTCCCCATGAAGCACGCAGTTTCAGATCGTCCAACCAAGTCAGTTCCTTCATAAAGCTCTCCTGTGTGATGCGCCATCCCAAAGAAACGGAAGGGAAAGTGGCATAACGATGGTTTTTACCGAAGCGGGAAGAACCGTCACGACGGAGCGTCAATGAAAGCAGATATTTGTCAGCGTAAGAATAGTTCATTTTACCGAAGAAAGAGACAAGCGAGTAACCCTCACCGGCACCGTAAGCCTGTGCTGTGCCGCTACCTGCATCGGGCCACATATAGTCGGGAGTAAGGATAGAGAAATCTTCTTTATAGCCGGAGAAATGACTGTCGTCTTCCCGGTTCAGCTCCATACCTGCCATAACGTCTCCACGATGTTTGCCTATTTCCAACTGGTAAGTGGCAATGGCATTCCACATCCATTTGGTCCAGTGTTCCTGTTTGGCTTCCACTGCACTCTTGCCGTTGTTGGTCTGTGTTCCTTCCTGATAAGGATAGGTGAAGTAACGGGCTTGCTTATTTGCGTAGTCCAGACCAAAAGTAGAACGAACATTGAATCCTTTGAAGAGGCTTAGATTCACATAAGCATCACCGAACATACGCCAGTAAGTGTATCGGTTGTCTTTGTTGTATTCGAGTACGGCGCGAGGATTACGACGGTCCGGCCATCCGCCTACCGGTCCTCCCCATGAACCATCCGAAGCATAAACGGGGATAGCGGAAGGAATGTCCAAAGCAGTTTCAATAATTCCGCCGGGAGCTTGTACTTCCGAAGTACGGTTTAAGGTGAAATGCTGGCCGATAGTCAATATATCATCAATTAATTTATAATCGCTGTTCATACGGGCGGAGAAACGGTCGAAGTCTGTATCTTTGATTACACCCAGGTTTTTGTAATATCCCAGAGAGAAGAAGGAAGAACCTTTCTCCGAACCGTTGCTGACAGAAAGATTGTATTGCTGGATGACACCTGTACGGGTGATTTCATCAAACCAGTCGGTATCTGCCACAGGCATTGTATTCTTCGAGTCCAGGTATTTGGAAAGACTCATACTGTGTAGTACCGGATTTCCGTTGGCATCGTAACCCCAATTGTAGTTATATCCCAAGGCATTGCCGTTCGGGTTCTCACCATCGTTTACATAGGCTTGCCACATGGCACGTCCGTACTGTTCCGTATTCAACACGTCCATCTTACTTTGATACATGGAAGCTGAAACCGAAGCATCAAAATTGATTTTAATCTGGCCTTTCTTTCCTTGTTTGGTAGTAATGACGATAACTCCATTTGCAGCACGCGAACCGTAGATGGATGCTGAAGCAGCATCTTTCAGTACTTGAATGGATTCAATGTCGTTTCCGTTCAATTCGTGCATACCGGCTTTGGTAGGAACTCCATCAATAATATAAAGAGGATCGTTGTTGTTCAACGTACCGATACCGCGAATACGTACGGTAGCCGATCCGCTCGGATTTCCATCCGCTGTAATGTTCATACCGGGCACGCGGCCTTGAAGTGCTTTCACCGGGTTGTTCTCCCCTTGCTTCTGGATTTCGTCTACTTTCACTACGGAAACAGCACCGGTCAGGTCGGCTTTACGTTGAGTGGTATAACCTGTTACAACCACTTCATCTACCATTTGAGTGTCTTCTTCCAATAATACATTAATGGTAGCAGCCGATTTTACGGTCACCGGTTTATAACCAATATACGTAATCTTTAAAGTAGAGTTAACCGGAACCGAAAGGGTGAAATTACCATCTAAATCAGTAATTGTTCCATTAGCAGTAGCTGTAGCTTCAACAACAGAGGCGCCGATGACCGGCTGTCCGTCCGTTTTAGAAGTAACGTTTCCTTTCACCGTAATGCTTTGCCCCCAAAGGACTGACATGAAAGTAAACAGGAAACAAACGCTGCAAAGAAGTTTTTTGTTCTTCATAATACGATGCATTAGTTTGATGTTATTAAATTAAAAGTACGAATTTTATCTATATCGATAATGCAAATTACGGTTGATTTATATCAAACGACTGAAAAAAATGTTTCAAAGGCTATAACATTTGTTGCATAGAACGCTATTTTATAGGGTTTTATACATGTTTTCTTTCATTACGGGAATTCTTGGATTCATATTCTTTTATAATCGCAGAAAACGCTACCTTTGTATAGTGATATGAGCCCAAAGAAAGAACGACTCTTCATTAAATGATAAACTCTAAAAATAAGATTCATGACTAAGCAACAAGCTTTAAAACTCTTTGAAGAAAGAAGAGTACGTACGGTATGGGATGATGAACAAGAGAAGTGGTATTTTTCAATAGTAGATGTGGTGGCTGTCTTGACAGACAGCAGTAACCCTCAAACTTATTGGCGTGTGTTAAAAAAGAGACTACTATCGGAAGGAAACGAAACCGTTACAAATTGTAACGGTTTGAAAATGCAGGCAGCGGATGGTAAAATGCGCCTTACCGATGTTGCCGATACCGAACAGCTTCTCCGCCTTATCCAATCTATTCCTTCCCCTAAGGCGGAGCCTTTCAAACTATGGATGGCTAAGGTAGCCAGCGAACGGCTCAACCAAATACAAGACCCCGAATTATCAATTGACCAAGCTTTAATGGATTATAAACGTATGGGATACTCTGATAGTTGGATTAACCAACGTCTGAAATCAATAGAAATCCGTAAAGACTTGACTGACGAGTGGAAGAAACATGGATTGCAGGAAGGCGTTCAATTCGCTACACTCACAGATATTATTTATCAGACATGGTCAGATATGACATCTAAAGAGTACAAACAATTTAAAGGATTGAAAAAAGAAAACCTACGGGATAACATGACCAATAAAGAATTGGTATTAAATATGCTTGCCGAACTTTCTACTAAAGAAATATCTGAAACCAGCGATCCGGAAACATTCAGTGACCACATAGATATTGCTCAACAAGGAGGAGAAGTAGCCCGTAATGCCCGACTGGAACTAGAAGCTAAAACGGGAAAGAGAGTAATCTCTCCTCTTAATGCCCAAAGTGGTATCCTACTGAAAGGTAAATCTGAAGACAAATCGAAAGAAGGATCGGAAAATGAACTTAAAGATTGACTCTAAAATAATCCAATAAATCAACGATATGAAAACAATCTCCAACAAACAACTTACGATTCAAGTATCTCCTCACGGAGCTGAACTCTGCAGTATCGTCGCCAATGGAAAAGAATATCTGTGGCAAGCTGATCCTGCTTTTTGGAAACGTCACTCTCCTGTCCTATTCCCAATTGTCGGGAGCGTATGGGAAAATGAGTATCGAAATGAAGGGGTTCCTTACACGCTTACTCAACATGGTTTTGCCCGTGACATGGAATTTACGCTTGTTGCTGAAAAAGAGGATGAAGTGCGCTACCGTCTTGTCAGTAATGAAGAGACTTTGCAGAAATATCCGTTTCCATTCTGTCTGGAAATAGGCTATCGTATTCAGGGAAAACAAATTGAGGTTATGTGGGAAGTGACAAATACCGGTGATAAAGAAATGTATTTTCAAATTGGAGCACATCCTGCTTTCTACTGGTCGGAGTTTGATGCAAACAGTTTGGACAGAGGATTCTTCGGATTTGACCCAAAAGACGGTTTGAAATATATTCTCATTTCAGAAAAAGGATGTGCTGATCCTTCTACAGAATACTCCTTAGAGCTGACAGATGGACTGTTACCACTGGATATACATACCTTTGATAAAGATGCTTTGATACTGGAAAATGAACAGCTTCGTAAAGTTACCTTATATAATAAAGAGAAGCAAGCTTATCTAAGTTTACATTTTAATACTCCGGTAGTTGGTCTTTGGTCTCCACCTGCAAAAAATGCTCCTTTTGTCTGCATCGAACCCTGGTACGGACGTTGCGACCGCGCACATTATACAGGTGAATATAAAGATAAAGACTGGATGCAACAGCTGCAACCGGGAGAGATCTTCCAAGGGGGATATATAATTGAAATTGATGAATAATTGATGAATGAAAGTAGCTGCCGGATCTCACATCTGACAGCTACCAATACCTAATTCTAATCTACAAAACCTAACTTATAAACCTAATCGATATACATTAAATGAATCGACATTAAATGTACCTCCTTTACTATAAAAGCACATACGGTTGTATGGTTCCGATGGGAATATGAGATTGGTCATTGCTATCTTTCCTCCATTCAGGAATATTTCTACAGAACATTTATCGACAAAAATATCCAAAGCATATTTCTTTTCTTTTCTTATTGGCGCCCAGGTAGCTAACGCAAAATCATCCATATAATTGATGGAAGTCGTCTTTCTACGGTCGTGAGCCTCTATCTCATGAGGCACACTATTCTTTCCGAAATCTACAATACCACTTTTCGTCCGATCCATTACCAGTTTCTTTTCCGGAAGATTGAAATAAATATCCACCTTTTCACCTTTATCATTAAAGAGACTGAATCCCATTATTTCCGCCTCTCCAGCAGTAATATCCAATGCCAGTTCATAAGCACCTCCATTATCTGCCAATAAAGAATTGATATGATAATCATTAGCAACTGTAAATGTAGGAATCTCTTTACTTTCTTTTCGCAAAGCTTTTATCTCCGCCACCGGAGCTGCCGAAAGATAGACTTCGCTATTTTGTGTGTAAAGGCTTAACTCACGTGGTAAAGCATTGGCACTGCGGAATTGCTTCGTCGGGACAATATTACAATATTGCCAGTTACTCATCCAAGGCACAGCAATCACACGATCACCAGTATTTGAAAAACAAACGGTGGCATAGTGATCTTTGCCCCAATCCAACCATTTCGTGACATTTGGCTGATTGTCACAAATAAACTTCGTTCCATCGAAATCTCCTGTGAAGTACTGGGTAGCACTCCCCCCGAAGTAACATCCCGGATTTACATTTACTATCAACGCCCATTTCTTACGGTTCGTATCCCCATCTACCGAAAGTTCTACCATGTCCGGACATTCAAACTGACAAGGCTGCACTCCGTATCCTTCTCCGAAGCTGCTCATATAGTTCCAGTCCTTCAGATTCTTAGAGTCATAGAAACGCATTTCTTTATCGGCGGAGACAATCATCACCCATTTATCTTCCGGTTCATACCGGAAAACTTTCGGATCACGGAAGTCTTTCAAACCATCAGAAGAACGCAGAATGGGGTTCTTCTCATATTTAGTAAATGTCCGTCCGTTATCCTTGCTAAAAGCAAGACATTGTATCTGCCCGTTTTTGTCACTGGCAGAAGTATAAAAAGCCAGAATACTCCCTGCTCCGTAACCGGCTACATTCTCCTGATCGACAATCGAGCTACCCGAAAAGATATGTCCCAATGTGTCACGGGCAATAGCTGGTTCCAGATGTTCCCAATGCATCAGGTCTTTGCTGACAGAATGTCCCCAATGCATATTTCCCCATTTGGAACCATAAGGGTTATATTGAAAATACAAATGATATTCTCCATCTTTATACACCAACCCGTTAGCATCATTCATCCAGCCATAAAGGGGAGTATGATGATAAACAGGACGAAACTTTTCTGTATTGGTAGTATCAAATGTATCAGATAATTTGATTTCTTTCCAGCAAAGTGCGTCTTTTGATTTATTACGGACACGTACGGTTACATTCCTCGTTCCGGCAGGCAAAGCAAAGGGAACAAAATAATCCACTTGATTCTGCGCCAAACGAATATCCATATCGGTATCGGCAGCTTCTCCTGTATGGAGGAGAACCTGACTTTCCGGTGCTTCCTCTTCTATAGGAAGCAATATATAATTAGTCGGATTGGTGATATGGATGACAGTCAGGCTATCGCTTTTCTGTTCCAAGGTCAACTTGCTTTTTGTTGTGTGGCAATAAGTCAGTCCGTAAGAGACTGCTAACGCAAGTATTGCACCTTTACATAGTTTCATCCAAGGGTTTGTTTTCATGGCAACAAAGTA
>ERZ773264.3323-NODE-3323-length-13216-cov-2.926525_pt1 | contig 13216 bp, 9 predicted proteins | sample MGYA00511910_ERZ773264 | MGnify/ENA primary metagenome ERZ773264 (study PRJEB29015, sample SAMEA2737739) | human gut metagenome | biome: human gut; feature: human-associated habitat; material: faeces | place: China | collected 2012 ... | reverse complement strand
CTAGATTAGCCCATTTATTTTTTATTTTTCTCGATTTGCCAATTCTTCTGCAATCTGTGGCATTTCACGGTCTAATTTATAAATCACCAGCATAATTGCTGCAATCACCCAAATGATGACCGGTCCCCATTTATAGATATCAGCAATCATTGAAATCGCACTTCCTGGCTGTACTACATCTGTTCCCTGTGAACTGATGTATCCACTTGCAGTCATTAAAGAAGTAATCACTGCACTTGCAATTCCTGAACCTACTTTAAATCCAAGACTTGCGCCTCCAAAAATCATGCTTTCCTGACGGAAACCATTTTTCCAGTAACTATACTCTACCACATCTCCCAGCATACCAAATACTGTCGCATTTAGCTGTGCTACACCGGCTGAACGAATCAATGTAATCGCAAACATATAGTAGAAGTTGTTTGGATTTAGCATAAGACATACCTGCGCTGCAATCGCAACTACTGCACCGGCGAGTGTAATATTTCTTTTCCCCCATTTCTTGATAAACACAGGACAAACCATCGCACCCAAAATAATTACAATCGTCTCTGCAAAATATAATACACTGTACATCCATGAATCATTATGGAAGATATATTTACAATAATATGGAAGGCTTGTACCAATAATTGTCATGTGAGTAACCTGAACTGTCCACAATACCAGTACACACCAGAAATATTTATTTTTAACCAATGCTTTTAAGTGAGTCAATACCGGGATTTTTTCTACTGTTTTTTTCTGCTCTGTTGTTATAGTTTCTTCACATTTTAAGAAGCAGAATAAGAGTAATGCCATAGCAATGACAACCCATAATCCCATTGTTTTAATCCATGCAGCCTGATCATTTCCAAATAATTTTACGATTGGCATTGTAAAAGTTACAGAAATAATTCTTCCAAACGGAGAAATAATCATTCTGAAAATTGATAATAAATCCTGCTGATAAGAATCTCTTGTCATTAATGCAGATAATGCGCCATAAGGTACATTAATTGTGTCTTATAATTAATTTCTCCTGTTCCCGGCTCATGACGTCCCGGTGCATCTGCAACGTGAATATGACCAAACTGATCTCCATAATTTGTAATGGTGTCGCAAATACAGCTTTCATTAATCTGCATATGATAAATATCATATAGTAACTTAAAATTAGGGGAACCGATACGGCGACAAAGCTCCGCCCCCCAAACCGTATGATCGCACAGATAATCCTTATGGCCGACACTGTTCAAAAGCTCCATAGTCAAGACGACCTTATGTTTCTCCGCTAACGGGATAAGGCGCTTCAACCCCTTCTCGCAGTTCTCCCAGCCTTGCAAGTCCGTTACGCCATTACGTCTGCCGGAGAAGCAAATCAAGTTTGTCAATCCAGCGTCCGCCACCATCGGGATCACCTTCTCATAACTGGCGACCAACTCGTCATGCAAGGCCGGATCATTGAAACCTCGATCTATTCCAAGCCCGGCCCCTTGCGCCATCGCCACCGTCAGGCCATGTTTTTGTACGATCGGCCAATCTACCGGGTCCAGCAACTCAACGGATTCAATCCCTATATGCTTGCAGATCTCACAGAACTCGTCCAGCTTATAATCGCCGAAACACCATTTACTTACGGAATGGCGGACATTTCCTTTCAAGGTTTCCTTCACGTCTGTTTTCTTTTTCGCGGCGGCTGCCGCCTCGATACCTGTAGTCGCCAAAGCCACGCCTCCAGCTAAAAATGTCTTGATAGCCGTTCTTCTTGATATGTTTTCCATGTATTCGAATTTGATAGTTAATAGGAGACAAATATAAGAAAAATCGGATATAATATCCTGAGGCGTTGGTATTACATCCAAAAACACTACTTTTGCATCGGAAGTCACTCTACATGAAAAACACATCATATACAAAACGATCTATTTATCTGATCCTATTCTTTATAATAGGATGCACTTCATCCCTATACGGAATGGAAGGCGCAGGTGTGTATTTCAAGGCGAGCCTATGCGGAAAAATCTATAAGCATTTATCCTTTCTTGTAGAAGAGGACATCCGTCCGAGAGATGACTTTAAGGAAGCGGAATGGTTCCTCACCACCGTTGAGGTAAACTACAAGTTTAATAAATATCTTCTGGCAGGAAGCGGATATATGTCTCTAGCACGATACAAGGCATCCGACGAGTTACGAAACCGATATTATCTCTACGCTACGGGGACTTATTCGGCCGGACGTTTTACCCTCTCTGTCCGGGAACGTTTTCAAAGTACCTATAAGGTTCACGCCGAACATCCCAAGAATTATCTGCGTTCGATGCTGACCCTCTCCTATAAGATCGGCAAGAGTGGTTTCTGTCCTTTTGCCTACACCGAGGTCTTCAATGATACGCGAAATAAGATGCGGTCCGATAAGATCCGTTTCTCCACAGGAAGTAATTACCAACTAAACCCGAACAATAACCTCCAACTCTATTATCGCTACCATATATTTAATGTAGACGATCCCGTGAATTACCGCCATGCGATCGGTATCTGCTATACCCATCGTTTTTAATAAGAATTTTCGTACCTTCGCGTCCCGAGTGCTTGATAAACCTCGTTAAAAACAAGAAGACATGCAAAAAACAGTTACAGTACCTTTCATGCTGCTAGGTATACTTTTTAATATATGCCTTGTAGCGTCCAATCTTTTAGAGACAAAAGTAGTGCAAGTAGGCGGTATAACGGCTACCGCAGGTTTGATCGTATTCCCGATCTCGTATATCATCAATGATTGTATAGCGGAAGTGTGGGGATTCAAGAAGGCACGGCTAATTATCTGGAGTGGCTTCGCCTCTAATTTCCTAGTGATCGCTTTCGCACAATTGGCGGTATTATTACCGGCCGCCCCTTTTTGGGAGGGTGAGGAAGGTTTCAATTTCGTCTTCGGGATGGCCCCACGTATAGCGGTCGCCAGCTTGATAGCGTTTTTGGCCGGTTCTTTCCTGAACGCCTATGTGATGAGCAAAATGAAAATCGCCTCCAACGGAAAGAATTTCTCGTTACGAGCGATCGTATCTACCCTTATCGGTGAGAGCGCCGATTCCCTGATCTTTTTCCCGATCGCCTTCGCCGGATTGATCCCGGCCGGAGAATTGCTTATCATGATCGGGACGCAGGCGGTACTTAAATCCTTGTACGAGGTTATCATCCTTCCCGTCACCATCCGTGTCGTAAAGTACATCAAGAAAGTAGACGGGAATGATGTGTATGATCTTGGTACCTCGTATAATATCCTAAAGGTTAAAGACATTTAGGCCGGGACCAAACAATGACCGGCCTTCATTTGAATAGATGCGACCAATCCTCCCTTTGCTGCGGCATATAGGACTTCATTCCCAATAATTCAGCCGCCCGGCAATTCACGGAAGCGTCATCAATCAGCATAGTCTCCTCGGCTAAAAGATTCGAGTCCTTCAGTACGTACTCAAAAATATCCGCGTTCGGCTTCAGCATATGCAATTCGTAAGAGAGGTAAATCTTATGGAAGAAATCTTGGGCACAAAGACCTTGATAAGAGAAATAGGTATCTTCGGACCATTTCCAATGAAGCTCGTTCGTATTGCTCAGAAGCATCGTATTATAGCGTTCACGAAGCTCCAATAGCAAACGCAACTTATTTTCCGGGACGTCTCCCAACATGGCGATCCATGCCGTGTCGATTTGTTCGTCCGTCAGGGGCTTTCCCGATAAGGCACGAATATCATCGCGAAACTGTTCCACCGAAATCGTTCCCAACTCTAATCGCTCAAACAAGTCCTTATGTTGATAGTTATTCGTGATCTGTTCCCGGATATTCTCCACGCCCAGATTCTCGAAAGCCTCGATACAACGGTTGCGAGTCAGGTTAATAAGCACACCGCCCAAGTCTATAATCAAGTTCTTTATGCCTTCCATATCATTTCTTTTTATACCAGCTACGACGTCTGCGATGTCGTCTTTTCTGTTGATAACGATTGATCCGCTTGTAAACGACCCAGACAAACAACAAGCCGAAAACAGCGAATATCAATATAACAATCCAAGAGTTAAGATTGTCACCTTTTACCCGGCTCCACATTTCCAGAACCACCTCCGTCTCGTTCCCGAAATCACGGATCATGGCACAACGTTCCACGACCTTCCGGTCCGGATATTGAGCCGGGTCTATCTGGATACGCTCCGCTCCCGGTCCGAAGAAATAACTTACGTCCGAGAACTCGGTCAGCGTCGTATCGATCTTTTCCGCCAATATTTCCGGGGTAGCCACGGTGCTGACATATCCGGTCACTTCCATATTACGGCTGACGATGTCCGGACGGCATAGATAGTCCATAAAATAACTGGCGGCCTTCACGTTGCGAGCGTATTTAGGGATCGCCCAACCATCATACCAGATATTACTACCCTCCAAAGGAACCTCATACCCCAGATCTACGCCTACGGCACTCGCCTCTTCCATGGCCCAGACCGCGTCGCCGCTCCAAGTGAAATTCAGCCACGCCTTTCCTTTCGTCATCATCTCCTTACCGAAATCGGCCTCCCAACCGGCGATATTCGGTTTCATTTTCTTTAAGTATTCCTCGGCGATAGCGATCATTTCCGGGGAGCTATCGTTCATCAATTGCTCCACCGTGATCGTACCATTCGCCAATTCCCTCGCATGGGCGTATATGATAGCGGTTCCATAAGCGTCACGATAACTATCCTTCATCAAGATCTTATTCCTGAAACGAGGGTCCCAAAGGCATTTCCACGACATTACCTCGTCCCTCGAGACATCGGCTTTATTATACAACAGGCCGGCGGTTCCCCACATATAAGGAACCACGTAGTCGGTAGTCTTACGGCCCGGCTGACTTAACTTATTCAGTTCCTCTTGGATATAGGGAGAGACATTGTCGATATAATCCGGTGTCTTCCCGAAATTACGGTCGATCGGTAGCAAGAGATTTTTCCGCAGCATGCGCTCAAGGATATACTCCGAAGGGCAAATCAAGTCGAAATCCTCATGTCCCCGCTCGATCTTGGTCAACATGATCTCGTTGATATCAAAGACCTGATAGATAATCCGGACTTCCTCACCCGTCTGTTCCTTATACCATTTCGGGAAATCCGTCAGGACGTCCTCGTCGATATAATCTCCCCAGTTATAAATCTTCAAGATCTTGCTTCTCTCCTCGTCCGAGCGCCCGCAAGAAGTGAACAGCCCCATAAGCAGGGCCAAAACAGACAGAATCGATATAAATTTCTTCATTTTCATTTACGCTCGCTTCGCTTTCTCAGCACGTTTATTTATAACAATCAACAATACTAACACGGTTACGAATATAATCGTTGAGAGGGGACGCAGTTCCGGGGTCAAACCTCCTTTCCGGGCATCCGCGTAGATAAAGGTGGAAAGGGTTTCCAAGCCCTCATTACCAATTGTAAATATGGTCACGGCGAAATCGTCGATAGATAGCGTGAAGGCAAGGATAAAGCCACTGATCATACCCGGACGGATTTCCGGGAAGATCACCTTCCGCAAGGCCTGAAACGGAGTCGCCCCCAAATCCAACGCCGCCTCGTAGATATTCTGGTTCATTTGTTTCAAGCGGGGCATGACGCTTAATACCACATACGGCGTACAGAACGTGATATGCGCCAGCACGACCGTCGTCAAACCTTGAGAGATCCCTAAGCTGACAAACAACAGGAACAAGGAAATACCGGTAATGATATCCGGATTCAACATCGGGATGTTATTGACAAAACTCACGGCATTGCGGGCCCTTGCCTTCAAATTAAAGATCCCGATAGCGGCTACGCTCCCCAACAAGGTAGATACCGTAGCGGCTATCATGGCGATAGCGAACGTATTCCAAAGTGCGCTGACCAACGAATGTTGTACGTTGCCGGCAAAAAGAGAGCTATATAATTTCGTGGAGAACCCGGTCCAGTTACCCAGTACTTTCGCCTCCGTAAACGAGAAGATCATGATAATCAAGATTGGCGAGTAGAGCAATAATAACAAAGCCCATAGATATCCCTTAGCTAAATATTTCACCATCAGATAAGCCCTCCCTCATTCGCCGAATCACTGCTCTCATTGCTGAACAATCCCGTGATTCCGATTAATAACAACATGATAAGAGAAAGCGCCGCCCCGTAGTTCCACATACCGTTATTGATATTCTCCTGTATGGTCGTACCGAAGAGCTTGATATTGTTCATCGTCAACAATTCGGCGATGGCAAACGTAGAGATGGTCGGCATAAACACCATCATGATACCGCTCATCACTCCCGGCATCGATAGTGGGAATACGGCCTTGATAAATACCTGCGACGGATTCGCCCCCAAGTCTTGCGCCGCCTCTATCAAGCTGTGATCCATTTTCTGGAGCGTATTATAAATCGGGTAGATCATAAAGGGCAGGAAGTTGTACACCATGCCAAAGATCAAGGCCCCCTCTCCCAGCGGGAAATTCAAGAAATCGAACAAAGCCACGGTAGCCAACGTACGGATCAAGATATTGACCCACATCGGAAGGATAAACAAAACGACCATCGTACGGGAAGTATTAAATCGGGCTTGGCTCAATATCCAAGCGGCCGGATATCCCAGCAGCAGACAAAGAATGGTCGTTATCAAAGCGATCCCGACTGAATACACGAAGGTGTTTATCGCCTCGGGATGGATCATAAACTTACGGAAATTGGCGAAGGTAAACATCCCTTCGTCATTCGTAAAGGCGTAATACACGATCAAGAGGAGCGGTATCACGACAAAGATGGCCAAGAACAGGACATAAGGAATGGTCCAGTTCCTTCGTCTCATAAAAAATGCAGAAAACGTATTGATCACTTCCTTCCCTTTTTAAGCATGAATAATTCGAATTTTATCCGGGGCGATCGTTATGCCGACATGATCTCCATCATCCCATACATCGTTGGTATCGACAAAGATGTCCTCGTCCCAATCTGTAAACACGGTCAGATGATAATGGTTGCCTTTGTAGAGGATAAATTTCACCTCTCCGGTCAGGCGACCGTCTTCCTCGTTATCCTCCAAGATCACATCTTTAAAATCGATCTCGACTTTCACAGGCGTATTTGGCTCTATATCGGTTACTTCCTTACATTCGAACGTACAGCCTAGGAATTCCACATGCGTAGCGTCGATGAGCTTTCCCTCGAAGGTATTGCAAATACGCTCTTTCTTCATTACATGGATATCGAAAGGCTTGATAAGAAGCCCGACCTCGCTACCTGCCTCGAAACAGTGGTAATCCTGTACCATGAACTCGTATCCGTTCGGGGTTTGCACCATCATCTCATAATGCACGCCCTTAAAGATGGAGGAGGTTACCGTACCCGTCAGCATCGCCGCCTCCGACGGCTCGAAGATGTAAATATCCTCAGGGCGCAACACGACATCTACCGGCATTTGCTCCCCGAATCCCTCATCCACGCACTCGAACTCATGACCGGCGAAAGAGACTTGCCTATCCTTGATCATCGTCCCGTTCAAGATGTTACTCTCACCGATGAAATCAGCGACGAACGAATTGACCGGCTCGTTATAAATATCGATCGGGGTACCGATTTGCTGGATCTTTCCCTCGCTCATGACAACGATCGTGTCGCTAAGCGTCAGCGCTTCCTCTTGGTCGTGGGTCACGTACACGAACGTAATGCCTAAGGACTTATGCATCTCTTTCAATTCCATTTGCATGTCCTTGCGCATCTTCAAGTCCAAGGCCGCCAACGGCTCATCCAGCAATAACACCTCCGGCTCATTCACGATAGCGCGAGCGATCGCCACACGTTGCTGCTGGCCACCGGAAAGGGAATCGACATCCCGATCCTCATAGTCTGTCAACCCTACCATTTTCAACGCCTGTTTCACTTTCTTCTCGATCGTGGCAGAAGGAAGTTTCTTCAGCTTCAGGCCAAAGGCGATATTATTGTACACATTCAGATGTGGAAATAAAGCATATTTTTGGAATACCGTATTTACGGGACGTTTATGCGGCGGCGTCTGCGTAATCTCCTTCCCGGACATCGTGATAACGCCCTCGGAGGCCGTCTGGAAGCCGGCTATCAAACGCAACAGGGTAGTCTTTCCGCAACCGGAAGGCCCCAAAATGGTTACAAACTCGCCCTTGCGGACCTGTAAATTTACATCATTCAGCACGGCCTTCTCGCCAAAATACTTCGATACGTGCTCCACGCTGATAATGCGATCCGATTTTCGTATTGACATTCTCGCTTGATCTAATTAGAATTAAACAATCATGAACAATGTTCTTATTTATTTTTGCGCGAATGTACAGATTTTAATAAGGCCGGGCACTATCGTTTTTACAAAATCTGACCTTACACCGGGTGAGAAGCACCGCATTTCTCCAAGATTCGACCTTGCACCCGGTGTAAGCCCCGTATTTCTCCAAGATTCGACCACGCGCCCGGCGCGAGGTCCAATATTTCTCCAAGATTCGACCGCACGCCCGGTGCGGGCAGGATATTCGGTAAATATTCAATCCACGTGTATCCGGTAGCTCCCCGATCCCAATCGGTACACAGCCTTCCCATCCTTCAACCCCACGGACGTGATACCCTCCTGCCCTTTCTCCATACGAACGGACTTCTCCGATTTAGCGGGCAGATATAAAATAGCCGTCGTATTAGCGGGGATGGTTGCCTCGTATATATAGCCCTTCTTTTGGATTTGCCATCCACTCTCGATACGGCCATAGGCGGAATCGTAATGACCCCGGATGAACGAGAAGGTTCCGCCGATACGGGGTTGAAGGATGATGTGCTTATAGGCGGGTTGTTCCTCATCCCGCTGGATACCCAAGGTATAAGCTATCATCCACTCCTCGATAGCGCCATACGAATAATGGTTGAAAGAGTTCATATCCACAGGGCCGAAGCCATTTACCAACGTGTAGGAATTCCAACGTTCCCAAATCGTGGTAGCGCCTTGCAGGACAGGGTATAGCCATGAAGGATAGGCGGTTTGCTCAAACAGCTTATAGGCGACATCGTCATAACCATTGTCGGATAATACCAAATTCAGGTAAGGCGTACCGATAAAGCCAGTGGTAAGCGTATAATTATGTTTCTTGATATTCTCTACCAGATGCCGGATCGCCAAGGGTTTGTTTTTCTCATTGAACAGATCAAACTGGAGAGGAACCACGTATGAGGTCTGCGTATCTACGATTTTCGCCTCGGTAGCCGCCGTTCCGGGCCACATACCTACTTGCGAGTCCTTACCAAAGATAGATTCCACCGTCGGGGCGAACGTGCGTCCTTCCTCGTTTACAAACAGGTCGTTAAAAGACCTCTTCACGTTCTCGTAGAAAGTACGGAAACGCCTTTGGTCCGCGTCCTTCCCTAAACGTTTCGCTACCTGCTCCATAATCAAAGCGTCGTAGGCGGAGTAAGCGGTGTTCGTCAACATGGAATTCGTCGGCTCGATAGCCAGCCAATCGCCGAAACCACCGAAGGGCTGTACATAGCGTACGGCACGACGCTCCAAATAATCCATATAAGCGACCATGGAAGCGTAATGCTGTTCCAGAATACGCACGTCTCCGTATTGTTGATACATTTGCCACGGTACGATCACGCCGGCTTCCATCCATCCCATGGCACCTCCGCCATCCTCCGCGCCGTGTGGAGGGAAACCGACTACGGGTATATAGTTCGCGTAACTACCGTCATCTCCTTGATTATCCCGAACCGAGTAGAGCCAACGGGTGTAAAACGGATCGACATTCATATTATAAGTAGCCGTACGGGCAAATACCTGCGCATCCCCTGTCCAGCCCATACGCTCATCCCGTTGCGGGCAATCAGTCGGAACCGACAAGAAATTACCCCGTTGGCCCCAGATGATATTATTAAACAAACGGTTGACACGCTCGTCCGACGTCTCATAACCGCTCGTCCGCGCACCGATAGATTCCAGCACGATCCCTTTCACCGCTTCCAAGGGTAACGGCTTGTCCAACCCGTGAATCTCCACGTAACGGAAACCATGGAACGTAAAGCGAGGCTCATACGTCTCACCCGCCGCATCCCCTTTCAAGATATAACGATCTGTGGAAAGGGCGCTCCGGTAATTATCCGTATAGACTTGCCCTTTCTTCTCCTTATACATCGCGATCGTGTACGGGGCGACAGGTTCGGTAGGGATCGTTTCCGGATAATTCATCTCCCCGAAACGGATCGTGATTTCCTGTCCGGCCTTTCCCTTGAAAGTCAGACGGGGAACACCGACCATATTCTGCCCCATATCATAGACATAGACGCCGGGAATAGGCTCTACCATGGACTGAGCGGTCAGGGTCACATTATTTTGTATCGGGCTGCCTACATATCCTTGGATCTCCACATTTACCGGAGGGGCGGCGAATAAGGTCGCCGGTTTCCATGACGAGTCATCAAAACCCGGAGCATCCCAGCCGTTCACCTCTTTCCGGGCATCGTATTCCTCTCCATTCTGAAGGCCGTTAAAAGTGATCGGTCCCCGGTCATAACATTTCCAGCTATCATTCGTAACGATCGTCTCACGAGTACCGTCGGCATACTCGATCACGATCTTTCCCAATAAGGACTGGCGGGTTCCGTATTGATCCTGCCAACCGGTAAGGAAACCGCTATGCTCGCTCCACCATCCGGCGCCCAACATCGCCCCGATACCATTATCGCCTGGTCGTAGCAAACTCGTTATATCATACGTATTATACATGATACGGTAACGGTAATCCGTCCAACCCGGATTCAGATAATCCTTTCCAACCTTCCGCCCGTTCACCGAGAACTCGTAGACACCCCTAGCGGTAGCATATAAACGGGCGCTCTTGACCGGTTTCTCTATCTTTATCGCTTTCCGGAGCATGGGAGCGGATACGTTCTCGCCCGGATACCAGACATTGAGCTTTCCCTCCCCTTTCTCCACATAAGTCTCGGCAGGATTGTACAGAAGCGTATTCCACGTATCCTCGCTGATACGCAAGTTGGAGAATGTAGCGGTCTGCCCTTTAGGTTGCAGGAAACCGATCGCGTACAAGCGGCAATGATAAACCAACTCTCCATCCGGATAAGGATACACGGTGAAAGCCCCTTCCTTGCCTCCCCAGAAATCACCACGGCTCTTCCGTTCTTTCTCCTCGGGAGTCAAAGAGGAATTCACCAAGGTCTTTCCATCGATCTCTATATCCACGAAATATTTCAAGGCATATTGGGCCGTCGTCACCTTCAACCGGATATGATGCACCTTATGCTTATCCGAGGCTGGGATGATAGAGGCCAGACTTTCCGCCGCATCTTGCCTCGTTTTTCCATCTGTGGTATGACGTAAAATGAAACGGGCGTCCCCCGAACCATTCAAGTCCAGTTCAGCAGACACATAATTATCAGCGTCCCTCGACCCAAAGACAAATACGGCTTTATCATTACCCTCGGCAACCCGCACATCATAGTCGATCACATAATGCGAGCGATATTTGGAGAGTTGTGTCTCCGACGAGCCGATCCAACGGGCGCCACTCCATCCGGAACCCAGAAGACCGGTCTCGAACCACGCAGGCTCGGTGGAGGTAATTTCCGTTCCCGATTCATCCCATACGGAAACTTTCCAATAATAGCGAGTGGAAGGTTGCAATGCTTTTCCTTGATAAACTACGCCGACCGATTCCCCGGAAAGAACCTTTCCCGAATCATAGATATAACGCCCGGCAGCCAATTGCTCCGGACTATCGGCCACCCATAACCGATAAGCCTGTCCACAGGCCCCATAGCGATCGGACTCCATCTGCCAGTTAAAACGTGGCTGACTGACATCAATTCCCAGTGGATTGGTTTGATACTCAACCTGTAGGTTCTTCAATACGGTAACCGCACCCAGAGGTAGCCATCCGGCCAGCAACCCTAAGATTATAGACAAAATACATCGTGTGCTCTTCATAATACAAAGAATTAAAATGATAACGGTACAAAAATATCCATTATCATCTTAACTCTTTGTTTCATTTTTGGGAGAAGATGTAGCAGTTTTGACACTACTCAATCTCTCCTACCATCTTGGACGGGTCTACCCAACGATCAAACTCCTCGGCGGTCACATAACCGGACTCGATAGCCGCCTCCCGCAAAGTCTTATTTTCTTGATAGGCTTTCTGGGCGATAGCGGCGGCCTTGTAATATCCTATTTTCGGATTCAAGGCGGTAACCAGCATTAAGGAGCTATCCAGATGGCGTTTGATGTTTTCGTTCACCGGGGTAATGCCTTTTACGCAACGTTCGCTGAAATTCAGGCAACCGTCACCGATCAAGCGGGCGCTTTGCAAGAAGTTCGAGATAATAACCGGCTTAAATACGTTCAACTCGAACTGCCCGTTGGAGCCGGCTATCGAGATTGTCACGTCGTTACCCATTACTTGAGCGGCGAGCATCGTCAATGACTCGCATTGCGTAGGATTCACCTTTCCCGGCATGATGGAGGAACCCGGCTCGTTCTCCGGCAAATGGATCTCACCGATACCGGCACGAGGACCTGAGCCCAACATTCGTATATCGTTCGCGATCTTCATTAAGCTGACCGCTACGGATTTCAAGGCTCCATGCGCCTCAACCAAGGCATCATGGGTAGCTAGGGCCTCGAATTTATTCGGAGCGGTTACAAAAGGAAGCCCAGTCAACTCTGATATCTTCTTAGCGACACACTCGTCATAATTGACTGGGGCGTTAATACCAGTCCCAACCGCCGTACCTCCTAAAGCCAACTCGGAGATATGCGACAGGGAATCCTTTACTTTCCGTATACCATATTCCAATTGAGCCGCATAGCCACTGAACTCTTGCCCCAATGTCAATGGAGTGGCATCCATAAAATGAGTCCTCCCGATCTTCACGATCTTCATGAACTCCTCACTTTTTAGCGCCAACGCACGATACAGACTCTCCAATCCCGGTATCGTCACCTCCGCAGTCACCTTATAGGCGGCAATATGCATAGCGGAAGGAAACGTATCATTGGAGGATTGCGATTTATTCACGTCATCGTTCGGAAGCAGCACTTTCTCCTTATCCGTTAGCTTTCCTCCGGTCAGCACATGCGCCCGGTTGGCGATCACCTCATTGACATTCATATTCGTCTGGGTCCCGCTCCCCGTTTGCCATACGATCAAGGGGAAGGAGTCATTTAATTTACC
>ERZ773264.3311-NODE-3311-length-13261-cov-25.690292_pt1 | contig 13261 bp, 9 predicted proteins | sample MGYA00511910_ERZ773264 | MGnify/ENA primary metagenome ERZ773264 (study PRJEB29015, sample SAMEA2737739) | human gut metagenome | biome: human gut; feature: human-associated habitat; material: faeces | place: China | collected 2012 ... | reverse complement strand
AGTTCTGTATCATATTGTTTTTCCTGAATCTGTTTTAGTGCAGTCTCTGACAACTGTTTCAGGCTCTCTTCTGTACCATTTTTTTCTGCTTTCAATTCAATAATAATACCCGGAAGACCTTTCTTTACCGGTTTCAACTGGATATCATAGCGTCCTTCGCCAGACTCCCTGTTCGATGTGACAAAAAATCCTCCCAGCAATGCACAAAGTCCAAGCATAAATCCATGATAAAAATTTTCTCCGGCTGTATCAAACGAGCTTGCCGATTCCATCAGCAATGTCTGTATCTGTGTCTTCAACTTTCTGTTATCTCCTGAAAAAATTGCTTCCTGTACTGCAATTGCAGTTGACTGCGGAATCATAGTTTCGAATTTCTGCAGGATTTCCTTGTGATACACAAGTGCTATCTCACGGTTTGGCAGTGAAATCTCACACATAAAATCCCCATTGAAGGATAAGGTTGTTTTTACTGCTTTCAGATATCCTGTAACCAAAAGGAAACTGTAAATCGTTGACGGATTCTTTTTTATCTGTGGATAGATTACACCGGTATCGATATAAGTCGTAATCGTTTCCCCATTTACCAAGGATGCCAGACGATGATAGATTTCCTCATCTGCCTCCGCCAGAACCTCACCGATCACATCATTGCTTCCGGTAGATACCCAGAATGCCCGCGGTTCACATTCATTGCTGAAATAGTTCACAACTGACCACGGATTAAATATTTCTGTTTTTCCAAATCGATAGCCATCATACCATTCACAAATTTCATCATATTTATCGGATGCTCCATAATATGCTGCCATCTCTCGCACTTCATCCGATGTGAAGCCAAAATAAGCACTGTATTTATGGTCTAAAACCGAATTAATGGACAGATTGTTCATTCCACTGAAAATACTTTCTTTTGCCACCCACAGAATTCCGGTAAGAAAGCCGAATGCCAGATGCTTATTATCCTTAAATCCGCCCGAAAACAGGTTTCTCATAAACAGAGTGATTTCTTCATAATAACCTTTCATATATCCCTGCTGGATAGGCGTATCATACTCATCAATAATAATCACCGGAGCGGTTCCATGATGTTTATGAAGCATTGCCGAAAGATCCGCCAATGCACTTGAGAGTTCTACTTCCGTCACATTTCCTTCCGCTAGCCTTGCATATTTCCGTTCATCATATTCATCACACCGGTCACTCGTCCGAAGTTCTTCGTGTCTCTGCGTCTCTTTTGCAAAAATATCCCTGACTGCGGAAAATGTCTCCTCCCAGGTATTAAATTTCACATCTTTAAACGTCAGGAAAATAACCGGATATTTGCCCTGATACGACCGGTATTTCTGACCACATGCCCAAATTTTCTTATCCTGAAAATATACCGATGTATCCTGCTCTGTTTTTTCAAAAAAAGTCCGCAGCATATCCATATTCAGCGTTTTTCCAAATCTGCGTGGTCGTGTAAAAAGTGTTACCATCGGACGTTCATCAATGAAATCTTTTATCAGCATCGTCTTATCAACATAGTAATATTCCGCCTGTGCCAGCCGGAAATCTGACACACCGATTGGCAGAGGCAGACAGGACGATCTCTGATTTTTCCGGTAATAACCAGAGCGTATTCTTTTATCAGCTGGTTTTAATGCATCTGCAGGAATCTGCCAGTTACGTCCCTGCCTCATGGCTCCCTTGATTCTTCCATTTCTGCAAAGTTCCGCTACTCTTCGCTCTGTGATGTTCCATTGTCTTGCAGCTTCTTTTACTGAAATCATTTTTATCATTTTGCACTTCCCCCACCATATTTATATATATAGTATATCCATATGTGCTTATTTCTGCAATATTTATCGGAATTATTCCGTATATTTCTCGATATTATTCCGAGTATTTTTTTGCATTATTCTGCTATTATCAGAACAAATAAAATATTTTTTTACTTTGCAGGCACAGAATTTTCTGTAAAGTAAAGGGACATGGAAAATGAGATAACCTCATAAATCCATGTCCTTTTCTTTTATAGTTATGTGAACCTATTTACTTTTGCTAACATCAATTATGCAGCTCCAAATTTGTCCTGTTCTGCACCTATATGTATTATTCGTATTGTACGTATCCTACAATTCCACAATAAACTCTTCCACAAGTTTCGCGCAATGCTCCGCTGCTTTTTTCTCAAACGTCGGATAATCCATCTCCGCAGAATTATCTGCCTTATCAGAGATTGCACGCAGAATCACGAATGGGATTTCATTTAAGTATGCTGCCTGTCCGATCGCTGCACCCTCCATCTCAGTACAGAGTGGATGGAAGTTCTCGACTAATTTGTCCTTCACTTCCTTATCACAGATAAACTGGTCGCCGCTTACGATTCTGCCGGAGAACACTTTCACTTCGGTGTTGACTTTCTCGCACACGCTCCTGGCAAGGGATGCCATTCTCTCGTCCGCCGGGAAACTTAAAGTTCCAAGCTGTGGAATCTCGCCTAACGGATAACCAAATACACGCACATCCATGTCATGCTGAAGGACATCTGTGGAAACAACGATATCCCCGATATCGATTTGTGCGTCCAGAGAACCTGCGATACCGGTATTGATGATATGTGTCACGTCAAATAAGTCTGCAAGGATCTGTGTGCAGATACCAGCATTTACTTTTCCAATACCACTGCGCACGATGACAACCCCGACACCGTTTAATGTTCCCTCGAAAAATTCCATATTTGCTTTTTTTGTTGTTTTTACAACATTCATTTTCGATTTTAAAGTTTCTACTTCAAGCTCCATGGCTCCGATAATTCCGATTTTTTTCATCTGTTTCTGCTCCATTCTTTTTTTCATACTGTTGATATTCTAACATAAAAATGGAAATTTCGCTTTATTTTTGCGAAATTTCCATTTGTATTTCTCTTTTTATTCACTTGCAGTTCACCAAATGCAAATAAATTTGTATTTCTATATCTTTACGCTACACGGATCTTCTGTAAAACATTTCCAAGTTCGGCTTCCTTCTTCTCGCAGTCGCTCTCAGAAATCTTCTCTGTCACAAAGCCAAGCTCTCCGGTCACGCCTTCTGCCTGTACATACGTAACAGTTCCAAATACTCTTTCTACAGCTGCTTTGTCTGCTGTTGTGCGGATGAAGAACCGATTCTCCCATTCCCTGTAATCTACGAGTTCCAGTTTCTTTGAACTCCACTCGATTGGAATATTTTTGTCCAGATTCTTTGCCATCTCAACGACATCTGCTACAACGGCACTTGCTGTTGGTAATTTTCCTGCGCCGCTGCCGTAAAACATTGCGTCACCTAACACATTGCCATGTACGAAAATTGCATTGAACACACCATTTACAGCATAGAGCGGATGAGATGCCGGAAGTAAAAATGGAGCAACGATCGCTGTATAGCCTTTTGGACCTTTTTTGCTGGTAGCGAGCAGTTTGATCGCTCTTCCCATCGCCTGTGCGTATTTGATATCCGTCGGTGTGATTTTAGTGATTCCCTCTGTGTGAATGTCCTCAAAGTCAACCTGCTGTCCGCATACTAAAGATGTTAAAATAGCAATCTTACGGCATGCATCATAACCTTCCACATCGGCAGTAGGATCTTTCTCTGCATACCCCTTTGCCTGCGCATCCTTTAAAACTTCATTAAAATCAGCACCCTTTTCTGTCATCTCAGTCATCATATAGTTCGTTGTACCGTTTACGATACCAGTGATCTCTTCGATCTCATCTGCAGTAAGACAGGAATTTAACGGACGGATGATCGGAATACCACCGCCGACACTCGCCTCAAACATGAAATTCACATTTTTTTCTTTTGCAAGTGCGATCAGCTCTGCACCTTTTGCAGCCACCAGTGCCTTATTGGAAGTTGTCACATGTTTTCCAGCCTCTAACATTGTTTTTACAAAAGTATACGCCGGCTCCACGCCACCCATTGTCTCAACTACAATCGCTACTTCCGGATCTTCTGCGATCACTTTATAATCATGTACGATTTTCTCCTGGATCGGATCTCCCTCAAAATCTCTTAAATCCAGAACATACTTTAATTCCACTTCATCGCCGACGCGGGCTGCAATGCTCTTCTTATTGATGTCTAAAACCTCTGCCACACCGGAACCGATCGTTCCAAAACCCATAATTGCTACTTTTATCATTTTTATTCTGCCTTTCTGTTTTTGTATTATGTAAACTATTCTGTTCTGCCAGTCTGTTTTTATTCTCTCGCCAGAATTTTCACATACTGAATGCCGCCCACACTCTCAATCTTTGTGACCATCTCTGCAACATCCCCCGTCTGCGGTAAAATATCAATACTGAGCGTCAGCGTTGCGATTCCATTGACCGGTATACTCTGATGAATGGTAAGGATATTGGCATGAAAATCAGCAATCGTTTTCAATACCCCGGACAAAAGTCCCGGCTCATCATCCATCTGAATGACCATCGTAATGGTCTTTCCCTTTGTTGTCTCGTGAAAAGGAAAAATATCATCTTTATACTTGTAAAAAGAACTGCGGCTGATTCCAACGCTCTCTGTCGCCTCCTGCACCGATGCGATCTTACCGGAATCGATCAGCCTTTTTGCCTCCACTACTTTCAGCAGTACTTCCGGCACTGCCTTCTCTTTCAAAACATAATATTGCATTTTGTCTTTCATGGAAATGAATACCTCTTAGTTGCCAGATTCAACAGATTCTCTTTTGTATATAGAATCTATTCTGTTTGTTTGGGACTTACATTTGTCCTCATGAGGAAGATAATAACACAAAGAGGCTGCCAAGGCAACCTCTTTTCCAGAACATTTCTATATTTTTGTTTCTTGTTCACCAAATTTCTGATATTTAGAACTTGCGGCTTCCGCCTCCATGACTTCTGCCAGAACTGCTGGTATGTACCGTCGATCTGCCGGAATGGCTGCTGCCACCCCCACTGCTTCCACTATCAGTCTGGATCCTCCGATGCGTCACCATCTGGTTGACAAAACGGTCTTCCTGACCGGTCAGGTTAACTTTTCCGAACGCATGGTAATCATACTGGTATCCACCGCCAAATTTCAGACGGTATTTTCCGGTAATTCCAAAAAATACAGCGGCAAACACAGCTGCTGCAAGTACAACTGCAAACAGAATTTCGCCCATCGTGAGTACATGATAATAATGGATCTCGCCTGTTTCTTCATCATAGGTATATGCGTCAGATGGGACTCCCACCTCATAATAGTACTCTGCATCACTTAACATGGAAGAAAAGCAGGAAGCATATTCCCCATCCACAACATAATCATAACAGTTATCCAGAATATCATCGATCCTGTCGTCATTCAGATAGTAAATGGCTTCTCCCGCAGTCGATATCGTAACCTCTCTGTTATCCATGTCAATGAGGAACACCACGCCATCATCGCCTGTTGCTGTCGTGTCATAAAAATCATCCGCATACTCTCTCGCTGTCTTTCCCTGTGCATCCTCTGTCGTCAGGACAAAAATCTCCCAGCCTGTGGTCTCCTGCAGATTGGTGATTTCTTCCGAAAGCGACTGCTGTTCCTCATCTGAAAGTAACGCTGCATCATCATACACCGCATCATAAGTATCCGCATAGACCGGTACAGCCACAAAAAGTGTCAGTGCAGTTACTGCGGACAGAGCGATTCTTTTTCTTAATTTATCTCTCATAAGAAATACCCTCCGATCAATGCAATGATTAAGACAACGACTGCCGAAATAATACCCGTCAGCGTGACTTTTCCGTAGTCTACCGGAAGTTCTCCGAACACTTTTCCTGTCTGCCCGTTCATGGAATAATAGTAGATTTTTCCATCTTTCCCCTTATAGGTAACAGTCCAGACCGGAAGCAACGCATAAGACCAGTCCTCCTTCTTCGGGATCACCCCGAATGAGTTGACCGATAACGCATTGTATCCCTGAACAGATTCCCGCATGAGTTTTTCCGCTGAGTTTTTCATCGTAGCCTGCATATTTCCTTCCACTGCTTTCTGCTCGATGTCACGTTTCTCTGCCATGAAACCGGAAAGATATCCCATATTAAAATCTTTCATCTCATTGAACTGATACGGCAGTACCCCTTTCACAAGCTGCACATTTGCCTTTTGCAGTGCGTTCTCTGCAAGATTCTTCAGATTAACCTCACCCTCACGCTCCACATGGTAAAACTTTGTCTCTGTGTACTCGGTGTCTCCGGTTCTCCACACACGGATTTTCTTGCCTTCGCCCTGCAGTTTTCCCTGCAATTTTGCATCATAGATCCAATATGGGAAATAGACACCGCTCAGACATTCGATCTGTTTCTTATTAAAAAATGCCTTTGGAACAAATTTTTTCTTTCCAACATACTCTAAGAAACGTTTTTCCGCTTCCTTTTTGGAAATTTTAAAAGGAATGACTTTATTTGGAAGATACTTTCCTTCCAGCCGTTTTCCAAGCACGACCGGATTGTGACAATAATAACAGAACGTGGCTGCTGTCGTTGCATCTGTCACGATTTCTGCTCCACAGGAAGGGCAGTTATAAATGACTGCCTCTGCGCCGCCATCCTCCCCTTCTTTTTTCTTTGTGTCCGCACTCTGCTGTTCGGTTGTTTCCTGCTCTGCTTCATCAGAACCATCCGCTGCACCGGCATCCGTTTCCTCAGACTCTGCCGGCTGCAATGCATCCAATTCCGCCTGGGTAAATTTTGAACCACAGTACTCGCATTTATACTTCTGTGTTTCCGGGTCAAAAATCAGTTCTCCGTCACAGTTTGGACACTTAAAACTGATAACTGCCATAGTTAGCTCCTTGCCTTTCCGCAATTGCTGCAGAATTTACCTTTGTTGACGGTTCCACACTCACAGGTCCACTCCGCTGCCGGTGCAGGTTTTCCACACTCACTGCAGAACTTTCCGGTATTCACGGTTCCACATTCACAAGTCCAGCTATTTACCGGAGCCGGTGCAGGTTTTCCGCACTCACTGCAGAACTTTCCGGTATTTGATGCTCCGCACTCACAGGTCCAGCTATTTGCCGGGGCTGCTGTCTGCTGTGGTGCTGCTGCCTGCTGTGGTGCTGCCTGTGGCTGTGTTCCTGCCATGCCTGCTGTCATGGCGTTCAATCCTTCCATGGAAGTGTTAAACTGCTGCATTCCCATGCCGACGCCCATGAATCCTGTCATCGCACCGCCTGCATTGGAACCTGCGTCACGCACACCTTCTGTTAAATTCTTAACAGCCATACCACGGAGCACACTTGCATCTCCACCTAACATTGCACCTTCATTTCTCATGTTGATGAGCTTCTGGGATTCCTCATCATAAGAAACGCTTGCAATACCGACTGCCTGGATTTCCATACCACGTGTCTGGTTCCACTCTTCATCGAGTGTAGTAGACATATATTTTCCAAGTTCTCTTGCTTTGGATGTCACATAGGAAATACGTGTTCCGTCTGCGGACATCTGGTTGATGGAGGACTGTAATGCCTCTAAGAACTCTGACAGATACTGCTCGTTGATCTCATCGATCTCCACTCTGTCTGCGTTTCTCGGAATTACTTCTGCATAGAACTGGAGTGGATTGGTAATCTTAACGGAATATGTACCATGCGCTCTTAAGAAAAGCTCGGCATTATAAAAATTATCAAAGTAATTGATCGGATTTCTCGTGCCAAACTTGATCCCTTTAATTTCCTGCAGATTGATAAAGAATACTTTCTGCGCAGTTGGTGTCTGACCGCCATATTTAATACGGTTAAAAGAATCCTTTAATGAATCTCCAAACTGTCCGTTAAACAATGATGGCAGGGAAGAGTTATCCACTTTGTAATATCCCGGTTCTGCCGTGTAATCGACTACCTTGCCGCCATCCACTAACATCATGAACTGATTGTCATAAACATGGATGATCGAACCATTGGAAACTGTGTTGCCTGTTCCCTTGGTATTCTGTCCTTTGCGGATCAGCACACCGCTTGTAAAGACGGTTTTGTCGCTCATGTCATCTGCTTCGATGACTTCTAACCACTGATCTGCAAGTGTTCCTCCGATCGCCTGTCCAATTGCCTTAATAATTCCCATAACATATCCTCCTATACGTGATTGTAATCTACTTCATAAAAACGATGAAGCGTCCAAACTTTTAAATTGATCGGTGTGATTGCAAGCCCGCAGTACTCGCAGTACATTGCCCCCAGATTGGTGACCGGTGCACCGCAATGCGGACAGGTTGTTCCGACAGCATTGTCGATTTTTGCTATCTTCTCATCCTGAATATACATGACCTCAACATTATACTTTGTCTGCTCCAATCGGTTTTCATCCCCTGAAACCACTGTTCCATCTTTCTTTTTATAATGAAGATGTTCCACAGCACTCTGAAATGTAATGATACATTTTCCCTGTTTTTTTTCATAGTTGGAAATCTCCGTCCGGTGAATCCGGATCTTTTCGTATACTTCCCGGATTCCTTCCGACCGGTTCATTTCAATTCTATTTTCTACCTGCGCTTTTAATTCCTCTGAAGCATCCCGGATCAGCGAAACATTCCCGGAATCAATTGCCTGCAAAGCGGAAACCAGCATATTCTCAGCCTTATTCTTAAACTGCACCAGATTAAAATCCGGAAAATCCCTCTGGATCTGCGGTTCAAAGATCCGCGTCATCCCGGACACGGATTTCGGGGTGGCTGCAAGCTCATCTGCCTGCTTATTCCATCCCTCCACCAATGAATCTGTCCCGAATAAAGCCTGGGAAACATCCTCTACTTTTCTTTTGATTTTCCGGTATGCATAATAACCGCCACCTGCGAGCACCGCCAGTATGACGATCACCGGAATCCAGTTATTCATCGTCGCCACCTAATCCCTTCGGACATCCCAAAGATAACCACTTTAAGTATCCGTTGATAAATAAATCTATTTTTCCATCCATTACGCTGTCCACATTTCCGGTTTCCACACCTGTACGATGATCTTTGACCATCGTATATGGCTGCATGACATAGGATCTGATCTGGTTACCCCAGCCGATCTCTGTGACCTCACCGCGGATACCGGCTGCCTTCTCTGCATTTTCCTGTTCCTTCAACAGATACAGTTTTGCCTTTAACATCTGCATTGCCTTATCCTTGTTCTGGTGCTGGGAGCGCTCATTCTGGCACTGCACGACAATTCCGGTCGGAAGGTGCGTGATCCGGATCGCAGAGGAAGTCTTGTTGATATGCTGTCCACCGGCTCCGCTGGAACGGTAAGTATCAATTCTTAAGTCATCTTCATTGATCTCAATGTCGAGATCTTCCTCGATATCCGGCATAACATCACAGGATACAAAAGATGTCTGGCGCTTTCCAGCCGCATTAAACGGAGAAATACGGACCAGACGGTGTACGCCTTTTTCCGATTTCAGATATCCATACGCATTCTCTCCATTGATCTGGAATGTGATGGACTTGATGCCTGCCTCATCTCCATCTAACGAGTCTAAGACAACCAGCTCATATCCCCTGCTGTCTGCCCATTTGGAATACATGCGGAACAGCATCTGTGCCCAGTCACACGACTCGGTTCCACCAGCTCCGGCATGTAATGACAGGATCGCATTATCCCCATCATATTCACCGGAAAGCAGTGTCTTAATACGGATATTGTCGAAAGTCGTAACAAATTCACTCAACATCTCCTCGATCTCCGGGATCAGGGAAGCATCATTCTCCTCATACCCCATCTCGATGAGTGTCTCTATGTCGTCAAACTGTGTTGCAAGCTTCTCATAAGTTGCAACATCATCCTTCATACTCTTTAAGGTTTTCATTTTATTCTGGGAAACGACCGGATCATTCCAAAAATCGCCGTCTTCCATTTCCCGCTCTAATTCCTGGATTTTCTGCTCTTTGTCAGCCAGGTCAAAGTGAATCCCTCACTTCCTGCAGCGGTCCTCTGTATGAATTCAGAGTCACTTTAAATTGATCAAGTTCTACCACAGTATCACCTCTTTCATTTTTTATCTGACAGACTCTTTTATCTGTCTGTTATTTTTATTGTAAAGTAAGCTTTGATTTTTGGCAATGTTTTCGCACTACTTTTAAGGTAAAAAAAAGAATTGCAAGTCCGATCGACGCGCCGAGCGTGTCAATGCACACATCCATCACCTCTGCCGACCTTCCCGGTATAAAATACTGATGAATCTCATCTGTAGCCGCATAAACTGCCGCCGTGAGCAGCGCCGCAAGAAACTGTCGCTTTTCTTTTTTCAGGATTCCGCGGTAAAATGCAAAAGAAAGCAGACCTAATATGGCATACTCTGTCATATGGGCTGCTTTTCTTACCGGATATTCGATTTTTTCTGCCATGGTCAACTGCTGTTTTTCGGTCATATCCAGATGGAGCGTATCATTGGCACGCTCCACCAGACGATGACACAATCCGCCACTCACTTTACTCGATTCCGTCGCAGGCTGATTGGAAAAAGAAAAAATCAGACACATCCATGCTACTGCCAATATCCCTGTAACGATCCGATAAAGTTGTTTTTTCATGCTATTCTCCTGTTATTTACTGGATTTTATCCTTTAAAACCTCTATCGCCTTCTGAATCTGGTTATCATATGCCTCGTCATAAGAAGTTGCATCTTTGTCGAGATATTCGTATTCCAGTTCAATATCCGGCCCAATTCCGACACCGTGAATATAATTTCCGTTCGGAGTAAAATATTTGGCAGTCGTAAGCTTCACTGCGTCCCCATCCTCCAACGGGAAGATCGTCTGCACAATTCCTTTTCCAAAGGTTGTCGTTCCGATCAGTGTGCCATACTGATAATCTTTGACCGCACCTGCCAGAATCTCGGACGCACTGGCGCTCTCCCCATTGATCAGTACCGCAAGCGGGTAGTCCAGATACGTATCCCCGCTGGAAGTGTAGTCCTGACGGTTTCCGTTTTTATCTTCTGTATACACAACTGTTCCCTCCGGCAGAATATCATCCAGGATCTGGACAACTGCGGTCACCATACCACCGGGATTATATCTCACATCAATGATCAGTGCTTTCATTCCCTGATCCTCAAGATCTTTTACTGCCTCCTCAAATTGCGCTGCCGTCTCTGTCTCAAAGGAATCAATATGTACATATCCAATACCATCCTCGAACATCTTGTGGGACACGCTTGGCAATGTAATGTCCTGTCTTTCTACATCAAAGGAAAGATTTTCCTCGGTAGACGGACGGTAAATCTCCAGATGGACAGTCGTTCCCTTCTCTCCACGAATCAGTTTTACCAGTTCCGAAAGTTCCATGGAAGCAGCCTCTGTTCCGTCCACGGAAACGATCACGTCATCTTTCAACAATCCTGCTGACTCAGAAGGAGTTCCCTCATAAACCTTGTTGACTGTTACCACCATGGTATCCTTATCCTGGCTTAACCCTGCACCGATTCCATAGTACTGGCCTGTCGTAGATATCTGAAGCGCCTGATAATCTTCTGCATTATAGTAAACAGAATATTTATCTCCCAATCCATCGATCAGACCTGTATACAGTCCATCCTGCAGTTTCTCATTTTCAATGTCATCATAATAATAGAGCTTTGTGTATGCAGTCAGTTCATTGATCTTGCTGACCGTATCTGCGTCGAGCACTGCGCCCTCTCCGTCATCTGCACTTTCCTTGTTCGTGATCAGGATCTGTGAATTTGTTGCCAGACATGCCACATTGATTCCCGTCCAGCTTATCAGAAGTGTTCCGATCACACCGATCACGATCCCTTTGACTGTGCTTCCTTTTTTCTTCTTTGGAGTCTCTTCCGCTCCAGTTTGATCCAGTTCATAATTCTGCTGATCCATAAATTTCCTTTCGCAGCAATTTCAAAACATTTTTGCTGCATCCTTTCCATGTAAACATATGCATAACCGCACCTCCACTTTCATAGCAATTGAGAAAAATGCCGAGGTGCCGGTTTTATTTTCCATAACCTTTACAAAACAGAAAAAAGAGATTGTACACAAAATGCCGTTTCCGATTTCCGGCTTTCGTGTGGCAACCTCTTTTTATATACTTTATCTGCCTGATTCCCGGAACGCTTATCAGCCCTTGAGATAACTCCACGGACTGACATAACTTCCGTTTAATGATACACCAAAATGTAAATGATTTCCAGTAGAAATACCTGTACTTCCAACGTAGGCGATCGTCTGACCTGCAGAAACTGCTGTTCCTTCCGAAACTGCAAGCGAGGAACAATGCATATAAACGGTATAAAGTCCGCCGCCATGATCGATCATCACGTAGTTTCCGGCTGCACTGCTGTAATTTGCCGCCTTTACGGTACCGTTTGCCGCTGCAACGATCGCCGCACCTGCTGAGGCACCGATATCAATTCCTTTATGGTTTGAAGACGCTCCTGAAGTCGGTGAAACCCTCGTTCCATAATCACTGGTAACCCTTGTACTTGACGGACACGGCCATGTGAAAGCTCCACCTGTATAAGGATTGTCTGCTACCTCTTTTCCCTCTGCAGCCGCTTTGGCTGCCGCTGCCGCTTTCTCAGCCTCGATCCGCTTGATCTCCGCTATCAATTCGTTCTGTGCCTGTATCTCTGCCTCAAAATACTTTGCATCCTCCTGCGCATCCGAAATATTACTTGTGATGCCTGCAAGCTCTGTCTCCTTCTGGCTCATCAGTGCTGCAACAGACTGCTTCTGGCTCTCCACATTCGCTTTCATATTTTCCAGATCAGCGTAATCCTGTTCAAGCTGTTCTTTCGCCACGGTGATATATTCAATATTCTCCGTGTACTCATCCAGCTTTTGCCTGTCATACTTCTGAATCTCTGCGATATACTCTGCCGTATTCAGAAACTCTGCCACGCTGTTCGATTCCAGAAGCTGCTCCAGATACGTTGTCTGGCTGTTTTCATACATATACCGGATACGGGTTTTCATATCGTCATACTGTTTTTGTTTATCTGCTTCTGCCTGTGCTAATTCTGCCTCGGCATCTGCAATCTCTGTGCTTTTGTCCGCAAGCTGATTTTCCAGTGAAGTGATCTTCGATGAGATATCCACAAGTTCATTGTTCAGTTCCTGAACTTTGTCCTCTACATCACCTTTGGAATCCTTCAGATCATTGATCAGCTCTTTCGCAGCTTTTAACTGCTTTTCCAATGCGGCTTTTTCTTTCTGTGCTTCCTTGAGCGACGTTGATGATGCATCTCCTTTTGCCTGTGCCGTCAGCCCTGTTGCCATCGTGAGAACAAGTACCACCGCCAG
>ERZ773264.3301-NODE-3301-length-13323-cov-31.832529_pt1 | contig 13323 bp, 10 predicted proteins | sample MGYA00511910_ERZ773264 | MGnify/ENA primary metagenome ERZ773264 (study PRJEB29015, sample SAMEA2737739) | human gut metagenome | biome: human gut; feature: human-associated habitat; material: faeces | place: China | collected 2012 ... | reverse complement strand
TATTGGCAGGCAAAATATGATTTCTAAATAACCGGACATAAGAAATATTATGGGCAAATTTCCATCCTTGGTATGGGAAGTCTTAGTCAATAGTCACCTTTTCTTTTATCGTCAACCATTTTCATTTTACGGTTGACAATGCGTTTTTTGTCCGTTATACTTGGATTCGAAAATAAAATAAAAGAAAAGAGGTTACTTATGAACAAAACAGCAGCCGTTACCGGCAAAAAATTCACAACACAGCGTCTGGCACTGATGGCAATGTTTGCGGCAATCCTTTGCATCTCAGCCTATATCAGTGTACCGCTTCCACTCACAGGATATCACGTTACATTCCTGAATTTTGTGATCACTCTGATCGCTCTTGTATTTCCACTGGAGCAGTCACTTCTGATCAGTATTGTATGGCTTCTCCTGGGTGCCGTAGGAGTTCCGGTATTCATCGGCGGTAATGCCGGTATCGGTTATCTCATGGGACCTCTTGGCGGATATACCTTCTCGTTTATCCTCGTTGCAATCCTTGTACCACTGCTTCGTGGAGCAAAATATAACCGTATCCGTTTCACCATTGTATCTGTGGCATCCGTTGTATTTGTCGATCTGTTCGGTATGGTCTGGCTCAAATTCATGAACAACATGCCTTGGGCTACCGCATGGGTAGCAGGATTTTTCTCCTTTATTATTTTAGATCTGGTCAAAGCAGTTGTTGCTGCCCAGATCGTGCCTGCATTCCGTAAGGTAATTACAGACCAGTCACAGGAGTAGATCGCCAAATAACTTATAGGGGAAACAAGAAAAGAGACATTGAAAACTATTCCATTTTCAATGTCTCTTTTTCTCTGCAGAGATATTATCTCATAAATTCATAACACTTCAGCAAAAGGTTCGAAAAAGCTCCGCTTTTGCCTTCGCACATCATCGCATTTCCATAATGATCTCGCGGGCAGTCTCCTCCGTCACCGGCGTTGCAAAGCTGCCCCCCTCGAATTCCACAATATCTCCGATCCCCTTCTGAACCACGAAACGAAGTTGTCCGTTCTTGACCTTCTTGTCGGTGTACAGTTTGCGAACGAGAGCCTCTCTGTCAATATAATCCGGGATCTGAACCGGCAGTTCCGCTCTCTCAAGCAGTGCAGTCACACGATCCGCCTGCTCCTTTGTCACATATCCGAGGCGGCATGCCAGATGAAGCTGTGCTACCAGTCCGATGGAAACAGCCTCTCCGTGAAGTAGTCTGTAATCACTGACCGTCTCGATCGCACGCCCGACTGTGTGTCCCAGATTCAGGACTTCTCTCAGACCGCTCTCGCGTTCATCCTTCATAACAACATGATATTTGATGCTGCAGTTCTGTTCTGCCATATGTTCGCAGAGTGCCGGATTCAGAGCAAGAAGCCCCTCCATGTTCTCCTCCAGGAAATCAAAGAACACGCCTTTCTCAGCCAGACATGCATGCTTGATCGTCTCTGCCATTCCGCTGGAAAGCTGTCTTGCCGGCAGCGTCTTCCAGGTAGCAATATCCAGATATACCTTCTGCGGCTGATTAAACAGACCGATCAGATTCGTGGCAAGCGGCGTATCAACCGCTGTCTTGCCGCCGACAGAAGCATCTGCTGCCGCAAGCAGCGTCGTCGCATAATTGACAAACGGCACACCTCTTCCATAGGTGCCTGCAATAAAGCCCGCAAGATCCGTTACAACACCTCCACCCACAGCGATGATCCCGCAGTCTCTGCGATACTCCTTCGCAAGCATCGCATCCTCTATGATCTCCTTTGTCTGACGCGTCTTACTCTTCTCCCCTGCCGGGAAGGTAAATACATTCACAATAAATCCATTATCTTCAAGCTTGCGCGCGATCGGCTCTGCATAAAGCTTCTCCACTTCACTGTCCGTGATCACTGCGAACTTCTTTCTGCCGCCTAACAAGCCATTCTTCATATCCTCAACAAGCTGATCCATCAGATCAAATCCGATCTCGATCGGATAGCTGTCATCCACAACCCGTTTTAATTCTACCTGAAATGTAGCCATCAAATCACCTCACCTTTCCTCCCTCTCCCAAGGGCAAAACCAGCGTTTTGCCCTCCAAGAATTGCTTCGCAATTCTCATTGGTTTTTAACTATGTTTTGGCATTTTTCTTTTCTCCCAAGGGCAAAACTGCAGACAGGGAACTGTGTCCTATTGTAACACAGTTCCCTGTTTCTGACTACGTCTTCACTTGAATTTATTTCCCCTTAACCGGCTATTTGTCGATTCCTTCTCCCCCGACGACACCGGAGGACATTTCCCATTGTCCTTCATAATAGTTGACGTGACCAAGCTTTTCCAACACCTTCAGCGTCTCGCTGCATTTTTCCGTAATCTGTACCACCTGCTCTGTATCATTGTCCTGATTGACAACACCAACATAAAAACAGTTGACCGATTTCATATGAAGCGTATCGCATCGTCCGGCTTCAATATCTTTACATACAGCCTCATACAATGCATCACGGATCTCCTGCTGTTTTTTATTCGATTTATCCCACGACCAGCAATGAAGTACACCTGATCCCCAAGGTTCCTCCTCATTTCCTTCCTCATCAATTTCAATCGGATCCGTATATCTCTCTTCCACATACATTTTTCTCTGAATATGCTCTTTATACTTTTCTCCATAAATCATCTCACACATATCATCTCTGTTTTCCAGATATTTTTCCAGTTTATTTACAACGGCTTCTCCCGACTCTACCGGATAGATACATTTTCGTTTTCCCCCTTTGAAATGATATGTAATCTCTATCGTATCCCTCGTCTCGTCATCGCTGTTGTTATCCAGATTACGTCCATATTTCAGGATTGCCTTGTTCTGCTTATAAATTTCATCAATCCCTTTAGCATCTTTCAATGAAAGAAACGCTTTCTGATAAAAATAATCCTCGTCTCCAAACTGGATCCGGACATCCACTTCGGTAATGTTGTTTCTTGCAGGAATTTTTGTTCCTATCTGTCCGTCTCTGACTCCAACCAGACCAAGCATCATCAGAACAGCAAATAATGCCATCCGCCAGTAAGACGTTTTCCTCCATATAAAGAAGGTCTTATCGAGGATCATATTGCTGAGCAGATAGAACAATACGGTTCCAACCCCCACAAGCACCAGGATGATTCGAAAGATCCTGCCATATGCATAACTGCTGATTGTAGTGCCAAAGCACAGCTCATAGACCGCAAGCGCAAACAAAAGGCTGGTGCAGAACACAAATACCACACGAAAGACCGGTCTTCCCCAGTTAAATGCAACCATATCCCCCGCCGATTCCAGCTTACGCGCACGGTAAAGCATCAGTGCAGCCACAACAAACAGAATTGCCGGAAGAATGTAATATGCCGTGGAACCAACCAATTGAAGCATTTCTTTGTAATTGATCACCCTGGTGTCATCTTGCAGAATGCGGTATACTGCAGGATTATTATTGCATATATTCCCCAGAAAATTATAGACCGGTGTCAGAACCTTCACGGTTTCTCCGTTCATATATCCGTAACTGCCGACCTGATTGCCGTAGACAAACAGCTCTGCCAGACTCGAATACAGCATATGCACTCCTGCCGCCAGAAAATTCAACACAGCATAGATCACAAGGCTCATAAACGGATTGCCTGTCAGCATGACAACAGCACATGCCAGACTGTAGAAAAAGAAGGTCTGGATCAGCCACTCGAGCAGATAGATCATTACAACAAAAATCACATTCAACCCATGAAACTGTGCGATCAGCGCAAGCAGAAGCTCAATGATAACCGGCGGTACGAGCAGGATTGCCAGACCTGCAAGATAATGACTCACAAACAGAGTCGTTCTTGTAAACGGAAATGAATGGATCGTATATGCATCCCGCTCTCTCGTCAGATACAAAAATACGCAGACAGCAACAACAATACCGGCGCTCATCGTATACGGAGAAAGACAGCTGTTTTTAATCAGCGTCACCATAAAAGACATTTTCTCATCCGTTCCGGCATGAATCGAGCTCATATAGGAAAGCTCAGACATCATCGGTGCAATGAGTACCAGAAGACCTGCTACAAGCTGAAGTGCCCATAACGGCCAGAATCTTGTGATATCCTTCCGGAATATCGTCTTATTAAATAATGATGTCTTTGACTTCATAATTCTCTCCTCCCAGTTCATAAATAAAGATTTCCTCCAGCGAAAGCGGCAGCATATCCATAACCAGCGGATGGAAGGTTTTCAGATAATCCGCCAATTCTCTCTGATCTCCTTTCACGATCATGGTGTGTACCTTACCAAGCTGTGTATCATTCATCACTTCAAAACGTCCCGTGATATCCGGCACCTCATCCCCCTCAAATGCCAGCTGCAGCTTAGTCACACTTTCCTGCAGATCACTTAACGAACGCTCTAAGATCACCTTTCCATGATGCATGATACCGACATGGTCACAGACATCCTCCAGCTCACGCAGATTGTGCGAAGAAACAAGCACGGTCATATTCTCCTCACTGACTGCATTTAACAGTATGTTCCAGATCTGACGGCGCATTACCGGATCAAGACCGTCCACCGGCTCATCCAACACCATAAGCTCCGGTTTACAGCTGATCGCCAGCAAAAATGCCGCCTGCTTCTGCATTCCCTTTGACATCCTGCGTATGTTGCGCTTCCGGTCCACTGCCGGAAAGCAGTCCATGAGCTTGTCAAAGAGCGCTGCATCAAACGTCGGATAAATCCCCTCATAATACTTCTTCATTTCCTTCAGATTCGCCTGCCGGAAATAAAATACATCATCCGGTATAAACGTAAGCTTGCGCTTCGCTTCCGGATTTTCGAAAACCGGCTCCCCATCAACAAGAAGCTCTCCGCTGTCCTGTCGGAATATTCCCGTCACATGGCGCAGTATCGTAGACTTTCCGGCTCCGTTTGGCCCCACCAGACCGTAAACTGCTCCTTTCGGCACATGAAAGCTTGCACGATCGAGTGCCTGAAAGTCCCCGAACTTTTTACATATATCCTTTCCCTGAATCACTTTAATCCCCTCCATTCTTTCATTTTGAAGCTGTACGAATCCGTTCTGCGAGTTCCTCCGGGCTCATTCCCAGAAACAATAGTTCCTTCACTGTTTTATCAAAGGAATCCAATAATTCGTTCTTTCGCCTGCCATCCATCTCCGGCACACCTGCCACGAAGCTCCCCCTTCCCGGAATGGTATACACATACCCTTCCTGCTCCAGTTCTCTGTATGCCCTCTGAATTGTATTCGGATTGATCGTCAGGGATGTTGCAAGCTCACGCACCGAAGGAAGCTTCTCATCCTTTTCCATAACTCCCTGTATGATAAGATGCCGGAACCCGTCCTTCACCTGCTCATAAATCGGTCTTGCATCACGGTAGTTCAGTTGTATCACAATTTCACCCCCTGTTCACCATTGCGTTCTATCTGTATTAACTCAACTAGTACACTAAGTATACTAGCACAGTATCTTTTGAAATGCAAGTATTTTTTACATTTATGCACTTTGACATTTTCTTAACATTTCTGTAATTTTTTCTTGTGTTTTTGCACAATTTGTTGTATAATCATGAACTGTAGTTAACATTAAGCGTAAAACTTTTGTAATATTTGGGGTTAATCATGAAACATAAATTAGCAAGAACTTTTGTAACATTAGCTTTATCCGTTGGTATTTTTGCTTCTCAGCTTTGTTCTACTTCTGTAGACGCCGCAAATACCACATTTAAACAGCAAATTTCTTTAGATCGTTATCAACGGTCAATTTCAAAGGGATTTCTCGGCAAATCCTATGGTATCGGAAGAAACCGGTACGTTTGTAATACATATGTAGAAAAGGCTCTGGAATCCTTAGAAACGGTTTCCTCCAAGGAAAGCTCTATTGCCGGCATCAAAACCATCAGTAAAAACATCCGTGTTCATAAAGGAAAGAAAAGTGTTCCAACCTCTTACGACTGGTCCGCATACCGTGTAAAGATTTCTTACACCTCCGGTACGTTGAATGAGGAGACGAACACCTACGACTGGAAAACCTCCAAGACAACGACAACCATCAAACGTCACAACAAGGGGACAAGCCTTAAGAAGCTTGAACTCGGCGATGTCCTGACCTACGGTCGCGGCGGCGGTCATGTCGCTCTTTATTTCGGAGAGTTCTCCAACATGACACAGGTTGCAAACCGTCTGGTGGAGCTCGGCGTTTATAAAAAGGGCGAGCTTAAGAAACACCGCGACAGCTACACAAATAAGAAGGGAAAACCAATCATCCGCAATTACAACGGATGTGGAACAAAATGGCGTATTCACGCAACCTCCAAGGGACTGCTGATCGATAACGCAATCGTCAGCAAGCGTTCCAATGGCACCTCCTCTTTCGGTAAATGGAGCAAGACCATCGCTTCCGGCTTTACCATCTATAATGACAGCAAATCCAACAAGTAAAACCTTATTCATTTCATATAATGACAGACAGGGCAGCTTACACATCAAGCTGCCCTGTCTGTTTTATGGTATCTAAAAATTCTCGTAATGTAGTGTAAAGCAGAGACAAAACGGTTTTGTCCTTTTATATCCTTCTGAGGATTCCACTATGTATCGTGCGTTGTCCGGTCACAGAAACCGTTCCGGTCCGTTCTCAGACTGCACTGTTCCTGCAGCGCCCTTCTTCTCGCCTCCCCCGGCGTCATCCCAAACTCCCGTTTGAAGGAACGGATAAAAGACGATTCATGCTCAAAGCCACAGTCATATGCGATATCGCTGATCCTTTTCTGCGTATTGTACAACAGTTCTCTGGCTTTTTGGAGCTTCTGTCGTCTGACATACTCCGCCAGAGGAACGCCATAATTCTCCTTAAATACAGACTGCAGATAGGTCGGAGACAAGTAGACATGCTTTGCAATCTCCTCAACGGTCAGCTTCTCTGTCAGATTGTCTCCTATATAGGAAAAAACACTTTTAAATATTTCATCTTCCTTACTCATATACTTCCTCACCTCCATGTCGGCTGTCATAGATCTGTCATATATATTTCCCTGAGCGCACGGGCAGCAGCCTGCAGCGGTCTCATTCAGGAAAAGTACTGTATCAAAATAATGATAGCATCAGAACAGACATCAGCATGCAGCAATCTCATCCTGATAATAATATGCCTGCTTTTCAAACATCGCCGCATATTTCCCGCCAAGCCTCATCAATTCCTGATGACTTCCCTGTTCGATGATCCTTCCATTCTCAAACATATAAATCCGATCCGCATCCCTTGTTGTGGATAAACGGTGAGAAATAAAGATCACCGCAGCATCTCCGGCATTCTTCATCATATTGGTATTTAATTGATATTCCGCCAGTGGATCCAACGCACTGGACGGCTCATCAAGAATCGCAAGAAACTGCTTCCCCGTCCGTACAAACATCCTGGCGATCGCCACCTTCTGTGCTTCACCACCGGAAAGCATTGTGCCGTCCTCTCTGAACTCTCTTGTCATATTGGTATCCGGTCCATCCGGAAGACGGGAAAGCCTCTTTTCAAAATCTGCCTGCTTCAAAGCTTCAAGAATGCGCTCCCTGTCACCAACCTCCACTTCGTCCATCAATACATTCTCTGCCAGCGTCGCACCGTAGATCTGGTAATCCTGAAAAACCGCACCAATGCGTTCTCTGTATTCTCCGGTGCCGTACTCACGTATATCGTGTCCGCCGTAACAAATGCTTCCATCCGTCACATCATACAGATGCATCAGCAGCTTGACGAGGGTTGTCTTGCCGGCACCATTCTCACCAACAAATGCCACCTTCTCGCCCGGTTTGATCGTCAGTGAAATGTCATGCAGCGTGTCTCTGTCCGCACCATCATACCGAAACGACATATGCTTCACTTCCAACGTCTGGTGTTCCTGCGGCATCGGAAAGATTCCCTGTTTATTCTCAATCTGTATCTCATAATCCACAAACCGCCGAAAACGTTCCGCAAACTGTCCCACCTTCTGAAAGCGGACGAGTGCATAATTCATGCCATCCAGATTATTACGGATTCCTTCCTCCGCATTGTTCATCGCCGCAACGTCGCCCAGCGCAATGCTTTTGCGGACAAGCGCAAGATATCCCAGATAAACCGGTATCGCAAAGTCGGACATAACCGTAAATGTCGCGATCCAGTTCACCAGCGATAACAGGGCAATCTTCACACCAATCTCATGTGCCTTCCCGGTCACCTCCTCCACTGCCTCATTAAACTGAAGCTTCAGCGGGGTTCGGATATCCGACAGCTTGATCTCCTTGGCATATTCCGGCTGATAAAATACTCGTTTGGAATAATCCGCTTTTCGCATGATGCGCTTGTATTCCATCTCATAGTTATATTCATACTCTGTGATCTTGAAGCGCGTAATGATATTCACCACAAAGCCCACCAGCGGAAACACAGCGATCACCGGATTGACGGAAAGAACAAGCGCTCCCAGCGTCAATATTCCTGCCGCATTTCCAATGATATATCCGGTCGAGATCACTCCCAGCGTCAACATCTCTTCCGACTGGGATGCTGCGATCACAAAATCATCAAAATATTTCTTATTGTCATAGCAGATCAGATCAATATCTGCTGCCTTCCGGATAAACTTCCGCTGAACATCACCGGAGACACGCAGAAAGCGCACATCCGTCCAGTTCTGAACACCAATCTCGACGGCAGCGCTGATAAAAAGAATTGCAACGCCGCAAAGTACAAACAGAATGGAACGCACCAGATCCACATCCTGACGCTGCATGATCTGAATAAAATACTTTAAAAACAACGTACTGTATACGGCATATGTCACAGAGCAGACAAAAAATGCGATAAACACTGTGATCACTGCCCGCCGGTCAATCTCTACGGCAAACTTCATAATATATGCGACATTGGAGATCAATCGACGTAAAGATATCTTATCGTTCTTCGCATTGGTTTCATGATCCATATGCATATACCTCCCCTCTGTCCTTATAATTCCTTGCCTGCAGCCGAAACATCTCTGCATATTTCCCGTCAAGCTGCATCAGTTCATCATGGCTGCCCTGCTCCACAATCCTTCCGTGCTCCAGGAAATAAATCCTGTCTGCGATCCTCGCAGAAGAAAGACGATGCGAAATAAAGAATACCGTCCTTCCCTCGGAAGCCTCCAGCATGTTGTTGTACATATTAAACTCGGCGATCGGATCCAGTGCACTCGATGGTTCATCCAGGATCACAATATCCGGCTTCTTGGCAAATACACGGGCGATCGCAATCTTCTGCGCCTGTCCCCCTGAGCAGATAAAGCCCTTATCATCAAACTCCTTTGTCACCATACTGTCGATACCGTCCGGAAGCTTTTCAAGCACGTCTGCAAATTGTGCTTTCTCAAGAGCTTCCACGACAAGCGCTCTCTCCTCCTCATTCTCCGGTTCCTTCATCAGCACATTATGGGAAAGCGGCAGTGAAAATATCTGCAGATCCTGAAATACGGCACCAAAGTGCCTCTGGTAATCTCTCTTGTCATATTCCCGTATATCCACGCCATCCACCATGAGCTTTCCCCCGCTGATCGGATAAAGTCCCATCAAAAGCTTTACAAGTGTTGTCTTGCCGGCACCATTCTCTCCGACAAGAGCAATCCTCTCTCCCTTGCGGATGTGAAGACTCAGATCGCGAATCGTCTCATGGTCGCTGCCGTTATACCGGAAACTGACATGATCAAAAACAATGTCACCGAGCGGCTGATCCACCTTGCGCTTTCCGCTCTCCACAGTTTCCTCATCCATCTCAAGAAACTGCTGAAGATTATTCATATACATGCAGTTCCTGCCTGCCTCCATATAATTCCTGATCGCTGTTTTGACACGCCATGCAAAATAATCAATACTTCCCAGTGTTGCCACATACAGACCGATCTTCGCCGCTCCTGTCGTCTTTAATACGACGCTGACATAGATATATGCCAGAAGGATCGGCAAAACAAAGATCACCAGCTCCTGCAGCTGCCTGAGCATATGGATCCTGCGGTACATCGTCACATAAAGCTCATATCTGCTGTCATAGCTTTCCTTATGCTCCCGCATCAATACCTTTCGGATATCATACAGTCTTATCTCTCCTGCATATTTCTTCTCATAAAACACCCGCTTTACATACTCGGCGGTGCGCTTGTCCCTTGTCTCCTGTGTTCGAAGCTCATACTGAAGCGTATTGATCCTCGAGCTGAACATAAAGGATGCAATGATCGACGGCAGCGAAAACACCAGGATCACCGGATCAACCCTTGCGATCAGAAACATTGCCGCCACAGCAGACAAAGCACAGCCTGTTGCCCAGGTCAGTGCATTCAGACCATCCATTGCCTTTGTCAGACACTCGTCGAGTGCACGCGCAAACCTGTCGTAAAAATCCGGCTGTTCATACTTCGTCAGTTCAATGCGCACAGCTTTGTCAATCACCTTATTGAATATGTACGCATATACTCTCGGTGTCTTCTTGCGGATATAGTACGCATGCCATGCCGATGCCAGATGAATACAGATATGTCCCATACAAAACAGAGCCACAAAACGAAGCAGCCCCATGAACGGCTTCCCATTTTCAATGTAGGAATAAATCATCTGCAACATCAAAATAAAGAAAAAGGACATATATACCTCTTCCGTGCAGTTCTTATAAAAGGATAGAAGAATACACCCCTTATCCGCATTCCAGATCGTGCGTATGGTGTATCGCATGCTGCTGCCTACTCCCATCCTGTGAGCCGTCTCCCCTCCGGTCCTACACTCTTTTTCACTCATTAATCTCTCCTGTTCCGGCAGTCCCCATACAGGCAGCCGCCTTATGTAAATCGTTTTATACGATTGATACTACCACAAAGAGAATGTATTTTCTTAGCATTTTATACGAACATTTGTTCTGTTTAGGTGTGTAAAATATTGGATTCGACTTCTGTATATGTCTCTAAAAATAAAAAGAAACTCTATTACCCCTGTAAAACTCTTAAAATGCCTGAAAATCCTATTCTCTCATACAGAGTCTTACATGTAATACAGTCCTAGAATAAATGCGAACGAAAAGAAAGATCATTATTCTGATCAATCATCTTATCTAAAAATATATCCCGGCAGCAAAATACCGGTATCCCCCCCGGATCCATGTTAAACTCTGCAGCACCTCTGTGCGAAAATTCTCCCCTTGACTCGAAATAGATTAAACATTGTAATTACCTCCTTTCATAATTCCATCAACAGTTCCACTTTCGAAAGCATGTTGCCATTATAATACCATTTTCAAATATAAAATTAGCATTTTCTATGAATTTAATCAATCTTTTTTACAAAAATGAATATTTTATCCGCATCGTTCCATACTATTTCACAGGATATGATGAGAAAGGCGGGATTATGAATATGCAGGAAAACGATACGATCTGTTTGTTAAAGGAATGCGATGCCGGAAGCAAAATGGCTGTCTCCGCGATCGACGAGATCATGGAAAAGGTGCATTGTCCGGATTTTAAAGATCTTCTGAATGAAACCAAAGACCATCATGCCGCACTTGGCAATGATATTCACGCTGCACTGCTTGAATGCCACAGCGGTGAAAAGGATCCGAACCCTTTTGCAAAAGGAATGGCATGGATGAAGACAAATATGCAGATGGGAATTGATGAGAGTGATGAAACAGCGGCTGATCTGATGACCTCCGGATGCGATATGGGAATCAAATCCCTGTATAAATATATGAATCAGTACAAGGACGCATCCGAAGATGCCAAAGAGCTGTGCAAACGGCTTATCTCTATCGAAGAAGAGCTGCGCAAATGCCTTCACACCTATCTTTAGAGCGGTTTACAGAGTATCGGAAACGACAGTCAGATACTCCCAAAATTTGACACACTTCCTTCTATGTTGTATAGTTTTAAATACTGGGATGTCCTATGGATATATCATGGGACATCATTTTTTTATCATCAAAACACCAAAGGAGGAAATTCAGAATGACTGACGTTTGTATTATCATCGCAATCGCCGTATATCTGATAGGTATGATCTTTATCGGTATCCGGTTCAGTAACCAGAACAAAAACTCAGAGGACTTCTATCTGGGAGGACGTAAAATGGGACCTCTCGTTGTCGCAATGAGTGCCGAAGCCAGTGACATGTCAAGCTGGCTGTTAATGGGGCTTCCCGGAGTCGCTTATCTTTCCGGGGTATGCAGTGCTTTCTGGACCGCAGCCGGTCTTGCCATCGGCACATGGTTAAACTGGTTCTTTGTAGCCCGCCGTCTGCGCCGCTACTCAAGCAATATCAAGGCGATCACCGTTCCTGATTTCCTTGCAAAACGTTTTCATGATAAGAGAAATATCATTACCGCAGTCGCTGCTCTTGTCATCGTGATCTTTTTTATTCCATATACCGCATCCGGCTTTGCTGCCTGCGGAAAGCTTTTTCACAGTCTGTTTGGTGCAGACTACATGACAGCTATGGTGCTTTCTGCTCTTGTCATCGTATGCTACACACTGATGGGCGGTTTCAGCGCCGTTTGTACCACTGATCTGGTACAGAGTATTGTTATGAGTATCGCACTGATCACAGTTATGGTCTTTGGTATCAGCAATGCAGGCGGATTCACGGCAGTCATGGATAATGCACGTTCTCTGCCGGGATATTTCTCCCTGACAAAGCTTTACGATGCCACAACCGGTAATGCTTCCTCATACGGCGGAATCATTCCGATCATCTCAACACTTGCATGGGGAATCGGTTATTTTGGTATGCCTCATATTCTGGTACGTTTCATGTCCATTGAGGATGAAAAAAAGCTTGTTCTTTCCCGTCGTATCGCAACGATCTGGGTTGTGATCGCAATGACAGTTGCCGTATTCATCGGTGTCGTTGGACTTGGTATGGTTAAATACGGTTCTATCGGTGCTCTGGATGATCCTGAGACAGTCATCATGGCAATCACCAATCTGTTAAGCAAGCATGGTATTCTTCCGGCACTCCTTGCAGGTGTGATTCTTGCCGGTGTTCTTGCCGCTACGATGTCTACCTCCGACAGCCAGCTTCTGGCAGCAGCTTCCGGTATCTCCCAGAACGTTGTTAAGGATTTCCTTGGAATTAAGATCTCCGAGAAAAGAGAGCTTTTCCTTGCACGTATCACAATCATTATCATTGCCGTTGTCGGAGTTTTAATGGCAAGAGATCCAAATTCCAGCGTATTCGGTATCGTATCCTTTGCATGGGCAGGCTTTGGCGGTGCGTTTGGTGCCGTTATGCTCTTCTCATTATTCTGGAAGCGCT
>ERZ773264.3298-NODE-3298-length-13331-cov-2.879858_pt1 | contig 13331 bp, 7 predicted proteins | sample MGYA00511910_ERZ773264 | MGnify/ENA primary metagenome ERZ773264 (study PRJEB29015, sample SAMEA2737739) | human gut metagenome | biome: human gut; feature: human-associated habitat; material: faeces | place: China | collected 2012 ... | reverse complement strand
CGACCGTAATCGTCATGCAGAACGCCCGGCCCGAGGGGGGGGGGAACTACGACCAACACCGAAGGTAAATTTACCGTAAACGCCTCCCAAGGCCAACAACTGGCGGTTTCCTACATCGGGTATCGGGAAGCGACCGTAGAGGTCACCTCGAAAACCTTTTACGAGATCGCTCTTCAAAGCGACAGCGAACAGATCGACGATGTCGTCGTCGTCGGTTACGGCACCCAGAAAAAAGTCAACGTCACGGGTTCGGTATCGACGATCGATGCCTCGACCTTCGAAAAGCGTCCGGTCGTTTCGGCATCGGTCGCCTTGCAGGGTATGGCTCCGGGCGTGACCGTCACCACGCCGTCGGGCGCCCCGGGTGCCGACGGTGGTGCCATCCGCATCCGCGGTATCAATTCGTTCGGCGGCAGCTCGACCGCCCCGCTGGTGCTCATCGACGGGATCGAGGGCAGTCTGGACAGCGTCGATCCCGTACTCATCGAATCCATCTCCATCCTCAAAGACGCAGCGTCGTCGTCGATCTACGGTTCGCGCGCGGCCAACGGCGTCATTCTGGTGACGACCAAACGCAGCTCGACCGAACGCTTCACCGTCACCTACAAGGGAACCGTCGGCTGGCAGTCGCCTACCGACCTGCCCGAAACGGTCAACGCACTCGAATACCGCGAGCTGACCAACGCCATGAACCTGCAAGACGGCAACGCCCCGACCTACGACGACGAGTCGATGGCGCTTTACCACAAGAACATGGGCAAGGATCCCGACCTCTATCCCAATACCGACTGGCAGGATGCCGTCCTCACCGGCTCGGGCCTCTCACACAGCCACACCGTCTCGCTCGGCATCGGCAGCGAACGCGTGCGGATGCTCACCACGCTGGGCTATGTCGATCAGAACGGTATCATCGAGACTACCGATTTCCAGCGCTACACGTTCCGCAACAACGCCGACGTCAAGTTCAACGACAAGCTGTCGATGAAACTCGATCTCTCGTTCTCGAACGGCGACCGCCGCTCGTCGCCCTACCAGGGAACGATCTTCAACTACATGAACACCCGTTCGGCCGACATCCCCAACCAGTTCTCGACGGGACTCTACAACGGCCTGGGCCTGCAAGGCAACAACCCCGTAGCGCTGATGCTCGAAGGCGGCCAGAACAAGAACAATACACTGCGTCTGTCGGGGGCGATCACGCTGACCTACGAACCGGTCGAATGGCTCTCGCTGCAAGGAATGCTGGCGCCGCGCTACGCGACCACCAACAAACACAACTGGAAGAAGCCCGTCACGACCTATCAGGACATGGAGGGTACGGCCACGCTCACCTCCACTCCCTACGCCACGCTCACCGAATCGGGATCGCGCACCTTCTACGGCAACTACAACTTCCTGATGACCTTCAAGAAGAATTTCAGCGGCCATGACCTGAAACTCATCCTCGGCGCCGAACGCAACACCTACGACTACAAGTACCTTTCGGCCTACCGCCAGGTCTTCAACTACCCCGACTACGATCAGATCGACGTGGGCGAGATCGAGAACATGGACAACAGCGGCCACCGCTACGAATGGGCCATCCAATCCTACTTCGGCCGTCTGAACTACAACTTCAAGGAGCGCTACCTGCTCGAAGCCAACCTGCGTATCGACGGTTCGTCGCGTTTCAGCAAATCCAACCGCTGGGGCTACTTCCCGTCGGTATCGGGCGCCTGGCGCATCTCGGAGGAGCCGTTCATGGAGAACGCCAAGCACATCCTCGACGGGCTGAAAATCCGTGCATCCTACGGAACGCTGGGTAACCAGAACCTCGCCGGCGGCGATGCGGCCAGCTACTATCCCACCACGCCGAACCTCGCGCTGGGGCATATTTCGATGAACGGCACGCCGGCGTCGCTCGTAACGCTCAACACGCTGGCCAACCCCGACATCAAGTGGGAGACCACGACGATGCTCGACGTGGGCGTCGACGTCACGCTCTTCTCGAAACTCAACATCACGGCCGACTGGTACCGCAAGAACACCGACGACATCCTGATGAAACTCGACATTCCGGCCGGCGTGGGTCTGAACGCCCCCTACCAGAACGCCGGCAAGGTGCGCAACACCGGCTGGGAACTCAGCATCGGGTACAACAACCGCTGGCGCGACTTCACCTTCGGCGTACAGGCCAACGTCTCGGACGTCAAGAACGAGATCGTCGACATGCGCGGCAAAACCTCGACCAGCGGCGTACTGCGCAATCAGGAGGGCTATTCGATCGGCAGCATCTACGCCCTCGAAAGCCTCGGTATCATCCGCACGCAGGAGGAGGCCGACTGGGTCAACGCCAACTGCCCGCAGTTCAAGGAGACGGTTCAGATCGGCGACATCCGTTATGCCGACATCGACGGCAGCAACACGATCGACGAAAACGACAAGACCATCGTCGGCAGCACGATCCCCCGCTACACGTACAGTCTCAATCTCGACTTCGGCTGGAAGGGGCTTCGCCTGAGCATGCTGTTCCAGGGCGTCGGCAAGACGGACGGTTATCTGAACACCTACTACGTCATGCCGAGCAACCAGGGCGGTACGTTCCGCAAGGAGCACATCGACTTCGCCTGCGCCGCGAATCCCGGCGGCGTGACGCCCCGTCTGACGAGCGCCAACAAGAACAACTGGTACGACTCGTCGTTCTGGATGAAGAGCGCCGCCTACCTGCGTCTGAAAAACATCCAGCTCGGCTACGACCTGCCCAAAAGCTGGATGCGCAAGATCGGACTCAAATCGGCCTACGTCTACGTCAACGCGCAGAACCTCTTCACGGCTACCAATTTCTGGGACGGTTACGATCCCGAAGTGGGTTACGACGGCGACGCCAGCGGCGATTTCGACCTCGTCAAACTCGGTTCGGCGAACAACTATCCCCAGGTAAAACTCGTCACGATCGGACTCGATCTCAAATTCTAATGCGGAAACCAACCATGAAAAAGATCATATTAGGTGCAGCGCTGTGCGGACTCCTCGCCGCAGGCTGCTCGCTCGACAAGAGCTATCTCAACGGCCCGAACGCATTGACCTTCCCCGCATCCAAAGCGGAGGTGGAGGCGGGCGTATTCGCCGCCTACAAGGGTCTGACGCTGATCGACGCCTCCTCGACGCCCTTCCCCGGCATCCAGGACAACGCCAGCGATATCGGCGCATCGCGTCTCAACGCCGCCAACTACAACTACCAGCAGCAGTCGAAACTTCCCACCGACAACGCATGGGTCGAAAAGGTCTACAACAACATCTACAAGACCGCGGCCCGCGCCAACCTCGTGCTCGACGGCATCGACAAGGTGCGCGATCTGATGAGCGAACAGGAGTACAACATGTACAAGGCCGAACTGCTGCTCACGCGCGCCTACGTCTACGAATGGGGCTGCCAGCTCTACGGCGACATTCCCTACATCGATCACGTGCTGGGGCTGGGCGACAGCTATACCCGCACGCCGCGCGCCGAAGTCATCGACAAGATTCTCAACGAGGATCTCAAAGACGAGATGCTCGACTTCCTGCCGCTGCGGCACAACAAGGCGACCTACGGCTCGACCCGTCTGGGCCGCGTGGGCGCCTACGGACTCAAAGCCCGCATCTGCCTGAACTGGGGATTCTTCGAAGAGGCCGCCAAATATGCCGACAAGGCGCTCACGCTGGCCAAGGATGCCGGCTACGCCCTCGAACCCTACGATACGCGCTTCTGCGGCGAAGACTACACCAAGGGCGAACCCAGTGCGACGAACCTCTTCGGCCTGAGCGGCCACGCCAACAGCGACGAATGGATCTGGGCCTTGCAGTACAACGCCATGATATCGGGCAACCAGCACAACGCCGGATACTACGCCGCACCGCGCATCGCCGGAGGCTGCTCTTATTTCAGCCCCACGCAGATGTTCATCGACGCGATCCAGTGCACCGACGGCAAATCGATCGCCGAATCGCCGCTGTTCGACTACAAGGAGCCCTGGAAAAACCGCGATCCCCGTCTCGACCTCTTCTGCGTGCGACCGGGTTCGCGCGTGCTGGGAATGCAGTTCGAAACCAACCCCTCGGTTCAGAAGATCATGAACTACAACGACAAGGAGGAGGGTGTGCTGGTGGCCAATTCGGAGGCCTACGGCACCAAGTCGGAGTACGGCGCCAACGGATCGAAGGGCCCCTGCGGCTATCTGTGGCGCAAATACCTCGACATCGAGGAGTACAGGACCAACAACGGATTCGGCACCAAGTCGGTCTGCACGCTGAGCTATCCGCTCATGCGTCTGGCCGAATTGTACCTGATCCGCGCCGAGGCCAACATCGAATGGGCGGGCGGCGATCTGGGCGTCGCCAAAGCCGACATCGAGACCATCCGCGGCCGCGCCCACATGCCCGTACTGACGGTATCGGACCGCAACGGGCTGCGTTCGGCACTGCGTTACGAGCGCATGGTCGAGTTGTGCAACGAAGGATTCCGCTGGTTCGACATCCGACGCTGGGGCATTGCCGAAGAGGTGATTTCGGGAACGCTCTACGCTCCGGCATCGGACGGTTCGATGTCGAACGCCATTCCTACGATCGACGAAAACTGGCACGTGACCTACAAGGGCGACACCTTCGACGGAAAGAAGATCAACCTGCGCAAATTCATCGACATGGCCTTCGACCCGATGAAGGACTACCTGTGGCCGATCCCCGAAAGCGAGCGCATCGCCCTGCCGCAGATCACGCAAAACCCCGGCTACGCGGGTTTCGCAGCGGAATAACCGATTCAAACATGCTGATATGACTTCGATACTGAAATACCTGAACCGCGCATTGCTCGTGCTGCTGCTCACCGCTTTCGCCGCCTGCTCGGACAACGAGGGCGGAAACGAATCGAACGGCAACGGCGACGACGGCAATACCGAAACGCCCGCCGACGGCGACACCTACGGCTACATCAAGGATACGAACGGCAATCCCGTCGAAGGGGTGGTCGTAAGCGACGGATACTCCTGTACGGCCACCGACGCCGAAGGGCGTTACGCACTCACGCGCAACGCCGACGCGGGCTTCGTCTTCTATTCGCTGCCGTCGGCTTACAAGGTGAGCGTCGACAAGACCTACAAACTCCCCCGCTTCTTCGCCCGGCTCCAAGCCGGAACGGCGCGCTACGACTTCACGCTCGAAGCGCTCGCCGCACCCGAAAAGCGGTTCGACCTGATCTGCATCGGCGATCCCCAGATCAACGAGGCGTCGCATGCCGTGCGTTTCAAGGAGGAGGCCGGAAGAGAGATCCGCGAATATGCGGCCTCGGCCGGCGTTCCCTGCTACGGCATCACGCTGGGCGACCACGTCAACAACAAATGGACGCTGTTCACCAACATGGTCGTCGCCCTGCAACCGGAGCAGACGGGAGTGCCCGTCTTCGCCACGATCGGAAACCACGACCACGAATTCCCGACGGCCGACGAAAAGGCGGCACGGGCGAAATACGAGAGTTATTTCGGGCCGGTCGACTACTCGTTCAACCGCGGCGACGTACACGTGGTCTCGATGGACAACGTCATCCACAGCTGCAAGGCCAGCGCCGACTACGAAGGCGGATTCACCGCCGCACAGTACGCGTGGCTCAAACAGGATCTGAGTTTCGTGCCGAAGGACAAGATGGTGATCCTCTGCGTACATATTCCGTTCCGCGGCGGCTGGGGCACGAACAGCGCGCACGCCGATGCGGACAAATACTACGACGAGGTGCTGGATCTGCTGTCGCAGTACGAATATGCGGCGATCATGTCGGCCCACACCCACTCGAACATCAACTACATCCACCGAAAGAACGGCAAGGAGATCTTCGAGCATGTCACGGGCACCACATGCGGCGCATGGTGGCGTTCGACCGTCTGCACCGAGGGTACGCCCATCGGATTCGGCCTCTACCGGATCGACGGCAACCGCATGGAGGAGTGGGCCTACCGTTCGGTTCGTCACGACGAACAGTTCCAGATCCGCCTCTACCGCGCCTCCGACACCTTCGTCGGCGGTGCCAAATACCGTTTCAAACAGACGGGCGCCGACCAGATCGTAGCCAACATCTGGAACTGGGATCCCTCGTGGACGGTCAACGTCTACGAAAACGACGTACTGAGCGGCCAGATGACACGCAACTCCGACATCGACGCATGGACCGTAGCCTACCATATCGGGTTGCTGAACAACACGGACAGCTACCGCAAGTCGTCCGACCACATGTTCCACTACACGCTCAAAAACCCCGCTGCGGCCGTGCGCGTCGAGGCGATCGACCGCTTCGGCAACAAGTACGAACAGACGGTCTTCACCGATCCGGCGGAGCACCCCGGCGATTTCCATGCCGATTTCTAACATTCAAACCGACGAAACCTACACATCTATGAAAAAGTATCTGTTTCTTACGCTCCTCGCCGCGGCATTTCTGGCAGGAGGGGGATGTTCTTCCAGCGATGACGACGGATGGGGAGTCATCGAACTGGCCAGCCCGAAACTGAAAGTCACCACCGAACTGGCGACGGCGACCGTCACGTGGGACGCCGTCGCGAAGACCGCCGGCTACGCCTATGCACTGGACGGCGCCGCGGACTATACTTCGGTCGACGCAGCCACGACCACCGTAACGCTTACTGCACTTGCGGAGGGCGGCCACACCTTCCGACTCAAAGCCGTCGGCGATCTCGACCACACGACCGATTCGGCCGAGCGGACGATCGACTTCGAGATCGATCCCACGCTTCCGCAACCCGCGCCCACCTACGTCAAGGGCGACGAGATCGGCAGCGTCGTCGTCTCGTGGCCGGCCGTCAAGGGCGCTGCGGGCTACGCCTACAAGTTCGGCGAAGCCGCATCGTTCACAGAGGTCGGCGCCGACGTGCTCTCCGTCACGCAGAAGGGTCTCAGCGCCGAAGAGCCGATCCGCTTCACGATGTACGCCGTCGGACAACTGCCCGACTCGAAGGATTCGGAACCGGTAAGCCTCACCTTCCAGCTCGTCGACACCTCGGAGGGCGTCTGGGTTCGCAAGAGCAACGGCGAACTGTTCGAACTGACCGAAAGCGAAGCGAAGATCTACACGGGGACGGTCTCCGTCAGCGCCGCCGATTCGTTCGAGATACTCGTCGAGAACGTTCCCTACGGCTTCCTGTCGTACAGCGGCAACGGCGGCGTGGGTACGGTCAACAACGATCGGGCATGCGTCCCCTTCTACACCTATCCCGCAGCCGAATACTACGTTCGCCGCAGCCTGGGCCGCATGGCCTCCGATCCGCTCAACAAGTTCTGGATCAATCTGACGGCCGACGCCCGAATCGACCTGCGCATCGACTGCACGCAGGATCCGTTCCGCTACGACCTGCAACTCGTCGAAGCCGATGATCCCGCGTTGATACTGGCCCAATATTTCGACCTGATGGTCTACGGCGGCGACTGGATCCAGGCCGGCAAGAACGCCAAAAGCGGTCGTATGGGGCAATCGACCGACACGGCTCTGATCGACGGTACCGAACCGGGCGAGAAGGAGGCGTCGTATACCACTTTCGGCGCCAAGATCGCCTCGGAAGGCGAGGCATCGCCGGCCTATCTGGCCAATCGCGGACTGACGGGTTGGGGAATCGCCCACTGTTTCGAATTCCCGGGTTACATCCGTCTCTCGAATACAGCCAACTCCTCGGGAAACATGTACGGGATCCTGACCACTCCCAAACTCACGGCGCTGAGCGGCCCGACGAGCATCACGCTCACCTTCGACGCCGTGCGGTTCGCCTCGACGTCCGATATTCCCGTCAAGGTGCTGGGCGCGGGAACCATAAAGACAGCCAGCGTGCGCATCGAGGAAGGGACGGCCGAAACGGCCATTACCCCCGCAGCCGACGGACAGTCGATCGCCATCACGTCGACGCACTGTCCCAAACATGCCAACGACGACTTCAAGAAGTGGTCCTGCTTCACGCTCACGATCGACGGCGCAACGGCCGAGACGCAGATCCGCTGGGACACGACCGGCGTGGGCGCCGAGAGCAAGGACGGCCGCATCTGCCTGGACAACATCGCGATCCGCAAGAACTGACGAACGAATTGCATAACCGTCGATCGGCAGGCAGTCCCTGCCTGCCGATCGTTTTTCGAACCATCCGATCATGAAACACATCGTTTTCTTCCTGACAGCGGCGCTTCTGCTCAATGCATCGTGCGGCAGCAGCGACGAGGGCGGCAAAACGGATCCGCCCGCCGCACCCGTACCCGTCGCCCCCACCACCGAACTCGGCAAAGCCGACGAAGCGATCGAGAACCTGCAACTCAAACCGGGCAAACTCATCTCGATCAATCAGGTCAACGCCGCCAACTGCCGCCGTGCCGTGGCTGCGGGTATGTGCATTGACATCATGGCCAGCGACAAGATCGTCTTCGCCTCCGACATGACCGACGAGCGGCTCGACGGGCTGTTCGCCGAATGCGGCGAGGCGATCCGCTCGACGAAAGCCGATTTCTGGGGGCTGCACCTGCCCTATCAGACCTACGACATCTCGTCGACGAACGAAAATACGCGCGTAACGGCCGTGCTGAAACTCAAACGCCTCATCGAACTGACGATCGAACACCTGCGCCCGCAGCATTTCGTCATCCATCCCAATACCGGCACGATCCTCACGACAGGCGGAGATTTCGCCGAACGCACGGCGCAGAGCCGCAAGTCGCTGGCCGAGTTGCAGCGCCATATCGAATCGTGCAACGCACAGCACGGCACGAAAGCCATTCTGTGCGTGGAGAACTGCGCACGAAGCCTCGCCTACGACGGCGACTCGCTACTCGACCTGCTCGATGCCGAAGAGCTGGAAAAGGTACGTGTCTGCCTCGACACGGGTCACGCCCTCATTCCGCTCAACGGCAAGTACATCGACCCCGTGTGCAACGGCGACGCACTCGACGTGCTCCGCCGCATCGGCACCCGTCTGGGAACCCTGCACATCCAGCAGAACCCGGGCGCACTCGATCCGACCGATCCCAAGGACAAGCACCTCGAACCCTTCTCCGGCGGACTGATCGACTGGGGCGAATTCTACTACGAACTGCTCAAAAACAACCGCTACCGCGGCTGCTTCCTCTACGAAGTCTCCTTCAAGCAGGTCTACGACGGCGACGGCTCGACGATCGAGAGCGCCAAAAGCAACTACACGAACCTGATCTACCCGGCATTCGTCCGCACCGTCGCAGCCAAAAAGTAACCGCTGCGGGCGAATCGAAAACGGCAGCGGGCGACGTCGGATGCGTCGCCCGCTGCCATTCGTCGTGTCAATCTGTCAACGACAGGACAAAAGAGCACGACACGCTGCCATTTCGTGTCATGAATTGACAAAATTTCCGCTCGCAGGCAGTGGCACGCGGTTTGCTCCTTAGCATGTCGAATCCCGGACGGGACGGGCGAACGCCGGCATACGGAACGGCGGGACGAAGTTCCGAACGCGAGACGACGAAAACAATGTATAACCAAATAAACCTGAGGAGGACAAAATTATGATGCCTGTAATGAGAAATCAGAATTGGTTGCCGAGTCTGTTCAACGACTTTTTCGGCGACGAGTGGATGGGTATGCAGCACAAACACGCTTCGGTGCCTGCGATCAACATCATCGAGAACGAGAAGGACTTCCGTGTGGAACTGGCTGTTCCGGGCACGACGAAGGAGGACTTCAAGGTGAACGTAAACGCCGACAACGAGTTGGTCATTTCGCTCGAAAAACGCAGCGAGAAGGAGGAGAAGGAAGGCGACAAGGACAAGAAGGAGGGACATAGGGGAACCTACCTGCGGCGCGAATTCTCCTACACCTCGTTCCAGCAGAGTTTCTCGCTGCCCGACGACGTAGACCGCCAGAAAATTTCGGCCAAGGTCGAGAACGGCGTGCTGACGATCGACCTGCCCAAAAAGGAGGTGACTCCGACCGCGCCGGTTTCGCACCAGATCGAAATCAAATAACGTCCGTCCGAAATTCCACGGAAGGAATATCTTCGAAAATCGCCGCGACCCGAAAACGGGTCGCGGTGATTTTTTTGTCCGGCCGATAACAGGCAGTTCCCGCATATCCGAATCGCTTTTCTGCACTGCATACCCATGAAATGAAAGAACTGCGAGCCATTCTCCCTGCAATCTTATCGACGGTTCTCACGTCAGATCTGCTTTTCGGCTCCGACACGCCGATTTTCAGACTCCGGCAGGTAATTTGCCGGCATCGTTTTACGTTAGAACAACAAGACAAAACGCAAGAGCCATGAAACCCATCGTCACCTTCTTCGGGACGCAACCCTACGAACAGGAGTCGTTCGACGCACTGAACCGCGATTTCGGATTCGAATTCCGCTATTTCAAAGGCCATCTCAGCCGTCAGACGGTCGTCGCCACGCACGGCGCGCAGGCGGCGTGTATCTTCGTCAACGATACGGCCGACGCCGAAGTGATGCGCGAACTGGCACGCAACGGCGTGCGACTGCTGGCGCTGCGCTGTGCCGGTTACAACAACGTCGACCTGGAAGCCGCGCGGACCTTCAACATCCCCGTCGTGCGCGTACCCGCCTATTCGCCCCATGCCGTCGCGGAGTACACGGTGGCGATGATGCTCTCGCTCAACCGCAAGATCCCGCGCGCAAGCTGGCGCACGCGCGACGGCAACTTCTCGCTGCAAGGACTCATGGGATTCGATATGAACGGCAAGACCGTCGGGGTGATCGGCACGGGCAAGATCGCCCGCATCGTCATCCGCATCCTGCTCGGATTCGGCATGGAAGTTCTGGCCTACGACCCCTACCCCGACGGCGTTTTCGCCCGCGAGACGGGCATCGCCTACGTCTCGCTCGACGAACTCTACCGCCGTTCGGACATCATCACGCTCCACTGCCCGCTCACCAACGAGACGAAGCACCTCGTCAACGAGACCTCGATCGCCCGCATGAAACGCGGCGTGATGATCGTCAACACCGGCCGCGGACAACTTATCCAGACCGAAGCGCTGATCGAAGCGCTCAAAAGCAAGCAGGTCGGCGCGGCGGGGCTGGACGTCTACGAGGAGGAAGGCGACTACTTCTACGAAGACCGGTCGGACTCGATCATCGACGACGACACGCTGGCGCGGCTGCTGCTCTTCCCCAATGTGATCGTCACGTCGCACCAGGCCTTCTTCACGGCCGAGGCGATGCACAACATCACCGAGACTACGCTGCAAAATATCAAGGATTTTTTCGACGGCCGGCCGCTCGTGAACACCGTCACGAAATAACACTGCCCGCCGGCAGCGCTTCGGCGGACAGGTGACAGGCAATCCGTATCGGCCGGAACTACTCTCGCTCGACGCCCCAGCCGCCGCCGAGCGCCTTGTAGAGGTCGACCATCGCCAAGTGTTCGTCGCGCACGGCGTTGCTCAGTCCGATCTGCGCGTCGAAGTACTTGCGCTGGGCATCTAGCACGTCGAGGTAGTTGATTACGCCGTTGAAATATTGCAGCTGCGCCAGCTCCACGTACTTCTGCGCCGCCTGCTGCAAATCGCGTTTCAGCGCTGCCGCCGTACGGACATTGCGGTAGGTCACCACCGCATCGTTGACCTCGCGGAAGGCTTCCAACCCCTTCTGCTCGTAATTGAGCCGCGCCTCGTCGCAGGCGGCCAGCGCGGCCTTGTATTTCGCCTTTTTCTTGCCGAACGAGAAGAGCGGCGACACGAGCGACCCGCCCACATAGGAGAAGGGCGACGAAAAGAGCCCTTTGAGGTCGTCGTTCTCCCAACCGCCCATCAGCGAGAAGGTGATGCGCGGGAAGCGGTCGGCGGATGCCATCCCCATCGCCGCTTCGGCCGCACGAAGCGTCTGTTCGCTCTGCCGCAGGTCGGGACGCCGCTTCAACAGCTCCGAAGGCAGCCCCACCTTCAACCGTTCGGGCAGCCGTGCATGCATCTCCATCGTCTGCCGGTCGATGCGCAGCGTGGGATAGGCACCTGCCAGCAGGGCGATCTGGTGCTCTTTGAGCGCGATGCGACTTTCGAGTCCGGGAATGAGCGTGGCCGTACTGGCCAACTCCACCTTCGCCTGTTGCAACGCCGTCTCGGAGGTCAGTCCGCCCTCGAAACGCAGGCGCGCCTGCCGCACCCCCTCCTTGCGGGTTTGAAGCGTGCGCCGCACGATGCTCAACTCCTGATCGAGCGCCACCAATTCATAATAGGCGGTCGCCACTTCGGCCACGAGCGTCATCTGCAACGCGCGCTGCGCATCGACCGTAGCCAGGTACTCGGCCACGGCCTTCCGGTTGGCCCAGCGCAGATTGCCCCACAGATCGAGCTCCCACGCCAGCGAGACCTTGGCGTCGAATTCGGGGTCATTCTTCGCTGCCTCTCCGTCGTAATCGTTGTGCTCGGTATCGGCCGCCAGCTGCCCCGATACCGACGGCAACTGGTCGGCGCGCGCCACGCGGCCGAGCGCACGCATCCGGCGCACGCGGGCCGAAGCGGCCAGCATGTCCTTATTGCGTTCGAGCGTGCGTTCGATCAGCGCCGTGAGCGTCGAATCGGAGTAGACGTTCCACCACGCCATGTCGGCCATCGTCAGCGAATCGGTCGCACCGGCCACGACCGTAGCCGGCAGTTCCAGTTCGGGGCTCTTGATCTGACGGCGCCCCAGCATACAGGAATTGCAGAGCAGTACGACGCCGCACAGCAGCGCCCCGTAAACGATCTTATCTCTTTTCATGGCTCACGCGTTTGAATTTATCCTTGATGCGGTAGACCCACACGAAGAAGAAGGGGACGAAGACGATACCCACGGAGATCGCCACCAGCATACCGAAGAAGACACCCGTACCGATTCCCTGGCGGCTCGCCGATCCGGGCCCCGAAGCGAAGACCAGCGGCAGCATACCCAGGATGAAGGCCAGCGATGTCATCACGATCGGGCGGAAACGCAGCCGCGCGGCGTGCAGCGCCGACTGCACCAGATCGCCGCCGCGGTCGACCTCCTCCTTGGCGAACTCGACGATCAGGATGGCGTTCTTGGCCACCAGACCCACCAGCATCACCAGTCCGATCTGGAAATAGATATTGTTCTCCAGTCCGCAGGCCCAGTTGCCCAGGTAGGCGCCGATGCCGGCGATCGGCAGCGAGAGGATCACCGCCACGGGGATCAGCCAGCTCTCGTACTGCGCCGCGAGGAACAGGAAGACGAAGAGGAAGGCCAGCGCCAGCACGTAGCCCGTCTGGCCGCTGACGTGCTTTTCCTGATAGGAAAGTCCGCTCCACTCGACGCCGATCGACGCGGGCAAGTGCTTGCGGACGAGCTCTTCCA
>ERZ773264.3295-NODE-3295-length-13335-cov-4.289985_pt1 | contig 13335 bp, 10 predicted proteins | sample MGYA00511910_ERZ773264 | MGnify/ENA primary metagenome ERZ773264 (study PRJEB29015, sample SAMEA2737739) | human gut metagenome | biome: human gut; feature: human-associated habitat; material: faeces | place: China | collected 2012 ... | reverse complement strand
CTGGAAGCCCACTTCGGGTTTCGGTTTGAACGGCGGAGTGGCTATACGAACCGTCAACATGATGCGGTCGCCTTCTGCAGGATAGTTGGCCATAGAGTAAGCACGGATGGTCGGTGTGTCGTTCTTGCATTTCAACGTGAACAAACCGAACTTTTCCCAAGCCGGCAGATATTCTTCGCCGATCAGCGACTTGTCGATATCCTTGTTGTAATCCATTGCGTATGCCGGAATCTTGATCTGGGCATAAGAACCCGGCAGGAAGTCCATGTGTTCACCCTTAGGCAACGCCACGATAAACTCTTTGATGAAAGTAGCCACGTTCTTGTTGGAAATGACTTCGCATTCCCATTCCTTTACACCGAAAACTTCGTCCGGAACCTGAACGACCATATCTTCCTTCACTTTGCACTGACATGCCAGACGCCAGTGTTCCTTAATCTGTTTACGAGAGAAAAAGCCCTTTTCTGTCGGCAGGATTTCCCCGCCTCCTTCCAATACTTGTGCACGGCACTGGCCACATTTACCACCACCACCACAAGCAGAAGACAAGAAGATACCACCACTTTGCAAACCAGCCAGCAAAGTGCTTCCTATCGGAGTCTCAATATCTTTTTCTCCATTTACCTTCAGGTCTACATTTCCTGACGGTACCAATTTTGCTTTGGCCGCCAACAACGCACCCACCAGGATCAGCGTAATCACCAAGAAGATCACGGCACCTGCTGCGATTGTAAGACTGCCAGTCGTCATTAATAAAGTCATTTCTGTAATAAGTTTAATGCGTTAATATTATATCTTAAGACCTGAGAAGCACATGAATGCCATACCCATCAAACCTGTGATGATAAAGGTGATACCAAGACCTTTCAACGGTTTGGGGATATCCGAGTATGCCAGCTTTTCACGGATGGCAGCCATACCGACGATAGCCAGCATCCAACCGATACCAGAACCTAAGCCATAAACAGTTGCAACACCTACGTTAGGAAATGCCTTTTGTTGCATAAACAGAGAACCACCCAGGATAGCGCAGTTTACAGCGATCAGCGGCAAAAAGATACCCAGAGAAGCGTACAGAGCCGGAGCAAACTTTTCCACTACCATTTCCACCAGCTGCGTAAACGAAGCGATGATGGCGATAAAGATAATGAAAGCAAGGAAGCTCAGGTTTACACCAGCGAATTCAGCACCCAGCCATTGCAGAGCACCTTCCTTCAATACATAATTTTCAAGCATATAGTTGATCGGCAACGTACATGTCAGAATGAACGTCACAGCCATACCTAATCCCAAAGCAGTCTTTACGTTCTTGGAAACAGCCAGGAAAGAACACATACCCAGATAGTATGCGAAAATCATGTTGTCTACAAAGATCGAGCGGACAAATGTGCTTAATAATTCTTCCATTCTATTATTTTTTTAATAGTTAGCATTAATTTTCCTGAAGTTCCTTGTTACGAGAACGGTGAACCCAAATAATCACGGCGATCACGATCAATGCCATCGGAGGCAGGATCATCAAACCGTTGTTCACATAACCGAAGTCATAGAATGCCTGCGGAATAACCTGGAATCCCAGCAACGTGCCGGAACCTAACAGCTCGCGGAAGAAACCGACGATCACCAGGATCAATGCATAGCCTAAACCGTTACCGATACCGTCAAGGAATGATTCCCACGGACCGTTACCCAGTGCAAATGCTTCCAGACGTCCCATCAGGATACAGTTGGTAATGATCAGACCCACAAACACTGAAAGCTGTTTGTTTACGTCATAAGCAAACGCTTTCAGCACTTCACTCACGATAGTCACCAATGCAGCCACCACCACCAGCTGCACAATGATACGGATACGGTTTGGAATCGTATTACGCAGCAGTGAAATGATCACGTTGGCAAAAGCCACAACAGCCGTTACTGAAATACCCATTACAATAGCCGGCTCCAGTTTTGATGTTACAGCCAGCGCAGAGCAGATACCCAACATCTGGACGATGACCGGGTTGTTTACGCTAAGCGGGCCTAACAGAACTTCTTTATTCTTTTCAGATAATAATCCCATTTTCTACTTAATTTTGTGAGGTTAAAAACTTAACATAACCATTCAAACTATTAAATAACATCGCCTGTACTCCCTGGCTTGTAATCGTACCGCCGGAAATACCGTCTACATAATCCTGACCGGCAACGCTCTTGCCAGGCTTAACGACCGCAATAGACTTGAATGTACCGTCCATGAACAGTTTCTTACCCTTGAATTCATTGCTGAATGCAGGTTTTGCTATTTCAGCACCCAATCCCGGAGTTTCACCCTGGTGGCTGAAATCAGCACCATAAACCGTATTCCTATCGCTGTCTACAGAAATATATCCCCACAGCGGTCCCCACAAACCGGCACCATGCAAAGCCATGATGTATTTAGGCTGGCCATCTACATTTGCAACGAAAACCGGATACTGGTGTTCGGCAGCAGCCTTCACCACATCGGCGGCAAAAGCGTCACCTTCTACTTTTTCACCATTTTCATTTACCAGAAATGCTTCTTTGATCAATTCCGAATATTTAGCTTCGGCTTCATTTGCCGGAACCGTCACGTTGATGGAGCGCAGGATCTGCTGTCTCTTGTCGTTTTCCTCGTTTTTCTGCTGGAAAGTTCTAAGCGATTGCGAAGTAAAGGCCAGCACGACTGCGACCAGAACAACCATTACGGAAGCATAAACAACAGTATACACGTTACTGTCTCTGTCCAGTCCCTTTTTCTTGTCAGCAGCAGCCTCGTCTTTCATTTCTTCGAAATCGGAAGCGGGAGCTGCACATACAGGACAAACATCCGGAGCTTTATTTCCTTCGTGGATATATCCACATACTTTACATTTATATTTTGCCATACTCCTTCTTACTTTATTTGATTACACGTTTCAATCTGCGGTTGATGTTAGCTTCCACTACATAATAGTCGATTAGCGGAGCAAATACATTCATCAACAGGATAGCGAGCATCATACCTTCTGGATAACCCGGATTCAATGCACGGATAATAATAGCCATAGCTCCTACCAGGAATCCGTAGATGTACTTACCTGTTTCCGTACGGGCAGAAGTGACAGGATCGGTAGCCATAAACACGGCACCGAATGCGAAACCACCCAGGAACAAATGATCCAACGGAGATACACACATGGCCACCGTCGTTCCGATCATATTGAAGATAAGCGACATGACCGCACCACCCACAAATACGGAAACCATTGTTTTCCAACTTGCGATCTTTGTGAAAAGAAGGATAACCGCCCCGATCAGGATCGCCAATACAGATGTTTCACCGATCGAACCCGGAATCAGACCTAAGAACATGTCCCATGTGGAAATCGGATGTCCGAGAACATCGACTGCCTGGAACGAACCGATCAGTTCCTTGCCTGCGATAGCAACCTGTCCCAGCGGAGTCGCGCCAGAGAAGCCGTCTACCACCTGTCCGCCACCGATACCGAACGTATCAGCCGTACGAACAAACACCTGGTCACCGGACATAGCCGCCGGATATGCGAAGAACAAGAATGCACGTGTAACCAACGCTACATTAAATACATTATAACCTGTACCGCCAAATACTTCTTTGGCAAAAACAACTGCAAATGCAGTAGCTACGGCGATCATCCACAACGGAGTGTCAACAGGGACGATCATCGGGATCAAAATACCCGAAACCAGAAAACCTTCCTGGATTTCTTCCTTCTTCACCTGGGCAACAGCAAACTCGATACCCAAACCTACCACATACGAAACAATGATTTTAGGCAATACAGCCAGAAAACCAAAAATAAAAGTCATGAGAAATCCCGGATCAGCTCCTATTGCAAGGTTATGCTGATAACCGACATTGTACATACCAAAAAGCAAAGCGGGCAACAAAGCAATGATGACCACGGTCATCGTACGCTTCGAGTCAATATAGTCATGAATGTGTACGCCTGATTTGGAAGTTGTGCTCGGAACAAACAGGAATGTTTCGAAACCTTCAAAAACAGAACGGAACATCGCCAGCTTTCCGCCTTCCTCAAAGTTAGGCTTAATCTTGTCGAGGTAATTCCTTAACGCTTTCAATGTATTCTAATTTTTAATGTTATTAATTCATTTCCTTGTATAATACATCCAGACCTTGACGAACGATCTTCTGAATTTCGAGTTTGGACGTATCGACGAATTCGCAAAGGGCAAAATCTTCGGGCGCTACTTCATATATACCCAGGTTTTCCATCTTATCGATATCGAATGCGATAATAGCCTTCAACAGGTATTCCGGCATGATATCCATCGGAAACACGCTATCGTATTCGTTGGACATGATCATAGCACGCTTGCCTCCCTTGATACGGGCGTCTATCACATATTCCTTGTTCTTACCCATCAACCAGGCGGGGAATGAATGGCTCACACTGAATTTTCCGAAACCGGGAGTCGCCCAGCCGAAGAAGTCGTGTGTTTCGTCACCTTCCGGGATAACCGTAATCTGATTGTCATAGGCTCCCAAATAATCGTTTTTTTCTACCTTCGTACCAGTCAACACGTTACCGCTGATAATGCGGATATCTTCGTTACCTCTCATGATCTTTCCGTCAACCAGACTGGCGATCGTACAGCCGGCAATTGCCTTAACGTATCCTCTCTCTGTCGTTTCGGAACCGGTTATCACAACCAGGCGGCTGAAATCGGCGATGCCCTTATTGAACAAACGGCCGATAACGATCACGTCGGCAGGATTTACCGTCCAGACCACTTCACCCTTATTGATAGGTTTAATGTGATTAATCTGTACTCCCACATTGGCCGCAGGATGCGGACCTTCCACTTCTACAGTTTCAACACCTTTCACACTAACGGAAGAACCTTTGCGGATGCCGACATACACCTTGCCGTCGGTAAGTTTTGCAAGCGCATCCAATCCCGTCTGAAAATCAACTTCCTGTCCTTTCACGACGAAATCGAAGTTCGGAGCTAACGGTGCGGAATAGAATGCAGAAACAAAGATGTCACGTGGTTCGTCAGCCGGCGAGGCGACGATGTCGTACGGACGTTGTTTGATAAACGGCCACATACCAGCGTGCAAGATTGCCTCCTTCACCTCTTCTCTCTTGAGGGAAGCTACATTTTTCTTACCGAAATCTTCATACTCGATCTGCGCTTCCGGCTTGACAACCACGCTAAGCACTTTACGCTTCTCTCCTCGATTTACGGCAGTTACTTCGCCACTGACAGGCGAAACAAACTTGATCTCCGGGCGGTTCTTATCGATCATCAATACAGAACCGGCTTTGACTTTTTCTCCTACTTTGGCAACAACTTTGGGTACAATACCGTTATAATAATCGGGAACGATAGCGTAACTATCGCTTTTCCCTCCGTTTAACAGTACGTCCGAAGCTTTGCCCTTCAGATTAATGTCTAAACCCTTTTTAATCTTAATCACATTTGCCATGATACAACTAAAATTGTTTATATGTAATTTTCCCGCAAAAGTAAGCAATTTTTTATGCTTTAAAGCAGGGAATGGAAAATAATTAAAGAAATAATTCCATAATTTTGCACCGACAAAGAAAGAAATATGAAAATGAGAGTGTACAGTTTACTATTTATGATGCTTTTTGCCCTTTCCATCGGGGCAAACGCACAGGTAAAGTTCTTCACCGATGTCAATAGCAAGCAGATAAAAACGCTTCAGGTGAAAGTTGCCGGAGAGTTGATATCCGAACCTTACATAGCGTTGGGAGGAGAAGAGCAAATTGAAATCAATTTCGACGGTTTGGGGAGTGGATACACACGATATGCCTATAACGTGGTGCATTGCAACGCCGACTGGACGCAATCGCAGTTGAGTCCGATCGAATATATGAATGGTTTCCAAGGAACAACAATCGACGATTTTGCCAATTCCATCGGGACTACGACTCAATATTCGAACTACCGGCTATTGCTTCCGAACGACGATGTCCAGTTTAAAGTTTCCGGCAATTATGCCATCCAGGTCTATAACGAGGATACGCCGGACCAGATCATTTTTACAGCCTGTTTCTCTGTGGTAGAACCGGTTGTCAATATCTCGGCTTCGGTGAGCGGGAACACGGACATCGACACCAACCAGAGCCATCAGCAGGTAAGTTTCAACATCAACAACAAAAATTTTCCGATCACTTATCCGCAAACGGACCTGAAGATATTCGTTTACCAGGACAACCGGCGCGATAATGCCGTAACGGACTTGCAACCTATGAGCATTCTGGAAAACCAAATATCTTACACGTATAACCGCAACCTTATTTTCCCTGCCGGGAATGAGTATCGTCGCATGGAGTTCCTAAGCAACAAATATAATGGAATGCACGTCGAAAATATCTCCTTCCACAATCCTTACTATAATGTGGAACTTATGACCGATTACAGGCGGGATAAAGGCACTTACCAATATGACCAGGATCAGGACGGCCGTTTCTTCATTCGTTGCAGCGACTGTAACGATCCGGATACGGAAGCGGATTATTATATCGTGCATTTTACACTTGCATGCGATCCGCTGCCCGATGGGAGTGTATATCTGAACGGTGAGCTATTTAATAATGTATTGGATGAAAAGAGCAAAATGGGCTATAACTTCGAGACGAAGCAATACGAAAAAGCCGTACTTCTCAAACAGGGAAGTTACAATTACCAGTATTTGTTTGTCCCGACCGGTTCCTCTGTCGGTCAGACAGGTCCGATAGAAGGTAATTACTACCAGACACAAAATGAATATAGCATCTATGTTTATTATCGTCCGATGGGTGCTCGCTATGATCGGCTAATTGGTGTCACGACTGTCAGGAACGAGATGCAGGTATTCTAAGCAAGGGTGAATACTCTTTTCCCCATCACATAGGTGGCTTGAATATTCCTTTCATCTCCAGCTGTTTGCAGCCCGAACAGTTTATTTTCCAACGTCCACTTCCCGTGGCGTTTCAGATAGTCCATGCGTACCTGCTGGGAAGGTGTGGCGGCATAATCCATAACAATGAAATCCGCTTTCCGGCCTTTCCCGAAACAGCCGATTTCATCATCCAAATGAAGTGCTTTAGCTGCTCCCAACGTACATTTATATAATGATTCGAATACAGACATCGGATATCCGCCAAGTTGCTGCACTTTATACGCCTCTCCCATCGTGCGCAGCATAGAAAAAGAGGTTCCGGCTCCGATGTCCGTCGCCAATACGGTTTGCATACCGACACGATTGGCTTGTTGCATATCAAACAGGCCACTTCCCAAAAAGAGGTTGGATGTAGGACAATGGGCTACGACAGAACCAGCTTCGACCAATCGACGGCATTCCGAATCAGACAGATGAATACAATGTCCGAAGATGGAACGGTCTGTAACCAATCTTGCCCGCTCGTATACTTCCAAGTAATCTTGGCAGTCGGGACACAAGGAAAGCGTGCTGTCGATCTCGTCTTTATTCTCGGAAAGATGCGTCTGTATATAAGTGCCAGGATATTGTTCGTGCAAACGTCCAGCCGCAATCAGTTGTTCCGTCGAACAGGAGATGGCAAAACGGGGCGTGATGACATAGCGGTTCCGCCCTTTTCCATGCCAAGATTCGATCAAAGAACGACTTTCGGATTTCCCCTGTTCCGCCGTATCGGTCAATCCTGCCGGAGCATTCCGGTCCATCAGCACTTTTCCGGTCAGCATACACATATTATATTCCGACGCAACGGAGAAGAGAGCGGTGACGGATGTTGGATGTACCGTTGCATAAGCCATGCAAGCTGTCGTTCCGTTCCGGAATAGTTCCTCTACAAAGAAGTGGGCCATCCTATCCGCATGTTCCGAAGAAACAAACGCCTGTTCTGCTGGAAAGGTATAGTCCTCCAGCCAATCCAGCAACTGCCTTCCGTACATCCCGATTATTTCAGCTTGCGGATAATGGATATGGGAATCTATAAATCCAGGCATCAGGAGTTTACCGGAATAATCAACCAGTTCATAATCGGTATAACGGCCTTTAATATCCTCAAAAGGCCCACAATCGACTATCTCTCCTTCCCGTACGACCAATGCTCCATCGGGAAAATATCGGTAAGCATCTTTTCTATTTAACGGAGAATCGATAAAATCAAAAACTTCTCCCCGGTATAATGTCAGTTCACTCATCTTTTTTCTCTTTTATCGGTTCGACATGCAAGACGATATGGGTTGCAGGCCCAAATTTCAAACGTAACTTACTTTCTATCTCCTTCGTCAGCTCATGCGCACGGCTTACAGTTATTTGTCCATCGACCCGGATATGCACTTCTATTGCAAAATCATTACCGATTCTGCGGGTACATAGATTATGCGGGTTCCTGACCTCCGGCGTTTCATTTATTATAGAGAGAATCTTATCTTCGACCTCAGTCGGTAAAGATTTCTCCAGCAAATCATTAATTGCAGGTATGACCAACTGAAAGGCTACCTTTACAATCAATATGCTGACAATCACGGCTGCTATCGGATCCAGCACACGCCAGTTATCACCTAAGAGGATGGCTCCTCCAATACCCAACGTCGTCCCGATAGAAGAAAAAGCATCCGAACGATGATGCCAGGCATTCGCGATAACAGCCTGGCTATTTTCTTTTTTTCCGACATATAGCGTCAGACGATACAGGGTTTCCTTTATCAAAATAGAGATAATGGCGGCAATAAGTGCGATCTTGCCGGGACTTTCCAACTGTTCGCCTCCAAAATAAAATCCAAATACCTTGTTCGCACCATCCCAGAAAAGGCCGGCTCCTACACACATCAGAACAATCCCGATGATCGTAGTAGCCAAAGTTTCATACTTTCCGTGCCCATAGTCATGGCCTTCGTCTTTCGGTTTGGACGATATATTAATGAAGAGCAAAACAATTACATCCGTCACAAAATCGGATAACGAATGGACGGCGTCCGCGATCATGGCGCTACTGTGCCCTAACACACCTGCTACAAATTTGAAAACCAATAGCAGAAAGTTGGCAAGAGATCCGGTCAAGGTCACAGCCATGATTTTTCTTTTTCTAATATGTTCTTTCATTTCTTTAGGACCTGTTTTTTACGTTTTCAAGCAGAACAAATATAAGGATAAAAACCGTTAGCGGAATTAAAAGCAAATAAAAAGAAATATGTTTCGGATTTTGTACGTATAATTGATATTTAGCCCCCACATTTAATCAGCAGACTATCTTTCGATTAAAGATTATTAATATCGCCAGTAAAACTGTAACCAAAAAAACCTTATCTTTGTTGTCCATATCCGAGAAGGAACAACGTTAAATACATGGTAAGATTTATCCGTTATATCATATTAATAGCTCTGTTACAAGCTGTAGCAGGAATTTTTCTATCACACGCTCAGAGTTTTACCTCGGCATCCGGTATTGTCAAAGATTCTATTACCGGTGAACCGCTCCCATTCGTATCCGTCTATTTTGACGGGTCGACTATCGGAGCTATGACAGACGACAATGGAACATTCACCCTTCAAAACAATCAGGGCTATACCAAACTGGCCGCCGCCTCATTGGGATACGATACTAAATTCATCGATCTCAAGCCCGGTAAAAAGAATGACAATTTGGAAGTATTGTTGAAGCCGACTGCTTTCGAGATTTCGGAAGTCGTGGTCAAACCCAAAAGAGAAAAATATACCCGCAAGGATAATCCGGCTGTAGAGCTTATCAAAAAAGTAATTGCACATAAGAACGACAACCGGATCGAGGCAAAGCCGGAATATCAAACGGAAGTATACGAAAAACTAAGTCTGTCGCTGGATAATTTCAATCCGAATCTCGACAAGAACAAATTTCTGAAAAAGTTCAAATTTATCAAAAACTATCTGGACACGTCCGAGTTTAACGGCAAACCAATCCTGACTGTTTCCGTGCGTGAAAACCTATCGGACTTCTACTACCGGAAAAGTCCCAAAGCGGAAAAGACGATTGTCAGAGCCAAGCGCATGCAGGGGATCGATAAAACATTAGATGACGGTGGCGGCATAACCTCCTACCTGGAAGAGATTTTTAAGAGTATCAATATTTTCGATAACAATATTCCTATTCTATTGAATCGGTTCGTCAGCCCATTATCATCGACATTGGCGACCACATATTACCATTACTACATCATGGATACGCTCGATGTGGGAGGAGATAAATGTGTGGATCTGGCTTTCGTTCCGGCAAACAGCGAAAGCTACGGTTTTACGGGACGGCTTTATATCACGCTTGACGGTAATTATGCGGTCAAGAAAGTATTGCTGAACACCCCCGCAAACATCAACCTAAATTGGGTGGATAAACTCCGTATTGAGCAGGAATTCAAGCAGATGCCAGATAGCACCTGGGTGCTCGACCAAGAGAATACTTTCGTCAATTTCTATGTGGTAAAGGGGACGCAACAGCTCTATGCGCACCAGCTCAGGAATTATGACAATTATAATTTCAACGTGCAAAATGCAGATTCCGTTTTCGGGCTCTTAGGGGCATTGCATGTCTTGCCGGAGGCGACGGCACAGCCGGATACGTTCTGGACGCACAACCGCCCTATTCCATTGAAAGAGAAGGAAGATGCGCTAAAAGATTTATTGGGACAACTGCGGAAAGTTCCGGCTTTCAATGCCATTATCAAAACCGCAGAGATCCTGATAACGGGCTATATCCCGACAGCAAATGACAAGAAGGTGACCAAATTTGACTTCGGTCCGATGAATACAACCTTCAGTGCAAACCATCTGGAAGGTTTTCGTATGCGTGTGGGAGGAATGACGACTGCCAACCTTAATCCGTATTGGTTTGCAAGCGGTTATCTGGCTTACGGTACAAATGACCGCAAGATCAAATACAATTTGAAGTTAACACACAGTTTCACTAAAAAAGAATATCACGAAGGTGAAAATCCGGTCAATAATCTGTCGTTCATCCAAGAATATGACGTGTATACCCCAGGCCAAGATTTCCTTTTCACAAGCAAAGATAACATATTCGTTGCCTGGAAAGTAGGTGAACCTGTGACCAAGATGCAGTATATCCGCAAAAGCGTATTGCAATACGAAAAAGAATGGCTGAACGGCCTGACATGGAAGTCCTGGATAATGAATCAGAACAACGAGGCGGCAGGAACGCTTCAATATATTAAACGGGACGAATCCGGGAATTTATACCATATAAAAGATTTTACGACATCCGAAATCGGGACACAGTTGCGTTTCGCTCCGGGTGAACGCGCTTATAACGGGCGTTCGGGGAAAGAATCCGTATTCAACCTGTCTAAAGATGCCCCTGTATTCAAGCTCTCCCATCAATTAGGTATTAAAGGCGTGTTAGGCGGTGATTACAATTACAACCATACGGAGATCAGTGCCGAGAAACGTATCTGGCTTTCTTCGTTTGGGCATATCGATGCACAGGTTAAAGCGGGCAAGGTCTGGGACAAGGTACCTTTCCCCCTGTTGATTTTGCCGAATACGAACCAATCCGTCACAATCCAGCCGGAAGCATTCCACATGATGAACGCGTTGGAGTTCGTGACCGACCAATATGTATCGTTCAATGCTACTTATTATCTGAAGGGCTGGATCCTGAACCGTATTCCGGGCATCAAGTGGTTGCGTCTGCGTGAAGTCCTATCCTTTAATATGATCTATGGTGGACTGACGGACAAAAATAATCCGACCTTGACGCCGGGACTTTTCCTATTACCAGATGGGACACAGCCATTAGGTAGCACTCCATATATGGAATGCAGCGTCGGTTTGGAAAATATATTCAAGATCCTGCGCATTGATTATTACAGACGCTTAACTTATTTGGATCATCCTGATATTAAGAAGGGAGGTATCCGTATTGCATTAAGATTCACTTTCTAACATGCGGTTTAATTAAGAATGACAGATCTGAACAGTTCACGTTTACACCATGCCCCTAATCCTTGGGCACTGACACCTTTGGTTGTTTTTTTATTGTCTTACCTTGTAGTGTCCATCATCGCAGGCGATTTCTATAAGATGCCTATTACCGTAGCCTTTGTTATCGCCTCAGTTGTTGCCATCGCCATGTCCAAAGGGGGTAAGATCAGCAATCGGATCGAGCAATTCTGCCGGGGGGCAGCCAACAGCAATATCATGCTGATGGTATTGATCTTCATTCTTGCCGGTGCTTTCGCCCAAACAGCCAAAGCGATGGGAGCAGTCGATGCTATTGTGAATCTGGCCATGTCCATCCTACCTGGCAATTTGTTGGCAGCCGGAATATTCCTTGCTGCCTGTTTCATTTCCATTTCTGTCGGGACATCTGTCGGAACAATCGTTGCCTTGGCTCCTGTTGCCGTAGGGATCGCCGACAAAACCGGAATGCCAGATGCCCTGATGCTGGGTGTCGTAGTAAGCGGAGCCATGTTTGGAGACAACCTGTCTTTCATATCGGATACCACTATCGTCGCCACCCGCACACAAGGTTGTAATATGAACGACAAGTTCAAAGTAAATATTCGAATTGCTCTGCCGATCGCCATCCTGACCGGTCTTCTCTATGTGCTGATCGGGAGTGGGGTCGGGAGTGGATATGAAACAGGGCCGATCGAATGGATCAAGGTCCTGCCCTACCTAGTTGTCCTGGTAACAGCTATCTGCGGTGTGAATGTCATGATGGTCCTAATAGCCGGGATCATTCTTTCCGGTATCGTCGGATTGCTTACAGGCGGATTCGATATCTGGGGATGGAATGCATCAATGGGGTTAGGCATCACAAATATGGGCGAACTTATCATCGTGACTTTATTGGCCGGTGGAATGCTGGAAATGATACGATATAACGGAGGTATCGATTGGATCATCTTGAAACTCACTTCCCGCATTCGTTCCACCAAAGGAGCCGAAGGGAGTATTGCCGCACTAATCAGCTTTGCAAATCTTTGCACCGCAAACAATACCATCGCTTTGATCATGGCAGGCCCAATAGCCAAAGATATTGCCGATCGTTTTAAAATCGATCCGAGACGCAGTGCCAGTCTGCTGGACATTTTTTCCTGCTTCGTACAGGGTATCATCCCTTACGGCGCGCAATTATTGATGGCGGCAGGTTTAGGGCATGTCTCTCCCATCGAGATCATGCAGTATTTATATTATCCTTATTTGTTGGGTGTCGGAGCTTTGCTGGCTATCACATTCAATTATCCCCGTAAATATGCGGGAAACTGTTAAGACAGGAGAAATGGGCGAATGAAGGTTATTTTAATCAGAAACAGTGCATAAAATCTCCTCAAACAAGGCAGATAAACAGCTCCACA
>ERZ773264.3291-NODE-3291-length-13353-cov-3.838547_pt1 | contig 13353 bp, 8 predicted proteins | sample MGYA00511910_ERZ773264 | MGnify/ENA primary metagenome ERZ773264 (study PRJEB29015, sample SAMEA2737739) | human gut metagenome | biome: human gut; feature: human-associated habitat; material: faeces | place: China | collected 2012 ... | reverse complement strand
GTGGTTAGGACTTCAATATCAAACCACCATCCTTCCGGCAAACGCAAAAAGCCGAAGCCAAGGCATAATGCACCCTGTCTCCGGCAATCGGTCCGTTATAAATTGTATGAAATAAGACTTGACACGCTGAAAAAACGGCGCTATGCTCCTGCCGAGCCGAGCCGAGCCGAGCCGAGCCGACAATAATTGTCGCATTTCCGTTTGCCATAGTCAAGTCCTCCTTCCATAATTTCTAAGGCAAAAAGGATATAAATTCCCAACTATATAATTATACAAAAGTATTATAGCAGATTTTTCCCGAAATTTCAAGAAATTTTCAGAATACTACACTTCTCTTTTTCTCAAATCATTGCCTTCTTTCATTACTCTCGGAACTGTATGACTTCTTGAATACTTCCCGAAAAGGAAAAGCCGCTGTCGCTTGACAGCAGCCTTTCCGATAGCTTGTTATGCGCAAATAAAATCGCTTGAAACAATCTCCATAGTGGTGTTGCGGATATTGTTCATCATCTGTACCCACAGCATTTGGTTTTCCACTCTGATGGCTTCCATTATGCCCTCCTTTTCGGCCAGTTTCAGGCAGGAAAGATAGTAGTTCCCCTACAATTCATACCAAAGTCCGTTTTTATTATTGTAGATGTACTTCTCATTTTGTAATCCTCCAATATGATTGATTTTCACCTACAATTCAATCAATCCGGCTGATTACAAAAGCCAAAGGAGAGGACTGACTGGTGCCTGAAGATTTAACGGACGATAAAATCTTGAAATCCTTGCCAAATAACAAATTACATATCCAGTTTGATGAGGATAAACAAGAATGCACATCCCCTGTTGCCCGCTGGCGAAAGGGCACACGCCAAGGGTTTGTTCAAGTGACCGCATAGTGTAAATCCGTCCACGATGCGTGGAAATAGAAAAAACGGCAACCACTATGGGCAGTGGTTGTCGCTTTTTTGTACTTTATCCGTCCATGACCCGGCGCATTTTTTGCAGGACGGCTTTTTCTTTACGGGAGACCTGCACTTGGGACAGCCCCAGAATTTCCGCCGTTTTGCACTGAGTCAGACCCTTATAATAGCGCAGCTCCACTAGCATTTGCTCGCTTTTTTCCAGACCGTCCATGGCTTGCAAAACGGTCAGCCGATCAAACAGTTGTTCGCTGTCGTCCACCGGAATATCCAGTGTGGCATCGCCGTCCTCACCGGCACTGTTGATGGACACCGTAGGCTGCATAACACCCACGATCTCCGCCGCCTCTGCCGGGTCGCAAGACAGCAGCTCCGCCAGTTCGCCAATGGTCGGCTCCCGCCCCTCCCGGCGTAGAAAGTCCTCCCGCAGTCGCGCGGCGTGGAGCGCCTTTTCCTTAAGCGCCCGACTGACCTTCACGGCGCCGCCGTCCCGGAACAGGCGCTTGATCTCGCCGATGATCACCGGCACTGCATAGGTAGAGAACGCATAGCCCAGGGTCGGGTCAAACCGATCCACCGCCTTGATCAGCCCCACACAGCCGGACTGGTACAGATCGTCGTACTCAATGCCCCGCCCGCGAAAGCGATTGGCAACGGTATGCACCAGCCCCAGGTTCTCTCGGATTTGCCGCTCCCGCTCCGCAGTTACCATTTTTGCTTGCCGGTAATGCGCTTTTCCAGCACCACAGTGGTGCCTCTACCCGGCTTAGAAGTGACTCGCAGCTTATCGCAAAAGCTCTCCATCACCGTAAAGCCCAGCCCGGCGCGCTCTCCCTCCCCGGTGGTATAAAGCGGGGTCATGGCTTGCGGCACATCGGCGATACCACAGCCCTTGTCCCGCACAGTTACCCGCACCGCCGGCGGATCCAGCAGCACCGTATGTATATAGATCTTGCCGCAGCAATCCTTATAGCCGTGGACAATGCAGTTGGTCACCGCCTCTGACACGGCGGTTTTCAAGTCCGCCAGCTCCTCCAAGGTGGGGTCCAGCGGTGCCGCAAAGGCAGACACCGCCACTCTTGCAAAGCCCTCATTGACACTACGAGCGTCCAAAGTCAAGTGAAATTCATTGGTCTTTTTCATCTTCGTTCTCCTTTATCAGTGCAATGCTCCCCAGCCCCGCCAGCTCCATAATCTTTTTGGTGCGGGCGGTCACATTCTTGATCTCCACCGTGCCTTGATAGCTGTGCACCAGCCGATAGCGACCCATCACCAGCCCAATACCGCTGGAATCCATAAATGTGACATTCTTAAAATCCAGGATCAGGTGGCCGGGCAGCTTGTCCTGTATGGCGCTGTCGATCTGGCTGCGCACCGCAACGGCGGTATGGTGGTCGATCTCGCCAAACAGATAGGCAATGAGCAAATTGCCGCTGCTCTCTAAAGTTACATTCATACCATCACTCCAAAAAAATACCGGTCTGTTTACACTGTAACAGACCGGTTTTGCAGAATTTGCCGTATTGTGTTTTAGATCAAATCTTTTCTGATCTCCCGTGCTAAATAAAAAGAACCGCAGACCAAAACAAAGTCGCCGCCCGCCTGGGCTGCCGCCAGCGCCCGGTGTGGATTCGGCTCTGCGGTCACATCGGGGCAATACTTTTGCGCCGTCACCGCCAAATCTGCCGCAGACAATGCACGCCCCATACCGGGCACGGTGGTGGCAATCACTCGACGACACCGGGGCAGCACCTGACAGAGATAACCATCAATGTCCTTATCCTCCATCATCGCCAGTACGGCAGCAATGGGACGATCCGTAGGCAAATGGAGCAGCAGCGCCGCAGCACCGTCCGGATTGTGGGCGCCGTCCAGTATCAAATTTTCGCCAAAGTGCTCCCGCCGGGCAGGCAACATAGGCAGCCCCGGCGTGGTATCCACTCCCAGCAGGCGCAGCACTTCCCCGGCCACCGCCAAGTCATCCGCAATAGGGTCGCCCTGCTGGGCAGCTTCCGTCACAGGGCAATTCAGCGCACGACACTGCTCTAAAAATACATCTTTGGCGGCAATATGGGGGTACAGCACCACCGGGCAACCGGGCTTGATAATGCCGCTCTTTTCCCGAGCGATGGCTTCTACCGTATCGCCCAAAAACGCCGTATGGTCCAGCGCCACCTTGGCAAAGGCACACACTGTGGGATGAGCCAGCACATTGGTGCAATCCCCGGCACCGCCCATACCGCACTCTACCACAGCGTAATCCACCCCGCTGCGGTAAAAGTACAGATACATCACGGCGGTGATCAGTTCAAATTCCGTCAGCGGTTCCTTCGCAAAGACCTCTACACAGTCCGCAAAGTCCTGCTTGGAAATCATACGGCCGTCCACGGTGATCTGCTCGCGAAAGTCCGTGACCCAGGGGGAGCTGAACACGCCCACCCGGTACCCGGCACGACGCAAGCCGTCGGCCACGGCAGCACAGACGGTGCCCTTGCCGTTGGTGCCCGCCACATGGATCACCTGCAATTTGTTTTGCACACTGCCGGTCTTTTCCATAGCCGCCAACATGCGGGAAAGCCCCGGCTGCACGCCGAGGCTTTGCTTTTGTTTGATCAATTGAATGGCTGCTTCGTAGGTCATTTTACTTGCCCAAATTTTCCAGGGAGGAGCGCAAGTTAGCGATCTTTTCCGTCAACTTGGCGGCCTCATCCCGGTTCTGCTGGACCACTTTCTCCGGTGCCTTGTTCACAAAGCCCGGGTTGTCCAGCTTCTTGTTGATAAAGGCCAACTTTTCCTCGGCAGCAGCCAGTTCCTTTTGCAGGCGCTTGGCCTCCGCCTCAAAGTCCACCAGATCGCCCAAGGGAATATAAATCTTGGCGTCGTTGGTAACAATGGTCACCGTGTTGCCCAGGTCACCAAAAGCGTCTGCAATCTCCACATCGGAAGCATAGGCCAACCGCTTGATAAACTCACTGCCTACGGCGAACACATCGGCAAAGGCGGTCTCCACATAGACCTTGGACTTTTTGCTGGGGGGAATACTCATCTCCGCCCGGCGGTTACGGATCGCCCGAATGGCGTCCATAATCTTCTCCATCTGGGCTTCCTCATCCGCAAAGGACAGCGTGGGGTCATATTCCGGCCACTTGGAGATCATAATGGACTCCGTATCGTGCGGAATAGCCTGATAAATCTCTTCTGTAATAAAGGGCATAAAGGGGTGCAGCAGCTTCAGAATATCCGTCAACACATACACCAGCACTGCCTTGGCGGTATCGGCGCCCTCGCCGGACTGCAAACGGATCTTGGCGATCTCAATATACCAGTCGCAGAACTCATCCCAAATAAAATCATACAGCTTGGCAACGGCGATACCCAGTTCAAACCGCTCCAAGTTGTCCGTCACTTCCTTAGCCAGGGTATTGACCTGGGAGAGGATCCACTTGTCCTCAATCGCCAGATCCTTCGGTAGGCCCGGATAGCTGTAATCATTGCCCAGATACATCAGCACAAAGCGGGCGGCGTTCCACAGCTTGTTTGCAAAGTTGCGGGAGGCCTTTACCTTCTCGTCGGAGAAACGCATATCGTTTCCCGGCGCATTGCCGGTAGCTAGAGTAAAGCGCAAGGCATCGGCGCCGTACTGATCGATCACCAGCAGCGGATCAATACCGTTGCCCAGGGACTTACTCATCTTGCGGCCCTGTGCGTCACGCACCAGGCCGTGGATCAGCACCGTGTGGAAGGGCACCTGGCCCATGTGCTCCACACCGGAGAAGATCATTCTGGCCACCCAGAAGAAGATAATGTCGTAACCGGTGACCAGCGTATCCGTGGGATAGAAATACTCCAGTTCCTTGGTATCGTCCGGATAACCAAGGGTAGAAAACGGCCACAAGGCGGAGGAGAACCAGGTATCCAGGGTGTCCGGATCCTGGTGCACATGGTTGCTGCCGCACTTAGAACAAGTATGCACTTTCTGGGCAGACACCATCACCTCACCGCAATCGTCGCAGTAATAGGCGGGAATACGATGACCCCACCACAGCTGGCGAGAGATACACCAGTCCTTAATATTCTCCATCCAGTGGAAGTAGGTCTTGTCAAACCGCTCGGGAACAAACTTCACTTCCCCGTTTCTGACCACCTCCACAGCCGGTTTTGCCAGCGGCTCCATCTTCACGAACCACTGCTTACTAACCCGCGGCTCCACGGTGGTGCCACAGCGGTAGCATGTGCCTACATTGTGGCTGTAATCCTCAATCTCCACCAAAGCGCCCTCGGCTTGCAGGTCCTCGACAATGGCCTTACGAGCCTCGTAGCGATCCATACCGGCGTACTTGGGATAATCATCCACGATCTTGGCGTCCGGGGTCAGAACATTGATGACCTCTAAATTGTGGCGCAGCCCCACCTCAAAGTCGTTGGGGTCATGGGCCGGGGTGATCTTCACAACACCTGTACCGAACTCAATATCCACATAATCATCGGCAATCACGGGAATCTCTCTATGCACGATAGGCAGGATCAGGGTCTTGCCTACCATATCTTTATAACGCTCGTCATTGGGGTTCACCGCCACGGCTGTATCGCCCAGCAGGGTCTCCGGTCGGGTGGTGGCCAGCTCCAGGTAGCCGCTGCCGTCCTTAAAGGGATAGCGCAGGTGCCAGAAGTGACCGGCCTGATCCTCGTACTCCACCTCTGCGTCAGAGATTGAAGTCAGGCAGTGGGGGCACCAGTTAATGATGCGCTCACCCCGGTAAATCAGGCCCTTATCGTACAGCTTGCAAAAGACCTCACGCACGGCCTTGCTGCATCCTTCGTCCAGAGTAAAACGCTCCCGATCCCAGTCGCAGGAGGAGCCAAGCTTTTTTAACTGCTCCACAATGCGGCCGCCGTACTGGGCTTTCCACTCCCAGGCACGCTCCAAGAACTTCTCCCGGCCGATCTCCTCTTTGGTGATGCCCTCTTTGCGCATGGCCTCTACGATCTTGGCCTCCGTTGCAATGGACGCGTGGTCCGTGCCCGGCAGCCACAGGGTCTCGTAACCCTCCATACGGCGCCAGCGGATAAGAATATCCTGCAAAGTCTCGTCCAACGCATGACCCATGTGCAGCTGGCCGGTAATGTTCGGCGGCGGGATCACGATGGTGTAGGGTTTCTTGTCCGGGTTCACCTCAGCGTGAAAATACTTGTGATCGCACCAGAATTTATAGGTGCGGTCCTCCACATTTTGGGGGCTGTACTGTTTGTCCAACTCTTTTGCCATATTTTTTGCTCCTTACAAAAATAAAAAAGCCCCGTCTCATAATGAGACGGAACTGAACTTCCGCGGTACCACTCAAATTGCGCGCCAAAGCGCGCCGCTCTTGCCTTAACGCGGCACACGGGTGCGACTACTGCCTTTCACCGCACCGGCTCCCGGACTACCTTCCCGCACTGGGCGCGCCTGTTTGCACCGACCACAAGCTCTCTATGCCGCCGTCATGGGGTACTCCTTCCGTTCCAAGCCGTTTTCTATTGGTATTATAGTACCAAAACCGCCGCCCCTTGTCAAGCGGCAGCCGGGATTTTGCGCTCACAAAAGTATGCAAATCGGTTAAAGAAATCACATAACACGGATAAAACAGCAACAGCCGCAAACAAAAAACAACTCCGGATGCCTTGCAACACCCGGAGCGTATGTCCACTTATTATTTAGTTTTTATTTTCGGCACATAACGTACACACTGTTTAGCCCATTGGACCGTACCTCGTTTTTTAGATTTTGACAAATATTAAAGTTGAAAAAACGAAATTTACTTCTCCATTGGAATTCACCTGGTCGTAAAATACATCATCTATGAAAGCACCGCCTGGCGGTACTCCCAGGTCACTTGCAGGTAGATGACCGATATATACCTTTACTATTCAGTTGAATCAGCGCCTGCCGTTCCAATCAATCCTGCATGATAACTCTTACTTTGCTCACTTGAGCTTGTGTGCGCCGTGCAATTCCGATTTGCACTCTGTCCATACACAAATCCGTTATACTCTATTGACGAGCGGTACAGGCGGTCTGCTGAAAGGGTTCACTCTCCATTGGACCGACCTCCTTATTAGATTGAACACGCCTTAACTACTTCCTAAGGCTTATCCCCTGTGTTCAACTACATAGTAGCACCAAAGTTAGCAGTTGTCAATAGGTTTTTGCATGTTTTTTTGATTTTTTTGTGCATTACTGATAATGATTTTCCACATTACGCAAAATATGGGGTTTGTTCCCCGCCAACCACAAAATAGCCATTGACGGCAATGGGCAAATAGAGTATAATGCAAAAAGAAAGGCGTGAGAACTATGAGCGATAACAATGAACTGTACGAACCGGACCTGATCTCCGTGACCGACGATGACGGCAACGAGATTGTATTTGAACTGCTGGAGCGTTACGAAACGGACGACGATGTGTATGTGGCCATCACCGAGTACCACGATGAGGCGGAAGAAATCGTAGAGGCAGACAACGAGGTCATTATTCTGAAAGTGCTGGAGGAAAACGGCGAGGAATATCTGGCCGAGATCGAGGACGAGATGGAATTTGAGCAGGTCTCCGATATTCTGATGGCTATGGTAGAAAAGAAATATGATGTAGAATATTTTGAGCCGGAGCAGTAAGAATAAAGAACAGAACATCTGTTCTGCCCTTCTCGACAACCGTGTGATTTAATAACCCGAACAATTTTTTACAAGGGTTTCCTGCTCGGTCGGCAGGTATGCAGGCCTCCCCTGCGGGGACGATGGAAGCACAAAACCGAACGGCGGTCACCCACCTGCTTGAGATGCAGGTTATTCTCGTCACACGGCGGCTGGGCGGAATAAAGAGCGGAGCTTTGCGGCTTCGCTTTTTTTATACTTGATTTTTTTGGCACAAAATGCTAAAATAAGAGCCGTTATGCGGGTATGGTGGAATTGGCAGACACGCAGGATTTAGGTTCCTGTGGGCAACCGTGCAGGTTCGACCCCTGTTACCCGCACCAAAAAGCACGACAGTTTCAGCTGTCGTGCTTTTTTCATTTCTATTTCTTTTTTCCGGATCGGTTGCCATAGGGTTTACGCTTTGCGGACTTTCCGTTAAAGCGATTGTTTCCGCCAACCGGCTTTCCGTAGCCGCGCACGCTCCCCTTTGCTTTACCACCGGAACGGTCATCCGGTCGTCCGCCGGGCGGTGCTGCCGGGATCAGACACTTAGGGCCATTGCCGATCAGATCTGTACGATGGGCTCGACGCAGTGCCTCAGTACAAAGGGCGTAGTTCTTAGGATTATAATACTGAAGCAGTGCCCGCTGAAGTGCCTTGTCGTGTGAGCTCTTGGCCACATAGACCGGCTCCATGGTGTACGGATCCAGCTCCGTATAGAACATACAGGTGGAGATGGTACCCGGGGTGGGATAAAAGTCCTGCACCTGCTCCGGGCGAATGTGATTTTTCTTTAAGAAACACGCCAGTTCAATGGCATCGTCCAACCGGGAGCCGGGGTGCGAGCTCATCAAATATGGCACCAGGTACTGCTCCTTTTGGATTTGGCCGGTGTAAGTAAAATACCGGCGGGAAAAGTCAATATACGCTTCAATATGGGGCTTGCCCATTTTGTCCAGCACCGCAGCGGAGCAGTGCTCCGGTGCCACTTTCAGCTGGCCGCTCACATGGTGCTGCACCAGCTCCCGGAAGAAGCTGTCGTCCGGGTCGCAAAGCAGATAATCATAGCGAATACCGCTGCGGATAAACACTTTCTTGACTCCATCCACCTGCCGCAGCGCCCGAAGAATGTCCAAATATTCCCGGTGGTCCGCCTGCAAATTGGGGCATGGTTTCGGCGCCAAGCATTTTTTGCCCTTGCACAGGCCGTGCTGCTCCTGCAAAGCGCAGCTAGGGTGGCGGAAGTTGGCGGTGGGGCCACCCACATCATGAATATAACCCTTGAAGTCCGGCATTTGGGTAATCTTTTGCGCTTCAATCAGAAGGCTTTTTTTGCTGCGAGAGGTCACATAACGCCCTTGATGGAATGCAATAGAACAGAAATTGCAAGCGCCGAAACATCCCCGATTGTGGGTAATGGAAAAGCGCACTTCTTCAATACCCGGCACACCGCCCAGTTTTTCATAACTTGGATGGTACGCCCGCATATACGGCAGACTGTACACCCGGTCCAGCTCCGAGGTGGTCAGCGGCTCCATAGGCGGATTTTGCACCACCATCACCTTGCCGTGGCGCTGCTTGAGCAGCTTGCCCCGCACATGATCCTGCTCGTCCTGCTCCAGTCGGCAAGAGCGGGCATATTCTTTTTTAGAGGCACACACATTCTCAAAGGAAGGGCACTCTACACCGCCAAAGGGTGTGTCTTTGGTGGGCACCGCATACATGGTGCCCCGAATGTCGTGCATACTGCCCACCGGCTCACCCTCTCGCAGGCGACGGGCAATCTCCGTTACCTGCTTCTCTCCCATACCGTAGATCAGCAGATCAGCGCCGGAGTCCACCAGCGCAGAGGGTCGAATGGCGTCGTCCCAGTAATCGTAATGCGCAAAGCGGCGCAGGGACGCCTCCAGCCCGCCTAAAATCACCGGACAGTCCGGGTAGGCCTCTTTTGCCAGGCGGGTGTACACATTCACCGCCCGATCCGGGCGCTTGCCGTGCTTGCCACCGGCAGTATATGCGTCGTCGTGGCGCAGCTTCTTAGCAGCGGTATAGTGCGCCACCATAGAGTCAATATTCCCGGCAGTGATCAAAAAAGCATACTTGGGCCGCCCGAATTTCTGAAAGTCCCGCACGCTGTGCCAGTCCGGCTGGCTGAGCACCACCACCTTGAACCCCTGGCTCTCCAGCAAGCGGGTAATGATGGCAGCACCAAAGGACGGGTGATCCACATAGGCGTCACCCGTCACATACACAAAATCCGGTTGTTTCCACCCTCGCTCGCGCATTTCTGCCGGAGTAATGGGTAAAAAATCATTCTGCATCGGTTTGGTCCTCGTCTGACTCCGCGTCCTCAAAGCGCATTTGCTCAGCGGTCTCTGCATTCATTTTCGGTGCCGGGCCTTGGTTCTGCATTTCCAGCCACTGCTGTTTGTTGATCCGCACTTCACGCTTTTTGGCGCCGTCCTGGGGACCGATGATCCCCTTCTCTTCCAGCTGGTCCATAATTTTTGCCCCGCGGGCATACCCTACGGACAGCTTGCGCTGCAAAAAAGAGGTGGACGCGGTGCCGGTCTCCAGCACGATCTCCACCGCTTCCTCAAAGCGGGGATCCAGCTGTTCCGAACTCTCGTCGCCCTCAAAGGGACTTTTTTTATCCTGCACGGCCTTGGCCTCAATCTCTTTTTGAATTTCGTCGCTGTACTGGCTCTCGCCCTGGCTCTTTACAAAATCGCACAGGGACTCCACTTCTTCATCGCTGATATAGCAGCCCTGCACACGAATGGGCTTGGAGGAGCCGATGGGCGCATACAGCATATCGCCGTAGCCCAGCAGTTTCTCGGCGCCGGAGGCGTCCAAAATGGTACGGGAGTCAATCTGCGAGCTGACGGTCAGCGCAATTCGAGACGAAATGTTGGCCTTGATCAGACCGGTAATTACATCTACGGAGGGGCGCTGGGTGGCGATCACCAGGTGCATACCCGCTGCACGTGCCATCTGTGCCAAACGGCAGATAGAGTCCTCAATCTCCTTAGGCGCCGCCATCATCAGGTCGGATAACTCATCAATGCAAATGACGATCTTTGGCATGGGCTGCATATCCTCATGCTTCTTCACATATTTGTTATAGCCCTCAATATCCCGTACGCCGGTGTCACTAAAGGTCTGGTAACGCTTGAGCATCTCAGACACAGCCCAGCCCAGCGCACCTGCCGCCTTGCGGGGATCGGTCACCACCGGCACCAATAAATGGGGAATGCCGGAATACTTGCTAAACTCCACTTTTTTAGGGTCAATCAGTACCAACTTCACCTCATCCGGCTTGGCACGATACAAAATAGACACAATAATGCTGTTCATACACACGGACTTACCGGAACCGGTGGTACCGGCGATCAGCAGATGGGGCATCTTTGCCACATCGCAGTACACCGCATCGCCGGAAATATCCCGCCCAAGGCCCACAGACAGCATTGACCGCTGCTTGCCAAACTCCGGCGTGTCGATCAGCTCGCGCATAGATACGCCGCTTTTTACGGAATTGGGCACCTCGATACCCACCGCCGCTTTGCCGGGAATGGGGGCCTCAATACGCACATGGGTGGCCGCCAAATTCAGAGCAATATCGTCGGACAAATTGGTGATTTTAGAAATACGCACACCGGCAGCCGGTTTCAGCTCATACCGGGTCACGGTGGGACCGCGGCTAATGTCCGTAATCGTAGCGTCCACATTAAAGGAATGGAGGGTGTCGATGAGCCGCTCCGCATTGGATTTCAGCTCCCCGCTCACATCTTTTACAGACTTATGCTGGGCAGGGGTCAGCAGGGATACCGGCGGCAGCTTATAATCCGCCACACCCGCTTCCATTTGCGCGTCCGTAACCGTAAAGACTTCCGACGGATCCGTTTTCCTCGGATCGGCCTCCTCGGTGGCCTTGTCCACAATCTCATCCAAGGACTTGGCCTTTTCCGGGGCAGACTGTTTTTTCTCTGCTATTTTTTTGCTGTGCTTCTGATTCAGTTCTTTTACAATACTGTCTGTATCCACAGCGTCCGTATTCTTCTTTTTGCCTTTTTGCGCAGGCGGCTCCTCCTCCGTCTCCTGTTCGCCGGGGGCGTGCGCGTCCAGGGGCACATCAATATTGGCCTGGCGGCGCTCCCGATACACCTCAATGGCATCCCCTGCCTTTTCGTAGGCCTTCTTGGCCGGCTGTGCCGCGCCGTTTAAGAACTGCATCACCGTCAGCCGTGCCAGCAGCATAAAGTCCACCACCAGCAGCACCAAATCCACGATAATGGCCGGTGCCTTGCCAAAGGTCAGCAGTGCCCAACCGATAAGCGCACCGAAAAAGCCGCCGTTAAATTCATAAGGCGCCTGGGTGTAGCCCAACTTCACGCTGTCTGCAAATTTCAACCCGGTAGGGTTCTCAATAATATGGATCAGTGCTGCAATCAGCAGCACGATAATCACGCTCTCCACACCCTTGGCGATCAGCTCTCGAGGAGACACCGGGGACTTTTGTGCTGCAGTCCCCTCTTCCATCGCGCGTTTTTTGGCCTTGTTCTCCTTGTAGGAATAAAGGAGAATGATCGCCACCGCCAGTATGGGAAACAACACGGCCGCCAACATGCCAAACAACCCTAAATACACATTATGTACCACTTTCCATGCGCCGTCGCCGCCGATCACCGCAACGAAGAAAAAAATCACCGACAAGGCAAAAATTGCCACGCCGACAATACGGCTGATGTTCTCCTGACGCTTGGCGGCAGCCGCCTGGGCTTCCAGCTCCATTTGCTCCCAACGAGCCTGTTCCGCCTTCGTACGCCTTTTTGGTGCCGGAGCAGTCCCGCGGGCCGCTGCTTTCTTTTCTTCCCGGCGATGACCCCGGGCATTCTTCTTTTGTACATTCGCCATTTTATCTGTCCTTAAAAGCTAAAATTATCGTAAAATCAGTTCAAAAATGCCCACCACGACGCACACACCGGCCAGGGCAAAATCGTAATAGGCGAACGCCTTAAGCCTGCCCCCGTGCAAGATCCACAGCATCAGTTTCACCATAAAATAGGTCACCGCCGCGCTGAGGACCACCGCCAAAATACCGGCAATGATATTTACATAAGTCACGCAGGTGCAAATTTCCACCACGCCCAGCACCAACAGGGTCAGCACGCTGGACACCGCCGCAAAGCGGTAAGAGATTTTGCGTGCCACGCCCATCATCACGCCCAGGCAGAATAGCACGCCCATATAGGACAGCCCGGCAATGGGCAGAGAAAAGGCGGCGGCAAACCCCAAGATTAAAGCGGCGTACCAGTCCACATTCTTTTGGGGACCGTGCTTTTTCATTTGCAGCAGCGCCAGCAGAATAAGCCCGCCTGTGAGGGCGAAAAACACTCCCTCGTCCAACAGTGTGCCGTTATAACCCATGCTGCGAAACAGGCCGTACACATTGCCGTACTTGCCTGCCGGCAACAACAGCAAAACCATCGGCAAAAAGCCCAGCACCGTGCCGAACATAAACCGGCGTGCACCGCCGGGGTTTACAAAGGGATTTTGCTTTGCAAACGCATCTTTGAAAAAGGCGATAAACTCGCCAAACAGCCGCACAAACAGCTTAATGAACACCAAGAAAATACCCAGTGCAATACCAATATGTACCAGCCCGGTCAGCTCGCTGCCATTGCCGCTGAACCGACCGGAAAAATCGTGAAAGATCGCCGAATGCCCACTTTCAGACACCGGGAGTACCCAGGTGACTGCCTGTGC
>ERZ773264.3285-NODE-3285-length-13367-cov-4.035757_pt1 | contig 13367 bp, 13 predicted proteins | sample MGYA00511910_ERZ773264 | MGnify/ENA primary metagenome ERZ773264 (study PRJEB29015, sample SAMEA2737739) | human gut metagenome | biome: human gut; feature: human-associated habitat; material: faeces | place: China | collected 2012 ... | reverse complement strand
CCGGCATTCGCCGGAGAAAACCGCCCCGGAGCTGTTGGCTCCGGGGCGACCCCGCAGTTACGGGAATGGGGGATGCAGCACGCACATGACAGCGCGGTGTTAAGCGAGAGAATACTGGCTGACGAACCGCCACAGGAGCGCCGCGCACTCGGCGCGCGTCGCCGTGCCCTGCGGGGCGAGGCGGTTGCCGTCCTTGCCGTAGAGAATGCCGTTTTCCACGGCCCAGGCCAGCGCTGCGCGGGCATAGTCGCTGACGGCGGCCGCATCGGCAAAGCCGCTCAGGACGTCATCCGACTGCGTTTCATCCGCAGCGCCCGCAAGGCAGGCATAGCGGTAAAGGATGGCGGTCAGATCCTGCCGGCTGATTGCCTGCGCAGGGCAGAACGCATCGGCGCTGCAGCCGCTGACCACGCCGGCGTGGTAGACCCAGAGGACGGACTGCGCATAGTAAGCATCGGCCGGAACATCGCGGAAGGGCATGTCTGTGCCCGCCGCAGCCGGTTCCCCGGCGATGCGGCACACGATGGCCGCAACCATGGCGCGGTCCACCGGCATATCGGGCGCAAAGCGTGTATCCGTCACACCGACCATAAGGCCGCGATAGTAGCAGGCCGCCACGTCCATGTAATACCACGCGCCCTCCGGCACATCTTCAAACGACAGGGCCGTGTCCGGGAGCACAGAGAGGATGCGGTCGGCAATGTAGCGATGGCCCGCCGCCGTGGGGTGCACGGCCGGGAGATATGCCGTCCAGAAATCGTCCTGCGTGAACGCCAGCTCGCCGCACTCAACATCCGGCACGTCGCAGTAGATGTACTGCCCGGCGTAGGCGGAGCCGGTCTTCATCCAGGCGTTCATCTTGTCCATGATCGGCTGCAGGAGCTTGCCGGTCTTGATTACACTGCCGACCGTGAGAGAGGTGTTGGCAAACGCATTGTGCACGCCGACCGCGACAAGCGTCACGTCCGGGTTCAGGCGGTAGATGTTCTTGACGATCGCGTCCCAGTTTTCCGTGAACTGCTGGTAGGCGATGTTCATGTAGTGTGCCAGCGACACAAGGAGCTTCGTGCCCTGACCGATGGACTCGGCATAGCCGATGAGCTTGAGCAGCGCCGTGCCGAAGTCACCGGTCTTCTGCAGCTCGGCCTTGATGGCGTCGAGAATGGCCTTGTCCGCACCGTCGGTGTTGTACATCTCGCGCATGGCCTGACCGAGCGGGTTGCCGAGGATGTCGTTCGAGCCGATGTTGACCGTGATGATGTCGGCCTCTTCCACGGCCTGAATATAAATGTCACGGCGGGACTCCAGATCATTGTACTGCACGTAACCGGCGCAGTTATCGGCATATTCCCAGTCGGTGATCTCCCAGTCCGGGTCGAGCAGATGGCGCATCTCATGGCTGCGGAAACCGCCCCAGCCGCGGGCGTTGAGCTTGGCGCCGAGGTCGCCGGCGACCATGGAGTGGTACGCGCCGGGCGTCACGGTGCACGGCTGGTCCTGATAGCCCTCGGCAGCGTAGCCGGCGGCGTTGCTGTCACCGAGGCAGGTATAGACGCGGTAGCGGGCATAGCGCGCAGGAACAGTGTCCGCCGCCAGCGCCGGCAGGCACAGCAGGCTCGCCGCAAGCATGAGCGCGAGCAGCAGGGCGATGGGTTTTCTGACGTGTTTCATATCGTTTCTCCTTCCTGTAAGTCAGGCACAGTGTTCTCGTTCGTAGTCGTCCTCCAGCCGGCGGTAGTCGATCTTGCCGACGGCCGTGTGCGGCAGCTCCGGCACGAAGGCCAGATCATACAGCCGGTCCTTGAGCGGGAGCTGCGCGTTGCACAGCGCCAGGATCTCATCCCGGATAGCCTGGAACCGCTCGCGCGGGATCGAATCTCTGAGCTTCACGAACGCCATGGGCAGCTTGCCCTGCGCCCGCTCCCGGTCACGCACGGCGACGACCGCGCACGCCTCCACCTTGCCGCAGCCGCCGATGATGCCCTCGAGCTGTGTCGGGAACACCTTGTGCCCGTCGTGGCGGATGATGATGCGCTTCATGCGGCCCTTGATGTAGACGAAGCCGTCCGCATCCATATAGCCGAGGTCGCCGCTGTGGATCCAGACCGTGCCGTCCGGGTGGCGGCGCATGACGCGGGCCGTCTCCTCGGGGTTATTGAGATAACCGAGCATCATCGTCGGGCCGGTGATGCAGATCTCGCCCATCTCGTCATAGCCCAGCTCCTCGAACGAATCCGGCCGGAACACGGACACGGTGGTTTTCAGCAGCGGGATGCCGACCGAGCCGTTTTTGTGCACGTTATTGAAGTTGCAGCAGGCTGCGGCGCTGACCTCGCTCATGCCGTAGCCCTGCGAGAGCGGATAGCGGCAGCCGCGGCCGTGCAGAAAGCCGTTGAGCTTGTCCTCCAGCCCGGCGTTCATCGTGTCGCCGCCGGAACCGGCCGTCTCGAAAAACGACAGGTCCATTTTTCGGATCCGCGCGTCGTTCATCAGCCGCTCGTAGTGCGACGGGACAGCCAGCGTGTGCGTCGGGCGGTAGCGCCGGACCATGTCCGCGAATTTCTCCGGGTCGAACAGCGGGATGAGCACGACCTCCAGCCCAAGCGAAAACGGCACGTGCAGGCTGCACACGACGCCATAGGAGGCAAACGGCGGGATGATATCGAGAAAGCGGTTGTCGCGGCTGTAATTGACGCCCGAGAGACCGAAGTTCACGCTCATGGCGTTCATGCCATCGTTCGTGAGCATGACCCCCTTGGGCACGCCGGTCGTGCCGCCGGTGTGGTTGATGACGGCGAGCATGTTCTCCCGGTACGGCACGGGCCGGGCATTCGCTCCCGCGCCCGCGCGCAGAAAATCGTCCCAATAGACGATGCGTTTGTCCGCCGTCAGACGGACCGCGCCGTCCTTGAGCCGCTTGAGCAGCCGCACCATCGGCGGCAGCGACCGCTCCGCCGTCTGGACGATGATCGTGTCCACGTCCAGCTCCGGCAGCATGTCCAGATTCTTTTCCAGGATCGCGTCGAGAATCACCAGCACGCGCGAGCCGGTCTCGGCCACGAAATTGCGGATGCCCTCGCTGCTCGCGCGCGGGTCGATCATGTTCGATACACCGCCGATCTTATTGAGCCCGTAGAGCGAATAGACCGTCTCCGGGATCGCCAGCGAGCAGCACGTCACGATCTCGCCCGGCTGCACGCCGAGCGCCTGATAGGCGTCCGCCGTGCGGTCGATCTCGCGCAGCGCGCGGCCGAACGGAATGCGGTTGCCGTAATAGTTGAGCGCGGCGTTGTCCGGATACGCGCCGTTTTGCGCCACGAGATAGCCGTAGAGCGTGTCCTGCGGCAGCGGCGCAGCCACGGCCTCCGGGCTGAAATATTTCAGCCACGGTTTGCCCTCGGACGGACGCGGTTTTACCTGCATGTCATAAGAAAGCGCATACATACTGATACCCCCTGCTTGGAGTCCTGCTCCAATGAATGTGCAGCGGCATGCCCAAAAGTTCCGCCGCAAAGTTTTTGAACAGAAGCTCGTGATGTGCCCGCTTCTGGACAAAACTTCTTTTCCCTGTATTGCATTTCTATGGAAAAAATATTGCAGGCAATTTGAAAAAAATTTTAAACGCTTAAAAACGGGACCGTAAAATTTCCATTTCCCACAGTTTCGTGCAATATTTTGCCGCCGGATTTGCAATATGGTATGCAGGTGTGTTATGCTGGTGACAGATAGGTCCACCTTGCGAAAAAAGAGGTCCCCGCTATGAGCAACATCACCCATCCGGCGGTCAGCGAGCAGTTGCTCGTGCGCATCGCCGCCGGAGACAAAGCCGCGCTGGCCGAGCTGTATGCGCAAGCAAAAAATCCCATCTGCTGCTTTGCCCTGTCCATCCTGCGCGACAGTTTCGCTGCCGAGGACGTGATGCAGGAGACATTCCTGCAGGTCTGGAAGAGCGCGCCCACCTACCGTCCCAGCGGCAAAAACGCGCTGACCTGGATCCTGGGCATCACAAAATACACCGCGCTTGCCCGCCTGCGCGAGGGGCAGCGCGCCGGCATCCCGCTCGAGGACGCCGCGGACAAAGTCGATCCCCGTGACGCATTCCGGGACTGCGAAAACCGGATCGTGACGCAGACCATACTCGCGCAGCTTGCGCAGGACGAGCGCGAGATCGTCGTTTTGCACGTCGTCACGGGACTCAAGCACCGCGAGATCGCGGAGCTGCTGGAAATGCCGCTGCCGACGATACTGAGCAAGTACCGCCGCAGCCTGAAGAAGCTGGAAAGGCTGGTGAGAGAGCCGTCATGAAACCGGAAGAGATCAAAACACGTCTGCGCGATGAAATGGCCGACCTCGCGCCCGACCGGCTGGAAGATCTGCTCGCCGCCTGCGATGCGCAGCCGCAGGAGCACGCGCAGCAGCCGGTGCCGATGCCGGCGCCCCGCCGCCCGGTGTGGAAGCCGCTCGCCGCAGCCGCCGTGTTCGTGCTGCTGCTCGGCGGCATCTTCGGCTACCGCGCGCTTGACAAAAACGTCTGCACCATCATCGTCGACATCAACCCCAGCGTCACGCTGACGGTCAACCGCCTCGGCCGCGTCAAGGCCATGGACACCGGCAACGCGGACGCCGCCGCCCTGCTCGCAGATGTCGATTTGGCGGGCGCGCGCACGCAGGACGCGCTCGGCACGCTCACGGATGCGCTCGCGGACGCAGACTACCTCACGGACGCAGACAACACGCTGCTCGTGACGGTCGAGGGCGCTTCCGCCGCGCGGGCACAGAAGCTCGGCAGGGCCGTCTATGACGCGGCGCAGGCATCTGCGCAGCAGCGGCAGTTTTCCGCCGCCGTGCTCTGCCAGCAGGCAGCGAACGCCGAGCAGACGCGCACGGACGCCGACACCTGGCAGGTGTCGCCCGGCAAGGCGGCGCTGGCCGAGACGATCGCCCTGCAGACGCAGCTCGACACGGCGCAGGCGCTCAGCGCCCTGCCGGTGCAGGATCTGCTCGTGCTGGCCGAAACGTATGATGTCACGTTTGAAGCGGCGCAGCTCTACGGCACCGTCAGCCGCGACGGATACCGGAGCGAGGACGACGTGCGCGCGATCGCGGGCGGCGACGCGGCGGTCGATCCGGCCGACTGCACGCAGGCGCTGACGCAGTACGGCGGTCAGCTCGCCTACCGTGTCCGTTTTGCGGCGGCCGGCGGAGAGTATTGCTACACGATCGCCGCGCGCACCGGTGATATCCTCGATGTGCAGCGCCCGGAGAAACCTGCACAAACGCCGGAGGCTCCGGCAGCCCCGGCAAAGCCGGACGTTCCGGACGATCCGACCGCTCCCACCGATTCGGAGATCAGCATATCCGAGGCCCTGCGCCGGGTGCTGCAGGAGCTCGGCATCTCGCTGCCGGAGATCCGCGATGTCGACGTCCAGCGCGTGCATGTGGGCGGCCGCGACGCCTACCACATCACCTTCACGGCGAACGGGAAGCCGTATTCGTTTTACGTGGACACCCACGACAGCGATATTTTCTAAATCTATATCGTGAGACGGCCTGTCATTTGACAGGCCGTCTGATTGTCCGCTCTTGACTTCCGGCGCGTACAAGATTACAATACAGTCCGAATTTTCAAAAAAGGCGTGAGATACGTTGCATCATCCGATCATCAAACCAAACCATATGCAGATCCCGTGGCACGACCCCATCCGCGACCAGAAAGAGCTGCCCATCTCGCAGGCGCCGCTGCCCATCCGGGCCGGTGTCGTCGGCCGGGTCGGGCTGCTGCTGCTCTCGTGCGGCACCGGCGCATGGCGTGTGCGCAGCTCCATGAACGAGATTGCCGAGGCGCTCGGTCTCGTGTGCGCCGCCGACATCGGGCTGCTGTCCATCGAGTACACCTGCTCCGACGGTGAGAACAGCTTCTCGCAGACGCTGACGCTGACGGCAACCGGCGTCAACACCGCGAAGCTTGACCAGCTTGAGCGCTTTGTCAAGCGCTTCCCGCTCGACGGCGTGTACATGACCGCGGACGACCTGCACACACAGCTTGACAAGATCGCGCAGACAGGCGGCAGCTATACCCCGCTGCAGTTGGGACTGGCAGCCGCGCTTGCCTGCGGCGGGTTCACGTTTCTGCTCGGCGGCGGGCCGATCGAGATGCTGCTGGCCTTCCTGGGCGCAGGCGTTGGGCAGTATATCCGCGCGCGGCTGACACAGCGGCACCTGACGCTGTTTAGCTGCATCGCCCTGTCCGTCGCTGCGGCGTGTCTGGTCTATGCCGGGCTGTTCCGGCTGGCATCGCTGCTCTTCCCCATCGACCCACAGCATCAGGCGGGGTATATCTGCGCGATGCTGTTCATCATCCCGGGCTTTCCGTTCATTACGAGCGGCATCGACATGGCAAAGCAAGATATGCGCTCCGGGCTCGAACGGCTGACCTACGCGATTATGATCGTCGTCGTGGCAACATTGACCGCCTGGCTCATGGCGCTGCTGCTGCGGCTGCAGCCGATGGATTTCCTGCCGCTGGGGCTGCCCGTCTGGGCGCGGATTTTGCTGCGGCTGGCCATGAGCTTCTGCGGTGTGTTCGGCTTCTCGCTGATGTTCAACAGTCCCGTGAAGCTCGCGTCCGTCGCCGCCGTGATCGGCGCGCTGTCGAACACACTGCGGCTCGAACTCGTCAGTCTGGCCGGCTTCCCGCCGGCGGCGGCCGCGTTTTTCGGCGCGCTGACAGCGGGCCTGCTCGCGTCCGTATATAAGCAGCGCTCAGGCTATCCGCGCATTACGATCACCGTGCCGTCGATCGTCATCATGGTGCCGGGGCTGTATTTCTACCGCGCCGTGTACGATCTGGGCACGATGAACCTGAGCGACAGCGCATCGTGGCTCGTCGCCTCGCTGCTGATCGTCATTTCCCTGCCGCTGGGGCTGATCTGTGCGCGCATCCTCACGGACAGCAGCTTCCGCCGGTGCACATGAAAAAGGCATGAAAAAAGACCGCCGATCGGCGGTCTTTTTTTCATGCAGGGATTGGAATTACAGGTGCTTCGTATTGAGCGCGCGGGCGGCATTGAGCACGCACAGGACCATGACGCCGACGTCGGCGAAGATGGCGACCCACATGTTCGCAATGCCGAGCGCACCGAGCACAAGGCAGACAGCCTTGACGGCCAGCGCAAAGACGATGTTCTGCCAGACGAGACGCATGGTCTTGCGCGAGATGCGCATGGCCAGCGAGAGCTTGCGCGGATCGTCGTCCATGAGCACGATGTCCGCCGCCTCGATGGCCGCATCCGAGCCGATGCCGCCCATGGCGGCGCCGAGATCGGCGCGCGCGAGCACCGGCGCATCGTTGATGCCGTCGCCGACGAAGGCGAGGTATTTCCCGGGTGCGCCCTCGCCGAGCAGCCGCTCGACCTGCGTGACCTTATCCTCCGGCAGCAGCTCGCTGTGCACCTCCGCGATGCCCAGCTCCTCCGCCACAGCGTCAGCCGCGCTCTTGCGGTCACCGGTGAGCATGACAACACGCACGCCGTCCGCCCGCAGACGGGCCACCGCCTCACGCGAGCCGGCCTTCGGCTCGTCGGAGATGACGATGTAGCCGAGATACGTGCCGTCGGCCGCGACGTGGATGACCGTACCGGTCTCATTGACCGCGGGCACGGTCAGGCCGAGGGTGTCCATCAGCTTCGTGTTGCCGGCGGCAACGGATCGGCCGCCGACCTGCGCGGTCACGCCGTGACCGGCAAGCTCCTTGGCATCCGTCGTGACCAGGTCGGCCGGCAGCTCCCCGGCCGCGCGGCGCAGGCTCTGGCTGACCGGGTGGTCGGAGAACTGCTCCGCCGCCGCCGCAAGCTGCAGCAGCGCCTGCTCGGACAGCTCCGGCTGCGCGGGGTGCACCGCCGTGACGGCGAACGTGCCGCGCGTGAGCGTGCCGGTCTTGTCAAAGACGACACGGTCGGTCTTGGCCAGCATCTCCAGATAGCTGGAGCCCTTGATGAGGATGCCGCGGGCGGACGCGCCGCCGATGCCGCCGAAGAACGACAGCGGGATCGAGATCACGAGCGCGCACGGGCAGCTGATGACGAGAAACGTCAGCGCACGGTAGACCCATTCGCCCCAGTCGGCCGGGATGCCCATGATGAGCCGCACGACCGGCGGCAGGATCGCCAGCGCGAGCGCCGCACCGCACACGGACGGCGTGTAGACGCGGGCAAACTTTGTAATGAAGCGCTCGGTATGCGCCTTCTTGAGCGAAGAATTTTCCACGAGCTCGAGGATGCGCGCGACCGTGGACTCGGCATACACCTTCTCCACGCGCAGGCGCAGCACACCCGACAGGTTCACGCTGCCGCTGACGACGGCGCCGCCCTCCGTGACGTCCACGGGGGCACTCTCGCCGGTCAGGGCGCTCATATTCAGCGCCGACGTACCCGTGAGCACCGTACCGTCGAGCGGGACACGCTCGCCTGGCTTGACGACGATCGTATCGCCGACTGCGACCTGCTCGGGCTTCACCCGCGTGATGCCGTCCGCCGTCTCGACATTGGCGTAGTCCGGACGGATGTCCATCAAGTCGCCGATGTTTTTGCGGCTGCGGCCGAGGGCGTAGCTCTCAAACAGCTCGCCGATCTGGTAAAACAGCATGACGGACACGGCCTCGGGATAGTCCCCGAGCACCATCGCGCCGATGGTGGCCACGGCCATGAGCAGGTTCTCATCGAACGGCTGGCGGTTATAAATGCCCTTGCAGGCATCGACGAGCGTCTCGCCGCCGACGAGCAGATACGGGATGAGGTACAGCACAAGCTTGAGCCAGCCCGTGACCGGCACAAAGTGCAGCCCGATGAGCAGCACGGCCGCTGCTGCTATGAGCAGCAGCGACCTTTTCTGTTCGCGCGACATGAGATTCAGTCCTCGAAGCGGAAGTCCGGCTCGACCTTGAGCGCGGTCTTGAGGATCTCCGCCTTGGCCTCAGCTTCGTCCACGCCAGGGGCATATTCGACCAGCATTTTCTGTGCCACATAGCTCACGGTGACTTCCTTGACACACTTGAGCTTTGCCACGTGCCGCTCGATGGTCGCCGCGCAGTTGGCGCAGTCTACTTCGATCTTATAGGTCTTTTCCATGATGATGTACGCTCCTTCATCTGTCATTGAATGTTATTTGAAAAGATGGCCGGGCCATCATTTTTCCAGCACATGCTCCATGCCGAGGGCCAGCACGGACCGGACGTGATCGTCATCCAGGGAATAGAACACGGTCTTGCCCTCCCGCCGGAAGCGGACGAGGTTCGACGCTTTCAAAATGCGCAGCTGGTGGCTGACCGCCGACTGCGTCAGATTCAGCAGCCGCGCAATGTCGCACACGCACAGCTCGCTCTCAAAGAGCACATAGAGGATCTTGATGCGCGTCGAATCGCCAAAGACGCGAAACAGCTCCGACAGATCGTAGAGCGTCTCATCGTCCGGCAGGGCCGCGAGCACCTGCGCCACCGCGTCCTCGTGCACGTTGAGATATTCGCACGCCGGTGCGCTGTCGGTTTTCGGTTCTGCCATGAGATCTCCTCGCTTTCGTTCGAACATATGAATGATTGTTCATGTGTTTATATAACCACTTCTCCGACCGTTTGTCAATAGGATATTTGCATTTTCTCAAAAAGAATTCCCGGATGTACACACATCCGGGAATGGGTCTCAGTTTTCTTCGGTTTTGGGGCTGCGGAAGGCGAAAAAGCGCTGGCCGAGGTAGTTCAGGCCGGTGAAGAGCACCATACCGACGAGCATGGCCACATTGTCGCGCGTGCTCACCGCAGCGCCGGAAAGCAGGCGCAGGCACAGCGGCTTGGCAATGCCGTAGGCGATGAGATAGCACACGGCGATATTCGCCGCGAAGCGCACGGCCTGCCCCGCGCCGCGATCCCGGCTCTGAAACGTGAAGTGCTTGTTGAGGAAAAAGCTCAAGATGCTCGTGAGCACATAGTTTGCCGCCGAGGACACCCAGTAGGAGCAGCCGGCAACATTATACAGCCCGAACATAATGCCCATGCCGGCGAGCGTGTTGACCACGCCGACGAGCAGGAACTTCCACAGCTTTGCGTCAAAGAGCGTACGCAGGCGCTTCAAAGCTCCGCCTCCCGGTCGTCAAGCTCCGTCTCGATGCGGTAGCGCGGGCGCGCCTTCGTCTCGAGATAGATCTTGCCGATGTACTCCCCCACCACGCCGATGGCCAGCAGCTGCAGCCCGCCGATAGCCCAGATGGACACGGCGAGACTCGACCACCCGGCAACGGTGTGACCGGTGAAATAGCGCACAAGAAAATAGATGAGCATGGCGATGCTGACCAAGAACATCACGATGCCGATGCGCGTGATGAGCCGCAGCGGTGAGACCGTCAGCGACGACACGCCCTCCCACGCGAACGAGAGCATCTTGCGCAGCGGATACTTGCTCTTGCCCGCAAAGCGCCTGCCGCGCTCATAATACACGACCGTGCTCGGGTAGCCCACGAGCGGCACGAGCCCGCGCAGGAACAGATTGACTTCTTTGTACTCCGCGAGCGCGTCGAGCGCGCGGCGGCTCATGAGCCGGTAGTCTGCGTGGTTATACACCACGTCCGCGCCGAGCGCGCGCAGCAGGCGGTAATACCCCTGCGCGCTGGCGCGCTTGAACGCAGAGTCCTGCTTCCGGCTGGCGCGCACGCCATAGACGATGTCATTCCCGTCCCGAAAGGCCGCGAGCATGGCGTCGATGGCATTGATATCGTCCTGCAGGTCGGCGTCCATGGAGATGACGCAGTCGGCGCGATCGCGCAGCGTCATCAGTCCGCACAGGAGCGCGTTCTGGTGGCCGCGGTTGCGCGAGAGCCGGATGCCGGAAAAGACCGGATCCTGCGCGTGCAGGTCGGAGATGATCTGCCACGTCTCGTCCCTCGAGCCGTCGTCGATCATGCAGATGCGGCTCAGCGGGCCGATCGTCCCGGCGGCACGCAGAGCGGTGAATTTTTCGCGCAGGCGGCGCGCCGTCTCCGGCAGCACCGCCGCCTCATTATAGCAGGGGATCGCAAGATAGAGCGTCACGGGCATGGCCGTGCCTCCCTTCGTCATAGCATTTCAGTCGATCGTGCCGCCGCCGAGCACCGTCTCCCCGTCGTAGAACACGACGGCCTGGCCGCGCGTGATGGCGCGCTGCGGAGTCTCAAACGACACGTGCACCGTGTCCGGACCCGTGGCCGTGACGGTGCACGGCTGCTCCGGCTGCCGGTAGCGGATGCGGGCCGTCACGCGCAGGGGCGCGTCCGGCACGTCGCCGGAGATCCAGTTGCAGCCGCTCGCGTCCAGCTCGGTCGAAAACAGTTCTTCATTGCGGCCGAGCACGACCTCATTGTTCGGCACGTCGATGCCGCAGACGTACAGCGGTGCCTCGGCCGCGATGCCAAGCCCACGACGCTGGCCGATCGTATAGTGGATGATGCCGCGGTGCGTGCCGAGCACCTTGCCCTGCGTGTCCACAAAGCGGCCGGGCGCGCTGTGCGCGCCTGTCAGCCGCTCGACCGCGGCGGCATAGTCCCCGTCCGGCACGAAGCAGATGTCCTGACTGTCGTGCTTGTGTGCGTTGCAAAAGCCGTGCGCCTCGGCGATTTCACGCGCCTCGGTCTTGTGCAGGCCGCCGAGCGGAAAGCGCGTGTGCGCGAGCTGCTCCTGCGTGAGCCAGGCAAGCACATAGCTCTGATCCTTCGAGGCGTCCACGGCCTTTCTGAGCGTATAGCGCCCGTCCGGCAGCTGCTCGATGCGGGCGTAGTGCCCGGTCGCCAGCACCTCGCACCCGAGCGCGCGGGCGCGCGTCTCGAGCAGGCCGAATTTCAGGTACCGGTTGCAGTCCAGGCAGGGGTTCGGCGTCGCCCCGCGCTGATAGGCCGCGGCAAAGCGCGCCATGACCTGCTCGCGGAACGCATCCTTATAATTAAAGACATAGTACGGCATGCCCAGCGCATAGGCCACGCGGCGGGCATCCTCCACATCGTCGAGCGCGCAGCAGGTGTGGCCGCGCAGCACGCCGGCGTCCTCGTTTTCATACAGCTTCATGGTCACGCCCATGCAGTCGTAACCTGCCTGCTGCATCAGGTATGCCGCCACGCTCGAATCCACGCCGCCGCTCATGGCGATCATCGCCTGCGGGCGGCCGTCGTTTGCTGTCTGCATCCGTGCACCTCGTTTTCCTTGGAATTCTCTTTAGATTATACCGCACAGCCGCAGCTTGTCAACGCAAAACACCCCGCCTGCGCGCGGCAGGCGGGGTGCGGCAGGGTAAAAAGGCATCAGGACTGCGGATCATTCGGGATGTCGGTGAACGAGCCCTCGTAAATGCGCGGGCCGCCCTGTGCGCCGACGAGCCGGTTATAATAATTTGCGTTCGTGATGGCACGGTACGGGTCGAGCCAGATCGTCACGGGCGCGAACATGGCGCTCAGCAGCATCCAGCCGAGGAAGCTCAGGTCCAGCACGAACAGCTCCCACTTGTGGCCGCGCATGAGCGCTCCGCTCTCGCGCAGGCACTGCCAGGCAGACTTCTCCGGATGGTCGAGCAGCAGGTAGATCGCCTGCCGGTAGCGGTAGGCCGCGACGATGCCCGGCACGAACAGCAGCAGGCTCCACAGGAACACAAACAGCCCCTGCAAAATGGCAAGCCACAGCGCGCGGAAGAAGATGCCGAACCCGTCAAAGAGGTTGCCGATCTCGGCGGTTTCGTCCCGGCTGACGTGCAGTGAAAAGATCACGAAGCCGACGCTGACCATATAGCCCATGATCTCGAGCGCGATGACGAGCACGACCGCGGCGGCGGACACACTGTAGTGCTCAAAAAAGCTGATGTAAGCCTGCTCGACGGCCTCGGTGCCGAACTGCGCGGCGTTCGTCAGCGCCGTAGTCAGGCGGTCGGCGCCCATCAGGTACGACGAGAGCGTCGAGATGAGCAGGCTCAGGGCAAAGACGATCAGCGCCGCGAGGATCGGGCTCGGGCGATAGCCGGCGGCGCGCCGGCGGGCGTCTGCTTTAAGCGCAGCACGGTTCAAATCCATTTTGATCACAACTCCGTTCCCGGCGTGGCCGGGTCTCATTTTTTCATCGTTATAGTATACCAGATGTCGCCGGATTTGAACACCCGGAGCAGGAAAAATTCACGTTTTCGACACACGTTGCGATTTTTTCGGGAAGTTGCGGAAAATACGCTTGACAATCCCCGCACGAAATGCTATATTAAACAAGCTTTGATTCACAAAGCCCATGCGCGAGTGGTGGAATTGGCAGACTCGCTAGATTCAGGTTCTAGTGTCCACTCCGGACGTGCGGGTTCAAGTCCCGCCTCGCGCACCAA
>ERZ773264.3283-NODE-3283-length-13382-cov-84.312974_pt1 | contig 13382 bp, 10 predicted proteins | sample MGYA00511910_ERZ773264 | MGnify/ENA primary metagenome ERZ773264 (study PRJEB29015, sample SAMEA2737739) | human gut metagenome | biome: human gut; feature: human-associated habitat; material: faeces | place: China | collected 2012 ... | reverse complement strand
CAACCAACTTTACAATTAAGACTGAAAGTAGTCAACTAAAAACGTTAAACTACATACATAGAGATAGTTCCAGTACTGGCATAGGGATTACTGCAGTACAGTAGCGAGATTACTGCAGTACAGTAGCGAGATTACTCCAGTACTACATAGGGAGTACTACAATTATCCTTTTTTACTGCCAAACTATAGTTTAGATATGCTAACCATAAAATTTGCCCATCCAGAAAATAATGTGTAACTTTGCACCTCGAAACAATATAAAGAAGAAAAGGCAATATGATAACAGTTAGCAATCTCGCTATTCAATTTGGTAAGAGAGTTCTCTACAAGGACGTAAATCTGAAGTTTACTCCAGGCAATATTTACGGAGTTATCGGCGCAAATGGTGCTGGTAAGTCTACATTGCTCCGCGCTATCAGTGGCGATTTGGAGCCAAACAAGGGTTCTGTAGAACTCGGTCCTGGTGAGCGTCTCTCTGTGCTCGAACAGGACCACTTTAAGTTCGACGCATACTGCGTACTTGATACCGTGCTCATGGGTCACGAACCTCTCTGGAAGAACATGAAGGAGCGTGAGGAACTCTACAGCAAGGCAGAGATGACCGAGGAGGATGGTGTACGTGCTGCCGACCTTGAGTTGAAATTTGCAGAGATGGAAGGTTGGGAGGCAGAAAGCAATGCTGCACAGATGCTCTCTAACCTCGGTATACCCGAATCGCTGCACGAAAAGCAGATGAGCGAACTGTCAAACAACGAGAAAGTGCGCGTGATGCTTGCAAAGGCTCTCTTCGGCAATCCGGACAACCTCTTGCTTGACGAGCCTACCAACGACTTGGACCTCGACACCGTACAGTGGCTTGAGGAGTATTTGAGCAATGTTGAGCAAACGGTGCTCGTTGTAAGCCACGACCGCCACTTCCTTGATGCAGTCAGCACACAGACCGTGGATATCGACTTCGGAAAGGTTACAGTGTTTGCCGGCAACTATTCTTTCTGGTACGAGTCGTCACAGCTCGCTCTGCGTCAGGCACAGAACCAACGCCAGAAGGCAGAGGAGAAGCGCAAGGAACTTGAGGAGTTCATTCGCCGTTTCTCTGCAAACGTGGCAAAGAGTAAGCAGACAACATCGCGTAAGAAGATGCTTGAGAAGCTCAATGTCGAGGAAATTCGTCCATCAAGCCGCAAGTACCCAGGCATTATCTTCCAGATGGAGCGCGAACCAGGCAACCAAATTCTTGAAGTTGAGGGCTTGAAGGCAGTTGATGATGACGGTACAGTACTCTTTGACAACGTAAGCTTCAACATAGAAAAGGGAGAGAAGGTTGTGTTCCTCAGCCATAACCCAAAGGCAATGACTGCGCTCTTCGAGATAATTAATGGCAATCGTGAAGCTACAGCAGGAACATTCAAGTGGGGCGTGACAATCACAACAGCCTACTTGCCACTCGACAATACCGAATTCTTCCAAAACGACAAGAACCTTGTTGACTGGCTCTCGCAGTATGGTCCGGGTAACGAAGTCGTAATGAAGGGCTTCCTCGGACGCATGCTCTTCTCTGGCGAAGAGGTACTGAAGAAGGTGAACGTACTCTCTGGAGGCGAGCGTATGCGTTGTATGATTGCACGTATGCAGCTAAAGAATGCTAACTGTCTGATCCTTGACACGCCAACCAACCACCTCGACCTCGAGAGCATTCAGGCGTTTAATAACAACCTCGTTGGTTTCAAAGGCAACATTTTGTTCTCAAGCCATGACCACGAGTTTATTCAGACTGTAGCAAATCGTATCATAGAGCTTACGCCAAACGGCACTATCGATAAACTCATGGATTACGATGATTACATTTACAACGAGGAGATAAAGGAGCTGAAAGCTAAAATGTACGCAAAAGGTTAATTCGATTAACATTAAATAGTTTAAACGACATAGCAATAGAGACAGCATATACAATTTATGTCTATGTTGTCTCTATTTTTTTTCGTGAAACACAAATTGGCAAGGTATTTGCTAAATAACATATAAATACTAAAGTTTAATATAATATGAAAAATAACGAAAATACAGGGAATAACATCGAAATCAATGATGAGAACGTTGAAAACAATGTGATTTCTGATGACAATACAGAAGACACATCTGCAAACACTGACAATTCGGCAGAAGAGAAGACAACAGAACTCACAGTAGAGGAGCAGCTTGAAGCAGCCAAGAAAGAAGTAGAGCAGTACAAAGACAAGTATCTGCGTGCAGTTGCAGAATTTGACAACTATCGCAAGCGTACACTCAAGGAAAAGGCGGAGCTTCTGCTCAATGGTAGCGAGAAGGCTGTTTGTGCTTTCCTGCCGATTCTTGACGACTTCGAACGCGCCATTGCTGACAAAACAGAAGACGTAAATGCTATCAAGGAAGGTGTACAGATTATTTTCAACAAGTTTAACAAGACGCTCGAATCGCTCGGCGTAAGAAAAATTGAGACAGAAGGAAAGGACTTCGATGTCGACTTTCACGAAGCCGTTGCAATGGTTCCGGGTATGGGCGATGACAAAAAAGGTAAAGTTATCGACTGCGTTCAGACGGGCTATCAGCTCAATGATAAGGTTATTCGTCACGCGAAGGTAGCAGTAGGACAGTAATTAAAACCACTTATACATTAATATATAATGGCAAAGAGAGACTATTATGAAGTGCTTGGCGTCAGCAAGACCGCCACAGACGACGAAATCAAGAAGGCATATCGAAAGATAGCTATCAAATATCACCCCGACCGTAACCCAGGCAATACAGAGGCTGAAGAGAAGTTCAAGGAAGCTGCTGAAGCTTACGACGTACTTCACGATCCTCAGAAACGCCAGCAATACGACCAGTTCGGCTTTGATGCTCCTGGTGGCGGATTCGGTGGCGGCGGATTCGGTGGCGCAGGTGGTTTCTCTATGGACGATATCTTCTCTATGTTCGGCGATGTGTTCGGCGGACATGGTGGTGGATTCGGTGGTTTTGGCGGATTCGGTGGTGGCGGTCAACGTCAGAAACCACAGTACCGCGGTGCCGATTTGCGCATAAAGGTGACACTCTCTCTGCAGGAGATTGCTACCGGAACTACAAAGAAGTTCAAGGTGAAGAAGGACGTTACATGTACACATTGTAATGGTTCGGGTGCTGAGAATGGTAGTGCAAGCGAAACATGTCCAACTTGTCACGGTAGCGGTGTTGTTACTCGCACCGTCCGCACAATGCTTGGCATGATGCAGACCCAGTCGGAGTGTCCTACTTGTCACGGTGAAGGTACTGTCATCAAGAATAAGTGCAAGGAATGTGGCGGCACGGGCATCGTAAAAGGTGAAGAGGTTGTCGAAATCAAGATACCAGCAGGTGTAGCAGAAGGAATGGTAGTAAACGTTCCGGGCAAGGGTAGTGCCGGACAGCATAATGGCATCAATGGCGACATTCAGGTGTACATCTCAGAGGAGCCTAATGACACATTTGTACGCGATGGCAACGACGTGATTTACAATTTGTTGCTCGACTTCCCTACAGCAGTACTTGGAGGCAACGTAGAGATACCTACTATCGACGGATCAAAGGTTAAGATAAAGATTGAACCGGGCACACAACCTGGTAAGACGCTCCGTTTGCGCGGCAAGGGTCTGCCTTCTGTTCAAGGCTATGGCACGGGCACAGGCGATCTCGTTGTAAACATCAGCGTATATGTTCCGAAGACCCTGTCGAAAGATGAGAAGAAGGCTGTTGAGTCGTTCGTAGGAAGCGATAACTTCAAGGGCGATAAGGAGACAAAGAAGTCTATCTTCGAACGCTTCAAGAATTATTTCAACTAATAACCAACGAGTTGACCTCACAGAAATGAATTATCAGGAAACGATAGAATATCTATTTAATTCGACCCCCGTCTTTGAAAAGGTGGGGGCTTCTGCTTATAAGGAGGGCTTGTTCAATACGGAGGAGCTTGATCGCCATTTCGACCATCCTCACCGCAAGTTCAAGACCATACACGTGGCAGGAACTAACGGAAAAGGTTCCTGCTCGCATACCTTGGCAGCTATACTTCAGTCGGCTGGCTACAAAGTCGGACTTTACACTTCTCCGCATCTTGTAGATTTTCGCGAACGTATCCGTATAAACGGCAAGTGCATTGATGAGCAATATGTTGTAGACTTTGTTGAGCAAGAGCGCGACTTCTTTGAACCACTACATCCGTCTTTCTTTGAACTCACAACCGCACTTGCTTTCAAATATTTCGCAGAGAAAAAGGTTGATATTGCAGTCATTGAAGTTGGCTTGGGAGGTAGGCTCGATTGCACCAATATCATCACGCCGCTTCTATCTGTCATAACAAATATCAGTTTCGACCACACTCAGTTTCTTGGCAACACCTTGGCAAAGATAGCCGCAGAGAAGGCAGGCATCATAAAGCCTAATGTGCCAGTTGTGATAGGGGAGTGCTGTGATGAGACACGCGAGGTGTTTGAAGCTAAGGCGAAAGCAGTAAATGCCCCCATTATCTTCGCAGAAGACAGCAAAGAGGTGCTTGGATATTCGCTTGAAGAAAATAGCGTTATGTGTTATAAAACAAAGACATACGGCATCATTAAAGGCGAATTATGTGGCGATTACCAACAGAAGAACACCAATACAGTACTCAACGCTGTCAACCTATTACGCAAGCTTGGAATTATTAAAAATACCGATTGCGTTACTGCAGGTTTTGCTAGTGTATGTGAGTCAACTGGACTTCTTGGTCGCTGGCAGGTATTGTGCAAAACTCCGCTCACCATTTGTGATACGGGACATAACGTAGCTGGTTGGAACTACCTTTGTCAACAGATTGTTAGACAGAAGGGCAAGACAAAGCGTATTGTTTTCGGAATGGTGGACGACAAAGACGTAACTCATGTCATGGCTATGCTACCGAAAGATGCAGTCTACTATTTCTGCAAAGCAACAACACATCGAGCCATAACTGAAGATAAAATACAGAAAATAGGAGAGGAATGCGGTCTTCACGGCACATGTTACAATAGTGTTGAAGCTGCGTATAACGTAGCTTGCAATGAGGCTTCGCCAGAAGATTTTATCTTCATTGGAGGTAGCAGTTATGTGGTTGCTGACCTTCTTACCTATTTAGAAAATAACAATTAATTGTTTTTAACGGAAAGCACCAAGTAATTTTGGTGCTTTCTTTTGTATGTTACATTTTTTTTTGGTTACTTTGCATACTATATAAGTAACTAAAAACTTAATTTATGATTAACACAACCGAAACAGAAAATATCTGCGGTCTGAAGAGAAGCGATTTTCAGACTACAGTAGGCGGTAAAGAGACCGACCTTTATATCTTGAAAAACAATCAAGGCAATGAGGTTGCTATTACTAATTATGGTGGTGCACTCGTTGCAATTATGGTTCCAGATAAGAATGGCAATAGAGCTAATGTGATTCAGGGCCATGACAACATTCAAGACGTTATAAATTCTCCCGAACCTTATTTGTCTACACTTGTAGGACGTTATGGCAATCGTATCTGCAAGGGACGTTTTCAGCTTCATGGCAAGGAATATCAGTTGCCTATTAACAATGGTCCAAACTGTTTACATGGTGGCTTGAAAGGCTTCAACGCAAAAGTATGGGAAGCACTTCAGATGAACGAGCACACACTCGTACTGAAGTACGTAAGTCCTTATGGTGAAGAAGGTTTCTCGGGCGAGATGAAAGTAACAGTTGAATACTCGTTCACTGACGACAACGAACTTGTTATTGAATATATGGCTACAACAAATAAGAAGACTGTTGTAAACCTAACAAGTCATGGATTCTTCTCACTCGCAGGCATTGCTAACCCGACTCCTTCTATCGAAAATCTGGAGTGCGAGATCAATGCAGACTACTATCTGCCGATTGACGAGACTTCTATCCCAACCGGTGAGGTGCGTTTCGTAAAGGGTACACCATTCGACTTCCGTACGCCGAAGACTGTTGGTCAGGACATTGATGCCGACCACGAACAAATCAAGAATGGTGCAGGTTATGACCATTGCTTCGTGCTCAACAAGAAGGAAGAGGGCGAACTCAGCTTTGCAGCACGTATCAAGGAGCCGGTAAGTGGCAGAACAATGGAGGTGTATACCACAGAGCCAGGTGTTCAGGTTTACAGCGACAACTGGGCTGACGGATATAAGGGACAGAATGGTGCTACATTCCCACGCCGCAGTGCTATCTGCTTTGAAGCACAGCACTTCCCAGATTCACCGAACCATCCTTACTTCCCATCAGTGGTTTTGAATCCTGGTGAACAGTATACACAGAAGACAGTGTATAAGTTCGGAGTAGAAAAGTAGACAAACTATGTAGCGGAGGTTGCACGCCTCCGCTACACTGCATAAAATAATGCGGAGGAATCACCCCTCCGCAACTTTGTTGAATGTACTAATCAATAAAAAAATAACTAAAACAACAAACAAAACAATGGGAAATTCCACAACAAAAAAAGGTAACTTCGTTGCTATCATTGCAATGATTTTCCTCTTTGCTATGATTGCCTTTGTGACCAACCTTTGCTCACCAATGGCTGTCATTCTGAAAAACAACTTTAGTGTATCTGATACCCTTGCACAGGTAGGCAACTATGGCAACTTTGGCGCTTACTTCCTTATGGGTATCCCAGCAGGTCTTCTTATTCAGAAGTTTGGCTACAAGAAGACAGCCCTCCTCGCTCTGATTGTAGGTATTGTTGGACTTCTTATCCAGTGGCTCAGTGGCTCTATGGGCTTCGTTGTTTACCTTATTGGTGCTTTCATTTCTGGTCTTTGCATGTGTATGCTCAACACCGTTGTAAACCCAATGCTCAACCTTCTTGGTGGTGGTGGCAACACTGGTAACCAATTGGTTCAGATTGGTGGCGTATTTAATTCGGCTGCAGCCGTTTGTGTTTACATCCTTATGGGTGCACTTATTGGCGATGCAAGTACTGCTAAGGTTTCAGCTGCAATTCCAGCGTTGATGATTGCACTTGCAATTTTTGTTTTCGCACTCGTTGTTATTTTCTTTACAAAGATTCAGGAGCCAGAACAGCCTAAGGCAGACGCATTGGCAGACGACAAATATAGCTGCTTCTCATTCCGTCACTTCAAGCTTGGTATGCTTGCAATTGCAATCTATGGTGCTGTGGAGGTTTGTCCTCCAACATACATCCTTGCTTACCTTACTTCAGCTAAGAATGCAGTAAACCCAGGTCTTGCTATGGATGCAGGTTATGTTGGTACTCTTAGTGCTGTGTACTTCATCTTCATGCTTATCGGCCGTTTCGTAGGTGGTATGATTGGTGGTAAGGTTTCTGCAAAGGCTATGATTGCTACAGTTAGCTTTGTTGCAATGGTTCTCGTTGCATTAGGTATTATGCTTCCTGTTGAGCAGACCATTAGCTTCCCTGGCATCGACTACACAACACTCAGCCTGAAATGGGGTGAGATACCTGTTGGTATCTTTGCAATTATGCTCGTTGGTTTCTGTGCATCTGTGATGTGGGGTGGTATCTTCAACCTTGCTACCGAAGGTCTTGGCAAATACACAGCAAAGGCTTCAGGCGCTTTCATGATGATGGTTGCAGGCTTCGCTGTGATGATTGGTATTCAGGGCTTTGTTATTGACTTCACGCATGACTACATGACAAGTTTCGTAGTAGTACTTCTTGCTGCTGCATACATTTTCTACTACGCTCTTTGGGGCTCAAAGAATGTCAATACAGACATTCCGGTAGAATAATCATATTGAATATATAAGGGCTTGCTCTTGTGGGCAAGCCTTTTTACACTAATAAAACATTTATAACTAAAACCTTATTAATTATGGATATCGAATTTGTAAGAAGTCGCTTCATTAAGCACTTCGACGGTAAGACAGGAAATATTTATCAGTCACCAGGTCGTATTAATCTCATTGGTGAGCACACTGACTATAACGGAGGTTTCGTATTCCCTGGTGCAGTGGACAAGGGTATTATGGCAGAGCTTCGCCCGAATGGCACAAACACTGTTATGTGTTACTCAATCGACCTCAAGGACCGTGTAGAGTTCAAAGTTGATGATCCTCAAGGACCACGCGCAAGTTGGGCACGCTACATCTATGGCGTTGTTCAGGAGATGCGTAAACTCGGTGTTGACGTGAAGGGCTTCAATACAGCGTTTGCTGGTGATGTTCCTCTCGGTGCTGGTATGTCTTCTTCTGCTGCTCTCGAGAGCTGCTTCGCTTTTGCTATCAACGACCTCTTCGGCGATAACAAGGTAAGTAAGTGGGATATGGCTCTCGCAGGTCAGGCTACAGAGCACAACTACTGTGGTGTAAACTGCGGTATCATGGACCAGTTTGCAAGTGTATTCGGTAAGGAAGGTTGCCTCATGCGTCTCGACTGCCGCAGCCGCGAGTTCGAATATTTCCCCTTCAAGCCAGTTGGCTACAAGCTCGTTCTTCTGAATTCTTGTGTAAAGCACGAACTTGCAGGTTCTCCATACAACGATCGTCGCAACTCTTGCGAGAATGTTGTTAAGCATATCGCAGCAAAACATCCTGAGGCTCATTTCGAGACTCTGCGCGACTGCACATGGGAGCAACTTGAGGAGGTTAAGGCAGAAGTAGGCGAGGAAGACTACAAGCGCGCACACTTCGTACTTGGCGAGAAAGATCGTGTACTTGCCGTCTGTGAAGCTCTTAACGCAGGTGACTACGAGACTGTAGGCAAGAAGATGTACGAAACACACGAGGGTCTGAGCAAGGAGTATGAGGTTTCATGCGAAGAGCTCGACTTCCTCAATGACATCGCTAAGGAGAACGGCGTAACCGGTAGCCGCATCATGGGTGGTGGATTCGGTGGTTGTACAATCAACCTCGTTAAGGAAGAGCTTTACGATCAGTTCATCGCTGATGCTAAGGCTAAGTACTCTGCAAAATATGGCAAGGAGCCTAAGGTTATCGACGTTGTTATTAGCGACGGTTCGCACAAGGTTTGCTAATTTAGCAATATAATAATATGTGTTAGGGCAATCCAATAGTGATATTGGGTTGCCCTTTTTCTATTGTTATTAAGTAAAAGGAAGCATTGGTTCTTCATAGTGTATTTTTGGTTCCTTTTCTTCTTTTGACTTTTCATCTCCACTACTTACACCAAGTCCCATTAGCCTTATTGGGTGTAAGGCATTAAATTCAATTTTAGCAAGAAGTTTTTTTGCTAATGGCAGTATCTCATGTTTCGTCAAGAGTGGGGTAGTGTGGGTTACACTTCTCGTGACTTGCGTGAAATCAGCATACTTTACTTTCAGTGTAAGTGTGTGTCCAACAAAACCGCTTTCAGACAAACGATTAACAAGTTCAATAGTTATATGATATAACTCAATAATGACATTAGAACGTATTGAAAGATCTTGCATAAAAGTATTTTCACAACTCATTGATTTTCTCACATTACGAACTTCTATTGGACTATCATCTATGCCACGAGCATAGTCATAAAATTGCTGTCCACGCTTACCAAAAAGACGTGTTAAAGTAGTAAGCGATTGACCACGCAATTGTTTGACTGTAAAGATACCAAGCGAATGTAGCTCAAGGGCAGTCTTATGACCAACAAGCCACAAGTCTTCAACCTTCAATTTGTCAAGAAACGTTATCGCATTGTCTGGATGTATAACACAAAGTCCATCTGGCTTATTATAATCAGATGCTATTTTTGCGAGTAATTTGCAATATGAAACACCGGCAGAAGCCGTAAGCCCAATTTCTTTACAAATTGCGAACTTTATTTCCTTAGCTATATCAATTGCAAGTTCTATATTTTTCTTATTCTCTGTGACATCAAGAAATGCTTCGTCAAGTGAGATTGGTTCAATCAAATCAGTATACCTCTGAAAAATCTTATGAATTGCATCTGAGATTTCCTTGTAACGCTCAAAATGCGGTTCTACTATATGCAAATCTGAACACAACCGCTTAGCCATACGTATGGATTGTGCAGAATGTACACCATAACGACGCGCTTCATAACTGGCTGTAGACACAACACCTCGTTCTGAGTCGTGCCCAACAATAACAGGCACACCCAAAAGCGCAGGATTGTCAAGACATTCAACTGCTGCATAAAAACAATCCATATCTATATGTATTATCTTACGATTGTATTGCATTTTTGATTAATTTATAGCAACTATCAAGACTCTTGATATTGATTTCAAAAGTACAAAATATTATTGAAAAACTATCATTGTGGTTGTTACAAATTGACATTCTTGGGTACGAATACAAATAAGTCATAATGGATACTATGACAAAGATTTTTTTATAAAAGTTATGATAACTTGACTTATATCAAGTAGAAACACAATGCACAAACGAAAAAGCATTAGAATTTTATACGTTGTGCACCTCTTCAAATATAGAGGTCGGAAGCGTGTCCCGATTGACATTATCAAGGCAAGTGGCTCGCGCCGTCAAGCTAAACGGCGTTGTTTGGGTTGGACTAATCATCGCGCTAACCGCTTGGTCGACCTCGCTACGCTCACATTTCGCTTCTGCGAAGCGAGTGCAATTGCACAAGGCGTAGAGTGGAGTGCGTTGCACTCTTTTGGCTGCACCGCAACAAGTTGCTACGCAGTTACTACAGGATATAAAAAACGCGCGCAGGCGAAAGAACACCCGCACGCGAAATTTAAATAGGCATTGTTAACCTAATAGTACTTGGTTTAGGCTGAAAACGAACACAAAACCAATCAATAACAAAAAGCGATAGTACAACTATCAACAATAATAATAATATATTCTTCATAAACGTATAACGAGAAAAACAAATTATTATTACTTAAAACGATTAGTAAAATTAAGCCAATGGTCTACATTTTTATGTGGGTCGTAATAATCAAGTTTAAGTAATTCATCCAAATTCTTAATTTCTTGCTCGCTCAACTGCTGATTATTTTCAAGTTTGTAAACCATAACTTGCCACTGGTGCGACCTCATCACGACATCACGATAATTTTTAGGCAGTGACTCAACTTTCTTAATAAGCGTCTCATACCCTTGTTGATTAACTCTGTCTGTCAAAGTTTTACTTAAATACTCATTATTCAACTTAACGCCCTTTGTCTGTTCCTCAACGTTTTCAGTCTTAGCAACATTAAGAGAAGCAGCGGTATTACTTTGATTTGCTGAAGCATTATTCTTACGAATTTCGCTAAGTTGTACACGTGGCTTGCCTTTCTCTGTGACAATCTGAGCGTCTGTGAGGTCATAAACCTTTTTAAGGTTCTCAAACTGTTGCTTAAGAATATTAATGTCTGCTTCAGTCTTAGCTTCTGCAAACTTAGCGTTAATAGCTTCAATCTGTTGCAATGCTTCTGCACGCTTGGCGGTCTGCTCCATTTCATCAGTTTTCGCACTCTGTTGGCGGTCATAGTATTGCTTATCGACTGCGAATTTAAACGCATCCTTGGCATAATTCAACATACCTACGCCAATGTCTTGGTTTAGCTTTTTAATCTTTAATGCATTCTCCATTGCACGTGTAGCATTATCAATATTTTTGGCGGTAGTGTCAGACTCAACATTTTTACGTTGAGCATTAACAAGGCTATCTTGCATAAAAGAACGCAAAGAGGTTGACAACTGCTGACCCATACCAAGAGGAGAGGGAATACTAACGGGGCTCGCTTGGTCAACATTCGCAGAGCTCGTAACGTTGCCGTCAGTTCCGAAAGCAGTATTAATGCCTGCTTTCATTTTGCCTAACTGCGACAAATAGGCTTGGTCTTGCGTTAATTCACGTTGGCGATTGTAAGCAGTGGTGGCATTCTCTCTATTATATTCTTGTTGGCGTTCCATTAACTTCTTTTGGCTGCGATAATCTAAAGCACCACCAGCTAAAGAACCTACAACACCACCTAAAGAACTTAACAGACCAACGCCTGCACCTTCAAAAAAACCCATAATATAAAGTTTTAAAGGGTGCATAAAAATATATGCACCCAAGATTAAACATTTAGTTAGTAGACTGCGAAATAGTACTATTATCTACTTCGTCAACGGTGTCATAAGAATTTTGTACAGGCTTAAGCCAATTCTTTACTTTTACATCAAATACGGTCTGACAGATAAAATTATCAAACTCGCCATAATCGAAAATAAAATCACCTGACTCAGTACTAACAAAATCTATATCGCTTTTAACGTTATAAAACAATCGATTGTAATTAGACAAAAAACCATACTTGCAAATTTGCTGCCAAGAAGTGGAGGCAGAGGGGACGTTATTAGTATTAAAATAAAATCTAAAATTGCCTGTAGGTTTACCGTCAGTATCGGTTACATCAATACATTGCGCAGAATGATTAAGAATTAATCTATCGTTGAAATACGGTAACAAATCACGCTTGAAATAACCACAATACATGTCACCGTTAACAATATTCTTCTTAACTTTAAAACCGGTGTAACGAGGTACCCAACCGAAACCTTTAGTAGTCAAACCCAAATCATCTTTAACACCAAGCAAAAAATTATCACTAATAAATACACCTTTAGGCGTGAACTCATAACCAAGAGCGTCAAATTCTGGGTGTGGTATGGTATCGTTATCTATAGCGTACAAAGTTGGGTCATTGCCTTGAAATATATTAGTTATAGGAACAATGCACGACATTACAAATACAAAACCATGCGTAGGAGCCTTGAAAGTAAAACCACCTTTACCAAAACCAATACCTTTACCTGCGTAAGCTCCAAGATAATCGCCTTTATTAGCGTTGCCAACATCGGCAGTTTCTGAAGTACTAAATACATCGTCAATATCTATTGCAGTACGCCATTCTGATATATTAAAACTATCTTGAAATAAAGTAAATGAGACATCAGAACCATAATGTACCTTTACCCAATCAGACAAACGTTTACCGATAACACTATCTTTGCTAACAAAGCGTGAAAGGCGACGCAACAAATCAATACTAAACCAAGTAGAACGACCTGGAGTAGTAGAAATATCAGGAACGCCATAAGAATTTTCCTTAATATAATCTTTAGAAAATGAAGGATTACTCATATACTCAGACAAAGAATATATACCAGTATCTACATTCGGAATTTTCGCATTGTTCAGAGGTTTTGAACGATGAGCTGCAATATAACTACTTGCATCCGTATAATACAAATTTTGAAAATCTCGCAAAAATAAAATAAAAATAGATAATGGCTGCGAAGAAACGTGACCTGTCAACTGAAAGAAATTAACATTATAATCCCAAATATACTGAATAACCTTGAAACAATTAGTTTGTGTATTTTTAACATAAAGCTCTAAAGCAGCCAAAGGAGAATAAGAGAGGTTGGAACGT
>ERZ773264.3280-NODE-3280-length-13386-cov-4.897757_pt1 | contig 13386 bp, 10 predicted proteins | sample MGYA00511910_ERZ773264 | MGnify/ENA primary metagenome ERZ773264 (study PRJEB29015, sample SAMEA2737739) | human gut metagenome | biome: human gut; feature: human-associated habitat; material: faeces | place: China | collected 2012 ... | reverse complement strand
TCCATCGTCACGGCCCTCATCGGCGGTGTGCTCGTGGCGGTCTTCGGCCAGCTCATTGCGGCCGGGCTCATGGGCCTGCTCAATGTGCCGGACGATGTGTACCCGCTCGCGCTCGCGTACCTGCGCATCTACCTGCTGGGCATGCCGGTCATTTTGCTGTATAACTTCGAGGCCGCTATCTTCCGCAGCGTCGGCGACACGAAGGTGCCGCTCATCGCGCTGACGGTCTCCGGCGTTCTGAACGTGATCCTGAACCTGTTTTTCGTCATCGTGCTCAAGATGAACGTCAACGGCGTCGCCATCGCGACGGTCCTCTCGAACGCAGTCAGCTCTGTGCTGCTGCTGCGCCGCCTGCTGCACGGCGATCTGGTGCGCGTGGAGATCCGTCAGCTGCGCATCGACCCCGCCGTCTTCCGCAAGATCATGCGCATCGGCCTGCCGGCCGGCATTCAGGGCGCGATCTTCTCGGTGTCGAACATCATCATCCAGTCGGCCATCAACAGCCTCGGCACCGTCGTCATGGCCGCCTCGAGTGCCGCGTTCAACATTGAGATCATCGCCTACGACGTGCTCAATTCCTTCAGTCAGGCGTGCACGACCTTCGTCGGCCAGAACTACGGTGCCGGAAAGATCGACCGCTGCAAGAAGACCATGTTTCTGTGCCTTGGCGAGGACATCATTGCCTCGGCCATCGCCATCGTGCTCGTTCTGCTGACAGGCAAGTACCTGCTGGCCATCTTCAACAACGACCCGCAGGTCATCGAGATCGGCTACAGCCGCCTGCTCATTCTCTTCGGGTCGTACATTTTCAGCCTGACGTATGAGATCCTGTCCGGCTACCTGCGCGGATTCGGCATCTCGCTCGTGCCGGCGATTTTGACGCTCTTCGGCGTGTGCGGCGTGCGCATCATCTGGATCAACACCGTGTTCCCGCTGCACCACACGTTCCGGTCGATCATGCTCGTGTATCCGATCAGCCTCGCGACCACGGCCGTGCTCATCTTCATTGCGCTGCTCATCTACCGGCCGTCGCGCCAGTTTGCAGCCCACGCTGCGGAAACGCCGCAGACATAAAAACGCAGACATGCGCGTACCCAAAGCGGGTACGCGCATGTTTTTTCACTTCAGGCTCCGATGCTCTGCTGATAGCGCATAAGGATCGCCGCCACCTGGGCGCGGGTGGCATTATCGAGCGGTTTGAGATAGGAAATGCTGCCGATCATGCAGCCGGAGATGAGATCCTCGGCATTTGCCCACGCGAGGGAATCGTATGCCCAGCCGCTCACGTCCCTGGCATCCGGGAACACGCGCAGGTCCGCGCGCGCATCCGCGCTGCGCCCCTTCCAGAGCGTGTAGCGGCAGAGAATCGCCGCGATCTGCTCGCGCGTCACATCGCCGTCCGGGTCGAAGCGGCCGTCTCCGATGCCGGCGACAATATCATGTTCTGCCGCCCAGAGGACGCCGTCGGTATACCATTCCCTGCCGACGTCCGTGAAGGGGTTGCGGTCCGTGTGCGCAGGCTCGCCCTCCATGCGCCAGAGCACGCTCACGAGCATGGCGCGCGTCATCGCACTGGCGGGAGAAAACGTGGTATCGGACGTGCCGACAAACAGCCCGTGCGAGACGGCATAGTCAATGCCCTCGTGCGACCAGTCGGCCGGGCCGGGCATATCGGAAAAGCCTCTGCCCGGGCACTGCGCGCCGCCGTCGCACGGCTGCGTGCCCGGCTGCGGGTCCGACGCTTTCGCGCCGCAGCGGGTGCAGACGCCGCCCACATAATCGTGGCCCAGCGCGCCGACGTAGCTGTCGCGGTAACTGTCGCCGCAGGCGCAGGTGTGCGTGGTGTAGCCCTGCGCGGTGCAGGTCGGGTACGTGACGGACACCTGATAGCTGTAATCGTGTGTATGTGCGCTGCTGTTATCGTACCACTTGAGCGCGCAGCGGCGGCAGTAGTGGCGGGTCATGCCGTAATAGGCGGAGTGCTCATATTCCTCGACGGCAACGACCCAGTCATGGCCCAGTGCAGCGACCTCGGTCGGCGCCGTCAGGGCCTGTCCGCAGAAGCCGCAGTGCGTGCCGCCGGTGGAGCCCGGCCGGTCACAGGTGGCGGCAATGTCGTCGTTTGCGACTGCGGTGTGCGCCGCCGCACTGCCGCGCGCAGTGACCGTGACATCACCGCAGACGGCGCAGGTCCGGCGCGTGAAGCCGCCGGAAAGGCAGGTCGCCGCCACGGTCTCGGTCACATAGTCGTGCGCAGTGCAGGCAGCATCCGTGCGGAAGGTGAATTCGTTTTCCTCGGCGTAGGCCTGCGCAGCGCTCCCGGCCGTGCCGGTGACGGCAAAGCCGTCGATCCGCGTCAGGCCCGTGAACGGGTCGTCCGGATCGATCGGGCAGTAGCCAAACGCCTGCGCGCCGATGTAGGTAACGCTCGCGGGGATCGTCACGCCGCTGCCCTTGCCGTAGGTAAAGAAGGCACCCTCATCCAGCACGCGCAGGCCATCGTTGAGGTGGATGGCACGGATATTCGGCGCGGAGAAGGCATTGCTGCCGACATAGCGCACGGAGTCCGGCAGGACAATGCTCTCGCAGGCGCTGTTGTTGAATGCCTCGCGCCCGATGTACTGCACGCCGCCGAGATCGAGGAACTTCATGTTCGTGGCCCCGGCAAATGCGTAGGCATCAACGTATTTGCAGCTCTCCGGCAGGATCAGCCCGGCCAGATTCGGCTGGTCGAAGCTGGGGTTGAGCTCCGTCTGCCCCGCGAGGAACTCGTAGGTAACGGAAACGGTGCCGTCCTTCAGGCGCAGGACGGTCCCCTCCGCCATAGAGCCCTTGTAGGCATAGGCGACATTGCCGAAATAGGCCACGCCGTTCGGCTGGTCGTGGAACCAGCCGGTATTGAAGAAGGCCAGCGAGCCGACGCGGGTCACGTTCGCCGTCAGATCCCCGAAGTCGGTCAGCGCGGGGCAGGCGGAGAAGCAGCCGTCGCCGATCTGCCGGACGTTCCCGCCGCCCTGGACAGAGCGCAGCTGCGCGCAGCCGCTGAACACACCGTCGCCGAGTTCTATCAGGGAATCGGGCAGCGTGACGCGCTCGAGCGCGACGCAGTCGCTGAGTGCCCCGTCCGTGAGGACCCGGACGCTGCCGAGGTCGATCGACTTCAGGCTGGAGTTGCCGCTCTCGGTGTTGTAGCGGAAGGGGTCGCCGTTGGAGATCGGGCCGCGCACCTCCAGCACGTCGTCGGGCAGAACCACGTGCGCCGTTCTGCCGACGCTAAGGCCCTTCAGCGTCGTATTGCCCTTCGGGATGGTCAGATTCTTGATTTGATAGCAACCGTCGAAGCAGCTCTCCTCCAGAACCGCCGTCGTCGGCAGCTTGAGGTCGGTCAGATGGGCAAGCTTGCGGAGATTGATGTAATTGACGCTCTCCGGAACGGTAAGCTTGGTGATGCTGCCGCAGCCTGCCGTGATGCTGAGCGATTCCAGCCCGTCGGGCAGGATCAGCTCGTTCACGCCGTCCAGATCGTCCTTCTCGTCGATGCGCACCATTTTTGTGCCGGGACGGACGATCAGCTTGGAGGGATATATTTTCCCCTTGCAGCCAAGGAACACGCTGCCGCAGTACAGCTCCGTGCCGTCGGCAAGCCCCTCATACCACTTGGAGGTATCAATGCTGGACAGTTCCATATCGCTCAGCGACGCCGGGAAGGTGAAGCGCTCGATGTTCGCGCAGTCGTAAAGCGCGGTGTCCTCCAGCGTGGTCAGGCCGTCGGGCAGGTCCAGGCTCGTCAGCCCCGTGCACTCACGGAAAGCCCCGTCGCCGATGACCTGCAGGCCCTCGTGCAGCGTGACGGAGGTCAGCCCCGTGCAGCCGGAAAAGGCACTGTTGTCGATGCGCGCGACGCTGCCGGGAATGTCCACGGCGGTCAGCGCCGTGGACTCATAAAACGCGGAGGGGCCGATCTCCCGCATACCCGCCGGAATGGTCACGCCGGTGATGTCCGACCGCCAGAACGCCGACGCGCCGATGACCGTTACCGTGTCGGGGATGACCGGGGTCTTGCTCGTGCCCCTGTAGTCCAAGAGCTGCCCCTGCCAGATGAAGAAGTCCGAGGCGCTGTCGTCATACAGCCACTGCTGGTACAGCTCGCTGAGCTTTCCGGAAAAGGGGCCGACGCTGTAGCCGCTCTTCTCGCCGAACGCGCCGCCATGCAGGAAGGTGTTCTCGCCGCGGATGGTGATGTCGGACAGATTCTGGCATTTTGCGAAGGCGCCCCTGCCGATCTCCGTCACGCCGGCGGGGATATCGATCTTTTGCAGGTAATAATTATTGTAAAACGCATTTTTGCCGATGGTTTTCAGGCTCTGCGGCAGGACGATCTCGCGCAGCTCGAAGTGGGTCTTCGCAGCCCAATCATCGCTGTCGTAGAACGCGTCGTCCGCAATGTAGGTCACGGTGTCCGGGAGCGTGACCTTGCGCACGAAGATATTGGGCGTGCTGTAGCCCTCCTCGTTGTGGAAGCTCTGGATGCCGACGACGGTGTATCCGTCGATAACAGCAGGCACCACGACCTCCGCTTCACAGCCGGAATAGGCTGTGATCTCAATGGTGTCGCGCGTGACGAAGCGGTACGTATAGCCGTAGCCGTCCTCGTCCGGCAGCTTTTCCTCCCCGAGCGCGTGCGCCGCCGGCAGCAGCGACAGCAGCATGGCCAGCGTCAGCAGCAGGGAAAACAGTCTTCGTTTCATGGCCGTTTGCGGATGCAAGCATCCTTCCTTTCTCAAGATTGAATCCGTGTTCAGTTTTGAATTACATTTCCTTTTGTGTCGATTATATCAGATAAATGCGCAAAGCGGAATATTTATTTCCCCTTTTCCGGAAATTTTGCAAAAAGCGTCTCCTATAGGGCGGCTCCGGCGTAAAAAAGCGCACACACCCGCGGGTGTGTGCGCTTTTTCTGTCTGCATTCACGCGCCGAGATAGGCCTTGCGGACCTTGTCGTCGTGCAGCAGATCGTGTGCGCCGCCGGACATGGTGATGCGTCCGTTTTCGAGCACATAGGCACGGTCGGCGATGGCGAGCGCCATCTTCGCGTTCTGCTCCACGAGCAGGATCGTGATGCCAAGCTCATGCATCGTGCCGATGATGGAAAACACCTCCTGCACGAGCACGGGCGACAGGCCCATGGACGGCTCGTCCATGACGATGAGCTTCGGTGCGCTCATGATCGCGCGGCCCATGGCCAGCATCTGCTGCTCGCCGCCGGAGAGCGTGCCCGCGAGCTGCTTTGCGCGCTCTTTCAGACGCGGGAAGCGCGCATAGACCCGCTCGAGGTCCTCCGCGATCGCCTTTTTGTCCTTGCGGAAGTACGCGCCCATGGCAAGGTTTTCCGCCACGGTCATGCGCGTGAACACCTGCCGGCCCTCCGGCACATGCGCGAGGCCCATGGTGACGATGCGGCTGGGGTCCGTCTTGCGCAGGTCGTGCCCATCGTAGATCACGGAACCGCTCTTGATGGGCACAAGGCCGGTGATGGCGTGCAGTGTGGTGGTCTTGCCGGCACCGTTGGCCCCGATGAGCGAGACGATCTCGCCGTCGTTGACCTCCATGCTGATGCCGCGCAGCGCCTGCACGGCGCCGTAGGACACCTCCAGATCTTCAATCTTCAGCATCGTCGTCCGCCTCCTCTTCGCCGAGATACGCCTCGATGACCTCCTGGTTGCTCGCGATCTCCTCCGGGAGCCCAGCGGCGATCGTCTGGCCGAAGTTGATGACCTGAATGCGCTCACAGACGCGCATGACCAGGCTCATATCGTGCTCAATGAGCAGAATGGCCACATGGAACGTATCGCGGATGGTATTGATGCACGAGAGCAGCTCTGCCGTCTCGGTCGGGTTCATGCCGGCTGCCGGCTCGTCGAGCAGCAGCAGCTTCATGTTCGTTGCCAGCGCGCGGGCGATCTCCAGCTTGCGCTGCTGGCCATAGGGCAGGCTGGACGCAAGCTGTCCGGCCTTGTCGTCCAGATGGACGATGCGCAGGTATTCCATCGCCTTTTCGGTCAGCTCCTGCTCCGTGTTCCAGTACTTTTTCGTGCGCAGGAGACTGTCGGCGAGGTTGTAATGAATGTCCTTCGTGAAAGCGATCTTCACGTTATCGAGCACCGTCATGGCCTTGAACAGGCGAATGTTCTGGAACGTGCGGGCAATGCCGGCCTCCACGACCTGATAGGTCTGCTTGCCGTTGAGCTTCTGCCCGCTGAGATAAAACGCGCCCTCCGTCGGCACATACACGCCGGTGAGCAGGTTGAAGACCGTGGTCTTGCCGGCGCCGTTCGGGCCGATGAGGCCCATGAGCTCGCCCTCATGGATCTCCATGTTGAAGTCCGACACGGCCTTCAGGCCGCCGAACGTGATGCCGAGGTGCTCCGCTTTGAGCACAACGGGTCTGGTATCGGTCATGCGTCGGCGCCTCCCTTCTTGGCCTTGGCCTTTCTCTTCTCGGCCAGACGGCCATCAAACAGCAGCCGGTCGAGCGAAAACTCGTAGGTGCCCAGAATGCCTCTGGGACGGAAAATGATGATGACCAGCAGCACGAGCGCATAGATCAGCATCGGGAACTGGAACAGCGTCTGCACGAAGCCCGGCAGCGCCGATACCCATGCGCCGTTTTTGATCTCGTAGTTGAGCAGATACATGGCAATGGCCGCCAGCACCGAGCCGGTCATGGAGCCCATGCCGCCGAGAACCACGATGACGACGATGAAGGTCGAGTTCCAGATCGAAGCGCTGGTGAACGTGAAGCTCGCCGTCGTGAGCGAGGAAAAGCACGTGGCATACAGTCCGCCGGCAAGGCCCGCAAAGAACGCCGAGATGACGAACGTGAGGATCTTGTAATACGTCGTGTTCACGCCGGAAGCGGACGCGGCGATCTCATCGTCGCGGATGGCCTCGATGGCGCGGCCGTATTTTGAGCGGATGAACATGCACATGAGCGCGATGCACAAGATAGTGATGCCAAGCACGAGCCACACGTACTTTGCCTGCAGCGAGGTCGACAGGCCGAGCCCGTTGGCATAGAGCGAGGAGCTCGCCGTACCATTTGCAAGACCCTCGCCTCCGGCGAAGGGCAGGTTTGCAATGACGTTTTCAACAATGAGGCCGAAGCCGAGCGTCACGATGGCCAGATAGTCACCGTGCAGCCGCAGCGCCGGGATGCCCACGAGCAGGCCGAGCAGCCCTGCGAAGATGGCACCGAGTAGGCAGCAGCCGAGAATGACCAGAATGAGGTGACCGGGGGCTGCTTTGGATGCCTCGAACAGGCCGGCGCGCTCGAGCGCAAGCGAGGTCAGCGCAGCGGTGTAGGCGCCGACGCCGGCAAAACCCATGTGGCCGAGCGTGAGCTGGCCCAGGTAGCCAAGCGTGAGATTGAGCGACGTGCCGAGCAGGATGAAAATGCACATCTGCCAGATGATCGGCACCAGCACGCGGCGGTAAGTATTCTGCGGGAGCACCTGACCGAGCAGCAGCACCACGGCAAAGAGCAGCACAATCAGGCCGCAGTTGATGCCGGTACCGCGCAGTTTCGTTTTTTGCAGCGTATTCATACCTTCTCACCTACATTCTTTCCGAGGATGCCGGCCGGCTTGACCAGCAGCATCACAATCAGGATCAGAAACACAACGGCGTTGGCGAGCGACGAGCTGATGTAGGCCGTCACGAGCGCTTCGATGATGCCGACGACGATGCCGCCGAGCATGGCGCCCGGGATCAGACCGATGCCGCCCATGACCGCCGCCACGAACGCCTTGAGGCCCAGCATGGAGCCCATCGTCGTCGTCACGGTGTGGTACTGCGCGCAGTACATCAGCGCTGCGATGGCCGCGAGGCCTGAGCCGATGGCGAACGTCGTCACGATCGTGCGGTTGACGTTGATGCCCACGAGCGTGGACGCCTCCTTATTCTCGGACACGGCGCGCATGGCGCGGCCGAGCTTCGTCTTCTGCACGAAGATCTGCAGCGCCGCCATGACAACGGCTGCGATGACGATCGTGATCACGGCCGCCATGTTCACGGACACGCCGCCGAGGGATATCGGCGCCGTGCTGAAGATCTCATCGGAGATCACGCGCGGGTTCGGGCCCATGGCCGGAATGGCCTGCGCGAGGTTTTCCAGCAGCAGGCTCATGGCGATGGCCGTGATGAGGGCCGACATGCTCGTGCCCTTGCGGCGCACGGGCCGGTAGGCCACCAGCTCGACCAGAACACCCACGAGCGCGCAGATCACGATGGCCGCGATCACGCCCGTCCACGCCGGCAGACCCATGCTGTGCAGCAGGATCGGCACGGTGAAATACAGCGTATAGCCGCCGACCATGATGAAGTCGCCGTGTGCAAAATTGATAAGTCGGATGATACCGTAAACCATCGTGTAGCCCAGCGCCACGAGCGCATAGACGCTGCCGAGGCGGAGCCCGATGATCAGTTGCTGTAAAAAGTCAGTCATATTCTCTCCCTGCCTTTCCGGTTTTTGCGCAGGTCAGCCGCGCCGGAATATTTGTGCGCGAAAGCGCCGGCCGGCACTTTCGCGCAAAGGTCATTGCTCTGGAGCGCGTCCGGTTCCGGCTGTATCGCCGGGGACGTGTCAGCTCTGCGTCTTGACGAACTTCTGCACGAGCTTGCCGTCGGAGGGCGTAAAGGTCAGGATGGCCACGCTCTTTTCCGGGGTGCCGGTCTCGTCGAGGGTCATGTCGCCGGTAACGCCGACATAGTGCATGCCGCTCATCGCGTCGCGGATGGCATCGTGGTCGATGCTGCCGGCCTTCTCAATGGCCTGCTTGACCATGTACATGGCGTCATAGGCCAGTGCGCCGAGGGCGTTCATGGATTCGGAGCCGTACTTGGCGGTGTAGTTCTTAACGTAGTTCTGGACGATCTCGGAGCTGTCCTCCGGGGAGTAGTGGTTGGTGAAGTAGACGTTCTCGTAAGCGCTCAGGTCGCCGGTGGTGTAGTCCTGTGTGCCGTCAAAGCCGTCGCAGCCCATGATCGCGCCCTTGAAGCCGGCCTCACGTGCCTGCGGGATGATTTTCGGGCCGACTGCATCGTAGTAGTACGGAGCGAAGAGCATATCCGCGCCGGAGGCAGCGATGGTCGCCAGCTGCGAGGAGAAGTCCACGGCGCCGGTATCGGACGAGGACTGCTCGCAGACGATCTCGATGCCGTATTTCTCGGCCGCCTTCACGAACGAATCGTGCAGGCCGGAGGAGTAGGTGTCGCCGGTCGCATACAGCACGGCGGCTTTTGTCCAGCCCTGATCCTTGGCGTAGGCCGCGACCATCTCGCCCTGGAAGCTGTCCTTGAAGCAGGAACGGAAAACGTAGTCATCCTTGGTGGTGATGGAGTCTGCCGTGGAGCTCGGCGTCACGAGCACGATGCCCTCATCGTCGGCCAGACTCGTGATCGCGGACGTGCAGCTCGAGAGCGTTGCGCCGATGATGGCCGACGCGCCCTCGCTGAGCAGTGAGTTGAAGCCGGAAACGGCCTCGGCCGGGGTGCCCTGGTCGTCCTTGGTGGAGAGCTTCACGGTTGCGCCGAGGATGCCGCCGGCGGCGTTGATCTCATCGATCGCCAGCTGGATGGAGTTCGTGATGGCCAGGCCGTAGGCCGCCTGCGCGCCAGTCACCGGGGTAATGTTGCCGATGATGATCGTCTTGCCCGACAGGTCGCCGGACGCCGAATCATCTTTTGTATCACCGCCGCCTCCGCATGCGGCCAGAGAAAGCACCATCATCACAGAAAGCAGCAGTGCCGTCAGTCGTTTCAGTTTCATGTTCATATCCTCCTGTTCTTGATTTTTCGCCCGCGCCGGTGGGTCCGTTTACCGGTTTTTGTGTTTTTTCCGTTTTTTGTGGGCGAAGGAAATAAAAAAAGACAAGGGAGCGCACCTTCGCTTTTCGAAGATGTGCTCCCTTGCACGCTTTTATTATAGCGGAAATCGCAAATGGAAATCAACGGCGATAACCGCCAAACTATTTATTTTTTTGATAGATATCTTTAGCAAAATTCATAAACCGTTCGCTTTCGACGCCGTTTCCGGCTCAAAGGCGTCCGTCTGCCCTGCTTCCGTCAGACTGTGCCGCAGGCACGTCCGGCAGGGCTCGGCGTCCCAATCGCAGTACATATACTTACAGGCAAAGCACAGCGTTTTGGCTGACGGATGTGCCCTGCGCGTCTCCGGGACAGGCGCCCCGGGCTTCGGCTCCGCCGCTTTCTGGTACCGGTCGACACCCCGCTGCGCCAGCTGCGTGGCTCGCAGGCAGTCCGCGCACGGCTGCAGATCCCGGTCGTGGAATTTGTACTTGCAGGCAATGCATAATGTCTTGTTTTCCGCCACAGAAATCACTCCCATTCTCAGTTGCCGGCTTCGGACCCAATTCCGGTAAATTCAGTATAAGCCGCCGCTTTGCGAATGTAAAGTGTGAGAAGCACCCGAATTTTTCGGTTTCTTTTCGTCTTTTTGTGTTTAAATGGCGAAATATTCTTGCGCGTGACCGCCCGCGTTTGTGGAAAGCGGAAAAAGTGCATTTGCCCGCTTGACAAGCGGCCCGTCGGGGGCGTATGCTTGCGCCAAGTTCAAAGCAGCAAACCACAGATGCAGAGGAGTAAGCGAGGGTTTGCGTCTTTCCCAGAGAGCTGCCGGTTGGTGTGATGGCAGCAGAGACGGTCTCGCTGAATGGACTGCGGAGGGCGGACGAGACGCCGTGAGGCGGTAAAGTCCGACGGGCTTTTCCCCCGTTACCAGGGAAAGACGTGTGATGGCACGTCGCCGAGCGGGCGCACTTGCGCCAATTTGGGTGGCACCGCAGAAGTTTTCCGGCTTTTGTCCCAAGGATCAAATTCACTTTTGGTCTTTCCGTGGACGAGGGTCGTTTTTTCTTGCCCGGAAAGGCCCCGATCGAAAGGAGCTAACACCATGGCAAACGAAAACATTCCCTACAAAATCTACCTGTCCGAGGACGAAATGCCGCGCACGTGGTACAATGTCCGCGCCGACATGAAGGTCAAGCCCGCCCCGCTGCGCAATCCCGCCACCGGCGCGCCGATGTCGTTCGACGATCTGCGCCCCGTGTTCTGTGACGAGCTGATCCGTCAGGAGCTCGACAACGACGACCGCGAGATCCCCATTCCGGACGAGATCCGCGATTTTTACAAGATGTACCGCCCCTCGCCGCTCGTGCGCGCCTACTGCCTGGAAAAGCAGCTGCAGACCCCGGCGAAAATCTACTACAAGTTCGAGGGCAACAACACTTCCGGCTCGCACAAGCTCAACAGCGCCATCGCCCAGGCGTATTACGCCAAGCAGCAGGGGCTGCGCGGCGTCACGACCGAGACCGGAGCCGGTCAGTGGGGCACGGCGCTGTCGATGGCCTGCACCTATCTGGGTCTCGACTGCAAGGTCTACATGGTCAAGTGCTCGTATGAGCAGAAGCCCTTCCGCCGCGAGGTCATGCGCACCTACGGCGCGTCCGTGACGCCGAGCCCGTCCACGGAGACGGAGATCGGCCGTCGCATCCTCGCCGAGCACCCCGGCACGACCGGCTCGCTCGGCTGCGCGATCAGCGAGGCCGTCGAGGTCGCCACCTCGACCCCCGGCTACCGCTACGTGCTCGGCAGCGTGCTCAATCAGGTGCTGCTGCACCAGTCGGTCATCGGTCTGGAGACGAAAACGGCCCTTGACAAATACGGCGTCGTGCCGGATATTATTATCGGCTGCGCCGGCGGCGGCAGCAACCTCGGCGGTCTCATCTCCCCGTTCATGGGCGAGAAGCTGCGCGGTGAGCGCGACTATCGGTTCATCGCCGTCGAGCCCGCCTCCTGCCCGAGCCTCACGCGCGGCAGGTTCGCCTACGACTTCTGCGACACCGGCAAAGTCTGCCCGCTGGCCAAGATGTACACGCTCGGCAGCGGCTTCATCCCCTCGCCGAACCACGCCGGCGGCCTGCGCTACCACGGCATGAGCTCCATCGTCTCGCAGCTGTATCACGATGGCTACATGGAGGCCCGCTCCGTCGAGCAGACGAAGGTGTTCGAGGCGGCCGAACAGTTCGCGCGCATCGAGGGCATCCTGCCCGCGCCGGAGTCCAGCCACGCCATCCGCGTCGCCATCGACGAGGCCGTCAAATGCCGCGAGACCGGCGAGGCCAAGACCATCGTCTTCGGTCTGACCGGCACCGGCTACTTCGACATGGTCGCCTACGAGAAGTTCCACAACGGCGAGATGCGTGACTTCATCCCCACCGACGCGCAGCTCGCCGAGAGCTTTGCGACCCTGCCGCAGGTGCCGGGCCCCGACGACTGAACGAACGTATACGACCGCCGCACGGCGGGTAAAATTTCAACAGTCAAGAACAAAGGAGATCGGATCATGGGTCTGAAAAACATCGAAAAAGCACAGGTGCTGCGCCTCGGCGACGAGGTCGAATACCAGCCGGGGCAGATTGTGAGCAAGACGCTCGCGCAAAACCGCGCTCTGAGCATGACGCTCTTCGCCTTCGAGCAGGATGAGGAGATCAGCACGCACACTGCCGACGGCGACGCGCTCGTCACCGTGCTCGACGGCACGGGCCGCTTCACCATCGACGGCGAGGCGCACCTCGTCTCTGCCGGGGAGAGCATCATCATGCCGGCGCACGTGCCGCACGCGGTCTATGGGCAGACGCGCTTTAAGATGCTGCTGACCGTGATCGTATAACGCGGGATATCCCCGCATATAAGACCCCCCGCACTGTTCGGTTTCCGAACGGTGCGGGGGATTTTGTTAATCAAGATAAAAGTCAAAGCTGACTGCCGCTCCCACGGACGCCCAAAATGCGACGCTGCCGTCCGGAAGGACCAGCTCCGGCAGATCGTTGGATGCCGCAAACACCCGCACAGTCAGATCGGCATGCAAATTGTATTCCTCACATAAGCGACGAACTTCCGCCTCTTTCCCGCACAGCATTTGCTCAAGCTGCTGCAGCGGCTCATCCAAAGCCCGGCAGTCCATTTTCGGCAGTTCTGCGCTCCAGTATGCGTGCCGCAGCGTCGGGTAAGGCGGCGCTTCCGCCGGGAGAACTGTAAAGCCGGGCAGCACCTGCTCATCCGGCTCACGAATCTCCTTACCGCAGTGCTGCACCTTCCCTTTTCCGGGCGTCGGCGGGCATGACCTCGTGGGCGAAATGCCAAGGCCGCGCGTGACCGCGTCCCGCTCAAAATCTGTACCGTCACGCTTTGTGAGCGTAAAAACCAGCCGAATCTGTGGTGTTTGTTTCATGTTTGCCTCCGTACATACGCTTTGCGCGCGTTCCGGAGCATAAGAACGCTCACAAGATAATACGGCGCAGCCGCAAG
>ERZ773264.3278-NODE-3278-length-13397-cov-5.766227_pt1 | contig 13397 bp, 4 predicted proteins | sample MGYA00511910_ERZ773264 | MGnify/ENA primary metagenome ERZ773264 (study PRJEB29015, sample SAMEA2737739) | human gut metagenome | biome: human gut; feature: human-associated habitat; material: faeces | place: China | collected 2012 ... | reverse complement strand
CTGGCCGTCGTCCGCGGTGCCCGCGGGCTTCGGGGAGGCCGCGGGCTTGGACGTGTCCGGCGTCTTGCCGGGGTCGCCCTGGCCGTCGCCCCCGGCGTTGCTCCCGCCGCCGTTGCCCGGATCAGTGGCGGAGGAGCCGCCGTTGGCCTGGTATTCGAACGTCCAGGTGACGGCCGTCCCGCCCTTGGAGGCGGTGAACACGAGCTTCGAACCGGATTCGGTCTTGTCGAGCTTCCAGTCGGATGGAACGTCGGAGATCCTGACCTTGGCGCCGGCGGCGACCTTGTAGGCGCCGTCCCTGGTCGGGGCGAACCCGGCGATCGGCTTGCCGTCCGCCGTCGCGGCCACGTTCTTCAACGCGTCCGTGCCGGGGTCCGCCGGCTTGTCCGGATCGGTCGCGGAATCGTTCTTGAACGTCCAGGTGACGACGGGCGTGCCGTACTTCGACGCGGTGAACACGACCGTGCCGGCCGGCTGCTCCGCCTTGCCGTCGAGCTTCCAGTCGTCGGGCATGTCGACGATATTCACTTGGGTGCCGGCGGGAATGGTCCATGTGCCGGTCTTCGTCGGGTCGAACCCCTGGACCGGTTTGCCGTCGGCCGTGGCGGTCACGTTCTTCAGCTCGGCCGCGTACGCGCCGGCGTCCGGCAGGCCGGATCCGTCGTCGTACGCGAACGCCCATTCGAGTAACCGGTACATGAAGTCCGTGAATATGCTCGGGCGTGAACACCTGGCCCGATTCGGATTTCGTCTTGTAATGGTTGAACTCGTTGAAGAAGATGCCCATGACCGCAAACCAATGGAAACAAGCCCTATTCAGCCACTCCGAGGGAGAGAACACAAGGACAAGCGCCAGCACAGAATATCCTCAGCAGTACAATGCGCGGCAGCGGAAAACGAATTGGAGGAATCGAGGCCGTCAAAGTGGGCATGGACGAAACTGGCGTTAGCGGATTCTTCTGCTCGTCATCGTTCTGATTGGACAGTGTCGCCGACCGTATTATCAATGAGGACCGTCAGTCCGCTTTCGTTGAATTTGTCGTAGTTTTCAATGTCGTAATTCATCTGCAATTCCAGCCAGTATTCCGGTGATGTGCCCAACACGTAGGCGAGATGGTATGCGAGGCTTGTGGTGATGCGTCTTTTCCCGCGTATTATTCCACTGACGGTGGTTTGTGGCAGGTTCATGGCTTTCGCCAGACGGTACATGGTGATGTTGTTTGGTTGCAGGTATTGGTGTAGCAGCACGTCGCCTGGGAGTGGCGCATGGCCCACATCGTTCATAGCCAGACCCTTTCACGCAATTCACTGACTTTTTTCTGATAGTAACAAAAGAAGCTACCGTTTTGCTTCGGTATGTGGGAATACGGTTTTGCCCGCCTCTCCCCTGTTTCGGGTCGAAGGCGGGCAAAACACGTTTGGTGCGGTGAGAATCAGTCCTCGACTGCATGCCATCCATCGGCATGCTTGGCGGAACGTACACGCACGAGCACGCAGCCAGCACCGGCGATGGTCATGATCGCCGCCAGCGTGGCGATTGCGGTGGTGTCCGATCCGGTGGAGGCCAGACCATTGTTCGTCACACCTGCAGCCTGCTTCTTGGCCTGTTCGGCCTTCTGCTTCTTGGCTTCGGCATCCTTCTTGGCTTGGTCGGCCTTCTTCTGGGCTTCCTGCTGCTTCTTGGCTTCCTCCTCGGCCTTCTTCTGGGCTTCGGCTTCGGCCTGCTTGGCGGCGGCGAGCTCCTTGTCGGACGCCTGCTTGTCGGCGAGCTTGGCATCATAGTCGGCCTTGGCTTTCTCGTATGCCTTGTCGGCCTCATCCTTGGCCTTGTTCGCCTCGTCGAGCTTCGCCTGGGCGTCGGCCAGCTTCGCGTTCGCCTTCTTGAGGTTCTCCTCGGCGTTCTGCAGACGCTTGATGGTGTTCTGGGCGTCGTTGAGCTTGCCGGTGGCCGTGTTGAGGTCGTCCTTCGCCTTCGCGTATGCGGCCTTGGCATCGGCGATGGCCTCGTCGGCGGCCTTGACCTGCTTGGCGGCGGCTTCAACCTTCGCGTCGGAAACGGTCTTGGCGTCGAGCGCGGCCTGCTTGGCCTTCTCGGCCTCGGCCTTGGCTGCCTTGGCGTCGGCCAGGTCGGCCAAGGCCTTCGTCTTGTCCGTGTTGGCCTGCTTGATCGTGGCTTCCGCATCCGTCTTGTTCTTGGCGGCGGCCTTGACCTGCTTGTCGGCGGTATCGATCTTCGCCTGTGCGGCGGCGACTGCCGTGTTCGCCTTGTCCACTGCCGTCTGGGCTGCGGTCTGGGCGTCGGTGGCGGCGTCGGCTTCGGACCGGGCTTCCTTGGTGGCCTGCTGGGCGGCGGAATAAGCCGCGTTCTTATCGGCTTGATCCTTCCTGGCTTCCTCCAACGCCTTGGCCTTGTCCTCGTTCGCCTTCACGGCCTCGTCATACGCTTTCTGCGCCTCGTCGGCGGCGGCCTGCAAATCCCTGGCCTTCTGCGCGGCCTGCTGGGCTTCCTCAGCGGCCTTCCGTGCGGACTGCTGGGCGGCGGCCAGCGCCTTGGCCGCATCGGAAGCGTCCTGTGCGGCCTGCTTGCTCTTGGACAATGCGGTCTGGTATGCGGCGTCGGCTCCGGTCAGGGAGTCACGGTAGGCAGTCAAATCAGTCAGGTATGCGTCAACGTCCATGATGCGGCCCGCGTCGGAGCCGATTCCGTTAGCGTTTTCGGTGAACAGCTGACTATGGGTGTTCCCGTTGGTACCCGTGATGTTGCCGTTCTGGCTGACGCCGAAACCGGTGAGGGTCAAATCGGGGTTGACCAGCGTGGTGTAATGGCCATAATCGCAGGGGTTGAAGGGCTTGCCGTCCGAGGCCTTGCAATCCAGGACACCGTCGGACATGTCCTTCTCATACATGGACTTCTCCGTGTCGTACCAGCCGTTAAAGGGATCAGTGTAACCCCAGGCGAGGTTTTCGCTGGCGGGGAATTGAAGTGGATGGTTCACGTTGTTGTTGGCATAATCCGCATCCGCCATGGCCTGTGCCATCAGGGTGTCACTGACCTTGAGGGGCTGCAGGCCTTCCTTCGCGCGAAGCTGATTGGCTTCCTGGATGAACTTCAGGGCCTCGATCATGTTGTCCAACGTGGTCGCATCACCCTTGGCACCATTATGAATGGCGTCAAGATACTCGGTGACGGTCGGATCGGTGAGAACCTTGACTGCCTGAGAGGCACCCTTGTCGCCGAAGTAGGCCACTGCGCCCTGAGACAGCTTGTCCTGAGCCTCGTCTGCCGCTTCCTTCTTGGCGTCGGCCTCGCTCTTGGCATCGGCGGCGGCCTGCTGCTTCGCCTCGGCGTTGGAAGAGGAGTCGGACACCGCCTTATCGGCATCCTTCTGCGCCTGTTCCGCCTTCTGCTGGGCGGCTGCGGCGTCGGCTGCGGCCTTCTTCGCCGCTTCGAGCTTCGCGGCCAGGTCGGAAAGACCTCCATCATCCTTGGACAATTGCTCGACCTTGGCATCGGCCTTCCGCTTGGCTTCAAGCGCCTTGGCCTCGGCCTGCCTGGCCGCATCCAGCTTGGCTTGCGCGGCGTTCACCGCCTCGTCGGCCTTCGTCTTGTCGCCGGTCGCCGTGGCCTGCTGCCTCCTGGCTTCCGTCAGCTCCTTCTCGGCGGCGGCCTTGTCGGCCGCGGCCTGCTTCGCGTCCGCGTCGGCCCGGTCGGCCTTCTTCTGCGCATCACTGATGGCGGTATCCGCCTGATCGGCCTTCTTCTGCGCGTCCGTGGCCTGCTTGTCGGCCGCATCAATATCGGTCTGGGCCTTGTCGGCAGCCTGCTGATGGGAGACGGATTCGGCCGTGGCCTCATCCTTCGCGGTCTGTGCGGCCTGCTTGTCGGCTTCTGCCTTCGACTGGTTGTCGGAGGCCTGTTGCATGGCCTTGTTGGCGTCGTTGATGGCGTTGGACGCGTCGTTCGCGGCCTGCTGGGCGGCGGCGATCTTGTCGGCCGTGCCGGTCGCATCCTGTGCGGCCTGCTGCTGGGCCTTGCTGGCATCGTCGTAGTTCGCCTGCGCCTGCTGCTGGTTGTTTGCGGCTGTCTGCTGCTGGGCGGCGGCGTCGTCGAGGTTCTGCTTGGCGGTGTCCAGTGCGGCTGCGGCGGCGTCGGCCTTGGCCTGTGCTTCGGTCACGCCGGTCGGGGATGCCTGCGCGATGGCCTGATTGGCTTCCACTGTGCTCTGCTGGGCCTGTGCGACGCTGTCCTGCGCCTGTGCGATGGCCTGCTTGGTCTGGTTGTCTGTGGTTGTGGCTTCGTCGGCCATGGCGATTGCAGGCGAGGCGAGGGTGGCCATTACGGCTGTGCTTGCCACTGCGATCTTGGTGAGGTTGCTGCGTTTCATGAAAGATCTCTTCTTTCCCTGGTCGTGCCTCTTTCGGGGTTTGTGTTCCCTGGGGGCGTTGTATGTTTTCCACCTACAGATAGTAGCACAAATTTTTACTAATGCAAATTGTTACCTCCTTTTGTGTCAGCAAGACATGTGCCTGCCCGAAACACGCCGACTGCGACAAAGCGAAAAACCAACAGCCAACACCCCCGTCACAGTGACACCGGAAACAAGAGCAGCCTGTTTCGTGTCGCCCGGCGATGCGCCGGGCAATGGGGCCTGGTCGGGCATGCTGTTGCGTTCCCCGGTGACGAGGAGGCGGAGCGTGTTGCCCTGCCCGGTGCAGGTCAATAATGTGACCTCGTCCCGTCCTTTCCGGATCTTCAGCGCCTTCGTGTCCGTGGGGCTGACGATGCGGATGTCGTTGACCCGGTAGGCGAGCGTGTTGCCCATGACCTTGATGTAGAACGGGTCGCCCTTCTCGAGTTCGCCCAAACGGGTGAACAGGGTGGCGCCCTTCAGGTTCGAATGGCCGGTGATCACCGCCCTCGTGTTTTTCCCTCCGACGGGCAGGCTGGTGCCGGCGAGATGGCCGGCGGCGTGTTCGAGCACGTCCTGGCCGGCGCCGTGCATGATGGGCATGTCGACGCTGATCTTCGGGACCAGGAGCTCGCCCATCGCATCCAGTCCGTTGACGGACAGTTGGCGCCGGTATTCGTCGTCGCCCTCGAAGTCGCCCTTGGTCTTGCCGTCGAACACGGGTTCGCCGATCTGCGGCTGGCCCGACTCGTAAAGTCGCTGGTTGTATTCGACCGCTGATCTGATCGCGCTCTGACGGCTACCCTCGGGAAACAGCGATGCGGCCTGGCTGACGGAACGCGCCTGAGCGTCGGTCGCCCTATCTCCGATGAGCTGCTGGATTCGGGGCATGCCAATGAGTATCAGCCCCAATGCCAGGCAGACGAGAGCGGCGGCGGTGTATATGCGGGAACGGCGGATGAGCAGGCGGGTCCGGTTGTCACGGGCCCGCCTGTCATCGACGGCGAGACGCATGGACTCCCACACGTCTCGCGATGTCGCTACGGCCATGCTCACCGGGAATGCCTTCCAATGGTCGGCGTTCCGGCGTGACGGCCTTTGCTACCGGCTCCCATGCGCATGCGTAGCATCGGCATCATCACGCCGAGCGCGATCAGCATGAGCGCGAATCCGGCGTACAGCCAGATGGTCGGCACCTGGGCCTGTCCGCCCGTGAACGGCAGGGTGGTCAGGCTCGGCTCCCACTGGGCGTACACGGTGGTGCTGCCTTCGGCGGGCAGTGTGACCTTGCCTTCGCCCGGCTGCAGGAAAGTGCTCCCTGCGGGCGGGTTCTTCTCCGTGCTCCATCCGACGAACCGGTAGCCGGGTCGGGTGATCTTCGGCTCCTTCGCGTCACCGGGGATGGTGACGGTGGAGAAGGCGTCGCCGGTCACGTCATCGACATGGCCGATGCCGCCGTTCGGGTTGAACTTCAGGCTGGCACCGTTGATTTTCCACTGCGCGTAGAGCACGGAGGTGTTCTTCGGCGTGGACTTGTCGTTGGCCGTCAGCACGTAGTCGGCTCCCGTGGCGTATGCCTTGCCCTTGCCGTCGGCCTGCGTGTTCCAGCCGGAGAATGTGTAACCAGGACGGTCGAACGGGTTCGTGATGGTCTTCACGGTCTGGTCGACAACACCGTCCACCGTCTTGGTTTCCGAGCCGACGGTTCCGATGTTGCTGTTGTACACCAGGTGTGCGGGGTCGGCCTTCCATTGGGCCCACACGGTGGTGGTTCTCGGTTCAAGCGTGTGTTTGTCGCCCGGTTGCAGGCTTGGGTCGCCGCGTTTGCTGGTGCTCCAGCCGGTGAACGTGTAGCCTGGACGGTCGAAGCTGTTCTGGCTGATGGTCACCGTGTCGCCGGTGTTGCCGGTGGTGTCGGGTGTGCTGCCTGTGGTGTTCGGCCAGTCGTTGCGGTACTGGATGGTTGCCGGGTTTGCCTTCCAGATGGCGTACAGGTCGTTGCCTGCTGGCTTCATCACGTACTGGCTGACGCCGTTCTTGCCTTCGCCGTATGCGGTGCCGGAACCGTCCTTGGCGGTGTCCCAACGAACGAACGTGTATCCGTCGCGGGTGAAACCATTGGCGTTTGTGGTCAGTTCGTCACCGGTCTTGCCGGATTGTGCCGCCGTGTTGCCTCCGGTTGCGCCGTTGCCGTGATAGGTGAGGGTTTGTGCGTTACCGGCCCAGCAGGCATATAGGGTGCTGGAACCACGCAACGTCCACTCGCTGTTAGGTTTCACTGCATTGCCCTTGCAGTCGGCCTGAGTGTTCCACGTGACGAACGTGTAGCCGTCGCGGGTGAATCCGTTGTCGCGCACGTTGATCTTCTCGTCGGTCTTGCCAGTCTGCGGGTCGGTCTTACCGCCGGTCGCCCCGTTGCCGTCGTAGGTGAGGCTGGCCTGGCCGGGCGTCCACTGCGCGTACAGGGTCAGCGTCCCGTTGGCCGTCCAACTGGCGCCCGGCGCGTACTTCGTGCCGCCGCCGTCCGGGCTGGTGGCCCAGCCGGCGAACGTGTACCCGTCGATCGTCCAGCCGTTCCCTCCGATGGTGGGCGTGTCGCCGGTGTGGCCGTCCCAGTTGGGGGTGCCGTTGCCTCCCGCGGTCTTGCCCGCGGGCGGGTTCGGATTGTAGCGGATGTGCGCCTCGTTGGCCGACCATTGGGCGACCATGGTGACGATCCCGTTCGGCTGCGTGGTCAGGTTCGTGACCCACTGGCCGTCGCCGTACGCCTGCTGGTTGTCGGCGCGCTTCCACCCGGTGAACGTGTACCCGTCGCGGACGAACCCGTTCCGGTGCAGGTTCTGGCCGATGTTGTATTGGAACGCCTGATCCGGGGTGCCGCCGCCGGTCGCCCCGTTGCCGGCGAATCTGACTGTGTACCCGTTGCCGACCCAGTGCGCGTACACGGTCACGTTGCCGGTGAGCGGCGTGTTGAAATCGTATTTGTTTCCGCCGTTCGGGGCCGTGTACCAGCCGTCGAACCGGTAGCCGGGAATCTTGCCCGTGTCGCCGGCCGCCCAACCGGATTTGTCGGCGGCGGCCGTGTTGTAGGGCACGGTCTGCGATGCGGGCGTGCCGGGCGCGTTGCTGCCGGCGGGCGTGTTCACGTTGTACGACAGGGTGGGGTTGATGGCCCACAATGCGTATACGGTCTTCGCCCTGGCGGGCATGACGATCTCCGTCCTGACGTTCGCGTTCAGCGTGTTCCGGTCCATGGTGTCGCCGACGGGCACGTCCCTGTCGTTGGCGTCCGTGTTCGCGCTCCAACCGTAGAACGTGCGGTTGGTCTTGCCGATCTGGCTGGAATCCCAGCAGTCGGAGTCGGCCTTCGCGGTCGCCAATGTGATCCTGGTGCCGGCCGGATAGTAGACCTGGCAGCCGGATACGGCGCCCGTGTCGGCGATCGTCTCCACGCGCACGCTGCCGTCGGATCGGGTGATCGTCCGCTGGCTGGTCCCGTCATCCTGTCTGGCGGTCGTGTCGGTCAGCACCCTGCGATCGTCCGCGATGGTTCCGGACTCCGGTCCGGCGCTCTTGTCGGCCGCAAGCCTGACCGTGCCATCCGTCCCGGATGCGGCGGTTTCGGTCCTGCCGACCTCGGTACGCGAGGGCACTTGGCCGGTTCCGCCGTTCGCGTCGTAGCCGAGCCTGTAGGCCTTGGTGAAGCTCAGATCGTCGAGGATGTTGCCGTTGACGTTGTTGCTGGAGCTTACCGATTTGAAGGTGAAGCGGGTGACCGTCCCGGTGGCGATGTACGTGCCGGTGTAGGTCTCCCACTGCCCGTCATGGTTACGGCTGGAATGGTTCGAGCTGCCGCCCAGTTCGGCTTTGTTGCGCACCTTCGTGGAGATGACCTTGCCGACGTCGCCCGGCTGGTCGCCGTTGCCGTTGACGGTGGTTCGCGTCGCGTCTTGGGCGGATTCCTTGCCGGGTTCGCCGATCATGACGCTCATCCCGTCGAGGTGGTTCCTGTCGAGGCTGGCGTGCTTCAACGTCCAGCGGTAGGACACGCCCGGGATGGTGGCGATGTCCTGGTAGATGGCGGTGCCCGCCTGTCCCGCGACGAGTTCCGCGTACTGGTTGCCGGTCTTGGAGTCCTTCTGCAGTTCGACTCCCTGTGCGATCTGCTGCCAGTCGGTTCCCTTGGTCTGGGTCGACTTCCATGCGAATTTGGAGGCGTCCCATCCCGGGATTGGCGCCCAGGGGTCCTTATCGATGCCGATGTGCCGCGCGTATCTGCCGTTGATCGGGTCGACGACGGTCCAGTCGTCCCACGGGTATTTGGTGGAGACACCGGCGATCAGGCCGGCCGGATAGTCGAACGAGCCGTTGACCAGTTCGGTCGGCAGACTGTCGGTCTTGCCGGCGATGGTCTTCACCTTGCCATCGGTGGAGGCCTTGATCTGCGACGTGCTCTTCTTGGCCCCGCCGTTCGCGTCGTAGCTGAGCTTGTAGGCGAGGCGGAAGCTCAGGTCGTCGAGGATGCTGTCATTGGCGGAGGCAGTAAGAGTACCGTCCTTGGCGACGCCCCTGTAGGCGATCATCGTGCGGGATTGTCCGGCTGGGATAATGACCGTGCCCTCGTAGGATTCCCAGTCGTCGGAATGGTCCCACGGTTCGTGGCTGCCTTCCGTGGCGTCCATGGAATCGGAGTGCGTGTAGGCGACGGTTCCCACATCGCCGGTCTTGTCCCCGTACTTCTGGCCGGTCTTGGAGACCGTGGTGCGGGTCAGTTTGACCGGGGTGAGATGATCCTTGTCGGGGCCGGTGAGCAATGTCACGCCGCCCGCGTTGCCTTTGGAGCGGCCGGAGTGGCGGATGCCGAACGTGTAGGTGGCTCCCGGCGTCGTGGCGACGGTCTGGGCGACGGTACGCCCCGCATGCACGTCTGCGGCCGTGTTCCCGTCCCTCTCCCGGTGCAGTTCGAAGTTCTGGATGCTGCCGATGGCATCGAGATCCTGCCAGGCGAACGTGGCGGCGGTCAGGCCGCCGGACTTCACGCCCGTCTGTCCGGCCATGGCCTGCGCGTAGGAGCGGATCATGCCCTCATTGGGCGTCACATACACCCAGGGCAGGCCTTGCCCCTCCTTGGCGATCGTCCACTTCGGGGTGTCGAACCCGCCGTTCACGGCCAGCTCGTCGCCCGCGGCCCTGGAGGCGATGGTCTCCACCTTGGCGTCCGGAGCCTTGAACGCGGCCGGCTGCGTGGAATCCGCCTTCGAACTGGAGGGCACCTTGCCCTTGTCGTTCTTCTTCAGATCATGCACCGTCAGGCCGGAAGCGGTCTTGTCAGCCGCGAGTCCGACACTGCCGGTGGTCTTGGCCTTGGCGGGCTGCACGGTGTTCTCCTTGCCACGCTGGTTCGACGGAACCTGACCGGCGGCATCCGAAGAATTCTTGTCATAGGTCAACCTGTAAGAGAGGGAGAACTCGATGTCGTCCACGAGATTGCCGACGTTGTTGCCGGGCAGGGTCTCATACTCTTTGAACCCTTCGAGGCTCTTGAACATGAATACCGTGTTCTTCTGTCCTTCGGGCACCTGGTAATAGCCTTCGTACGTCTCCCACTGGCTGCCATGGTCTCGGGGATCGGTGTTGGATACCTTTGTGGTGATGGTGGTGGACTTCCCGCCCACCTTGTCGCCATGGCCGTTAGAGGTGACGCGGGTCATCTCCACAGGCGTCGCGTGGGCCGTGTCGGAGCCCACGAGGACCTGCATCTTGTCGGCATGGGAGGATTGGCGGCTGGCGTGCTTCAACCGGATCTTGTACAGCACGCCGCCGTTGCCGGTGGACACGTTCTGGTAGATGCTGGTGTTGTCCTGTTGGGCGACGATCTCCGCATACGTGTTCTTGGTGTTGCGGTCCTGCTGCAATTCGACCCTTGAACCGTTCTCGGTACTGGACCATGCGAACCTGGAAGAGTCGAAACCGGGGATCTGCCCGATCTTTCCGTACTTGGAAAGATCGGTGGCGGACATGTTGTCCCAAAGCGTGCCGTCATCCGATTTGAGGAACGTGCGCAGATCGGCATAGGTTCCCTGCTCGTTCTCCTGAATGTCGGAGAACGAGGGGTAGGAGAAATCGCCATTAGCGAGGGAACCGTACCGGACGTTCTCGTCCGCGACTGTCTTCACGGTTCCCGTGGTCCTGGCCTTGGTCTGCCTGACGGTGTCGGCGGTCTCGTCGGACGGGACCTTGCCGGTCGCATCCGACGCGTTCTTGTCGTAGGACAGCTTGTAGGCGCGGGCGAAGGTCACATCATCCAGAAGATTGCCCTTGGTGGGGTCGAGATAGTTGACGGCCTTGAAACCGAACCGGGTAGTGGTCTGCCCGTCCGGGATGACGTAGTAGCCCTCATAGGTCTCCCACTGGTCGGAATGATGCCAGCGGTTCTCGTTCGTGACCCTCGTGCCGATGGTCTTGGACTTCTCGCCGACCTTGTCGCCGGCCTTGCCGTTCGCGGCCACTCGGGTCATCTCGATGGGTGTGCCGTTGATGACGACCTGCATCTGGTCGACGTTGTCCTTGCACAGGCTGGTGTGCTTCAACCGGATCTTGTACAGTGTGCCGGGGATGGTGGCGAGGTTCTGGTAGATGGTGCGTCCGGGTTCGGAGGCGACCATTTCCGCGTAGGTGTTGCCGTCCATGCTGTCCTGTTGGAGTTCGACCGCTTCCGCGCGGTCCTTCAATCCGCCTTGGTCGTGGCCGCCTTTCTGGTCGGTCTTCCATGCAAATTTGGACTGGTCGAAACCGGGCCAGTCCACCCAGGAGGCGAGATCGGCGTCGGAGTGTTTCGCGTTCCTCATGTACTGGCCGTTGTTCGGGTCGACGCTTGTGTATGCGTTCGTCATGTAGCTTGGCGCGTCAACGGTCTTCCATCCGCCGTCGGGCAGGTAGTCGAATCCGCCGTTGACGAGCTCCCTTGGATACGTCGTGGCGGCCGATGCCGTCAGGCTCGTGATGATCTTGCCGATGTCGGGCATGCGGATCTCGTCCGCGTTCGCGGTGCCCGCCGTCAGGAGCCCGCCGCCCAGGAGGGTGCCCGCGGACAACAGTCCCGCGACCGCCCGTTTCAACCATGCGTGCATGTGTGTTTTTCCTTTCCCGCCCCTTGACTGTCCGTGACGGATGGGCTAGGACCCGCACGAACCCCTTGCGGCGAGCCAAAAGAACCATGAATGAAAACGAAGGGGGAGGGGCGCGGGACACGGCATGATCCGGATTGTTCCGCGCCCCCGTATGTCAGACGGCCGGGGTGTCTCCGTCGTGCGTGAGCATCAGCGCGTCGCGGCGGTTGCGCGCGCCGCGCACGGCCATGGTGCCGCCGATCGCGAACAGGGGCATGGCGCAGGCCAGCCAGAACGCGAACGCGAGCACGCCGCCGGTCTGCGGCAGTTGGGTCAGATTCGCGACGTTCTTGACCTGGACGGTGTTGTTGTCCAGCCTGCTGGTCAGGTTCGGCACGGTGCCGGTGCCCCTGTACTGGATGCTGGTGCCCGCGTCGTCGATGGTGACGGTGAACGTCGGTTTCGCGTAGCTGGCGTAGCCGGCCGGCTCCCGGGTTTCGGTGACCGTGTACGTGCCGTAGCCGAGGCCCTTGAACCGGATGAGGCCCCTCTGGCTCGCGTCGTCCCTGTTGTCGACCGTCCCGTCATGGTTCGTGTCGCCGGTCACGAACACGGTGGCGGAACCCTGGTTGGCCGCATCCGACCATTTGCCGGTGTTCCAGTCGAGATTCATCCACTTGCCGTTGCGCTGGATCTGGAACTGGGCGCCGTCGAGCAGCGTGTTCACGTTGCCCGCGTCCACCTTCCGCAGCGTGAAGTCGTAGGCCTTGATGTCGACCTTGTCCTGGTCGGTGATCGTGGTGAACCGGATGCCGTCGGTGAATGTGCCGTACGTGTGGACGGTGTTGGCCGCCGGATCGGTGATGCTCGCCTTGTCGACGGTCATCCTGTAGGTGATGACGATCGTCCTGTTGGAGTATTTGTCGAGAAGTTTCCTGCCGTCGATGCCCCAGCCGCCGGCCGGGATCGCGAGATCCGGGTCGGCAGGCTTGTTGTCCGCGGTCTTCAGGGTCGGGTCGCCAGGGATGCTTTTCGCGTTGTTCTGCGTGGTCCCGTCGTAGACGACCGCGTCGGCCGTGATGTCGGTCCGCGGCGCGTTCTTCAAACGGACGCTCAGCGAGCCCTTCACGTACGTCTGGCCCTTCGGCTGGTCGACCAGCTTGAACTTGACCGCGGAGGCGGCCTGCTTGTTCGGCACGGTCACCTCGACCGTGTTGGTGACGGTGTCGCCGACGGTCACGCCGACCGGATCGTTGGTGGTGCCGTCCTTGCCTACCGTGGCGCCGTTGCGCTGCACCTGGACCTTCTTGTCGACCCTCACGCTCTTCGCCTTGACGACCGCGACGCCCAGGGTCCGCCACTGCGGGTCCTTCGCGTCGTTCTTCATGATGTTCGCGTTGCCGGATTTCGTGCCGATCATGATCGGGTTGCCCGCGCTGTCCGTGATGTAGTAGAGGCCCTCCGCCGGCACGTTGATCGTCAGCGTGGACCGGGTGGTCATCAGGTTCGCGCCACCAGCGACCGGGGCAGGCTTCTTTGCGGACTGGCCCAAAGCCTTGCTGATGTTGCGCAGCTGCCTGGTCTGGGAGTCCATCTTGATGTTGGCGATGTTGCCCGCGTCATCATAGCCGTACACCTTGGCGATGTCGTCGGCCGTGCTTGGATCGTACGCGTTGGCGATGCCGATCGCGTCGGCCGCCCACGCGTTCGACGCCGTGTCGCCGCGCACGCCGAGACTGCTGATCCGCGTGCCGTCCAGGACCTGGTCCGTGTACGTGCCGATCCGGTACACGTCGAACGTGTGGCCGGCCAGGCTTGCTCCGTCTGCGCCCTGCAATGTGATGGTCGCGCCGGCCGTCGTGCTCGCGGCCGCGGCGTC
>ERZ773264.3258-NODE-3258-length-13519-cov-5.966578_pt1 | contig 13519 bp, 9 predicted proteins | sample MGYA00511910_ERZ773264 | MGnify/ENA primary metagenome ERZ773264 (study PRJEB29015, sample SAMEA2737739) | human gut metagenome | biome: human gut; feature: human-associated habitat; material: faeces | place: China | collected 2012 ... | reverse complement strand
TGTTAAGCCTGTAGCTAGCGTTCATCCTGAGCCAGGATCAAACTCTTCATTGTAAAAGTATCTTTTCATCTGTTAAGATGATTTTCTTGCTCTGTTCAGGATGCCGTACAATTTATTGACTCTATCTTATATACCTATATTTATTATATAAGCATTGACGGTTCTATTTTAATCTTGTACTACTTGTATTGTTTATCAATATTTCAAAGAACTTGCGCTTCGTTTTCAAAAGCGGGTGCAAAGGTAAGGGGTTTTATTTTAACCGCCAAACTTTTCGGAAGTTTTTTTTCGTTTTTCTTTTTCGGTTCGTTTCTCAGGCTCTCTTAGCGAAAGGGAAAGAAGGGACGAAAACGATAAACGGAAAACCGCGCCTCTTTGCGAATCGGACTGCAAATATAAGAACTTTATTTATTATAATCCAAACTTTTCCGGATCTTTTTTGTTCTTAAAGTAAAGCGGTCCTACGCTTTGTCATTAGGTCAATTCTGCAAGGCTGTCCTCTCTTGGAAAGCGGGTGCAAAAGTACCCGCTTTTCGGATATAATCCAAATATATTCAACTATTTTTTTGAAGTTTTTTTGGAAAAGGAAAGATAAACCGCTGAAACATAACGAAGTGACGGGACGTTTTTTTTTAAGAATGGACGGGGCGGGGAAAAAGGCTGGAAGGGAAGGCACATTATTATATTCATGCGTGCGTATGTGTGCGCGAGAGGGAGAAAAAGAAGGAAGCGGGCAGGGCGGATATACACAGAAGTTTTTCGCACTTCCCTCTATCACCTATCACCGGCAATCATGAACGTCCCTGTTCATCGGAATTTAAGGCATGGTGACAGGTTGTCCGAAACCTATCACCGCATCTGTCACCTATCACCGGCCTATCACCGGAAGGCAGATGATGGATAAAAACCATAAACTATAGATATTCAGCATATTAACTGCATAAATACAGGATATAAAGAACCAATATATAGGATATTAATAACTCACATATAGGATATTAACAACCTATGTACAGGGTTTAATACTCAATACATAGCCTATTAATGCCTGAGAAGACAGGCAGTTATGACTGAAAAGCAAGCATCAAGAGCCGAAAGAGAGTACAAGAACAGACTGTTTCAAGTTACAGAAAATGTTGTTTCACCACAGGATACCAGAAGTTCAAGCAAATGAAACTAAAGGTTCAAGCAGGGGAAACTAAAGGTTCAGGCAGAGGAAACTGGAGTTTCAAGAGGGGGAAACTAAAGTTTCATACGCAGGAAACACTTGGTGAAAAGCAGGATGGCAAAGACAGGGCGTAAGGATAAGTAAGGGAAAGTGTAAGGATGAGCGAGGGAAAGGGGTAAGATACACCGCATCTGCAACCATCCCACACCACTATCCTATACCCTATTAATATACTAATATTCAACAACATAAAGTGAGAATGGTGTAGGATGGCAGATAATCTTCAATTTTAAATCCACGAGGAGAAATACTCTTTCTGATATATTAAAGACATGAACAGGTCTCAATCAGATTTTATACTCTTCTATCTTTCTATACAACGTAGTAAGTCCAATTTTCAGCAAACGGGCAGTTTCCGTTTTATTTCCCTTAGTGTATTCCAAAACACGGGCAATATGTCTTCGTTCCATTGCCGCCAGTTCAAAGCCCTCCGCACTATCGTCCGAACATTCGTAATGAGTATTTTGAATTTCCAAAGGTAAATCGCAAATATCCAACCGCCCACCTTCGCAGACAATCAGGCTACGCTCGATAACATTTCGCAATTCGCGGATATTTCCTTTCCAAGACTGTTTCTCCAAAGCCTCCAGAAAAGCGGGAGTCATCTCACTAATGGAATACGAAAGTTTCTCGGAAAAGCTCTTGGCAAAAGCTGCTGCAAGAATACTGATATCCCCTGCCCGCTCACGAAGTGCAGGGAGATGCACCTGAAATACAGAAAGACGATAGAACAAATCTTCACGAAAACATCCCTCTTTGATTTCTTCCTGCAGGTTGCGGTTCGTTGCAGCAATGATACGCACATTCACCCTGGTAGGCTTTGTGTCACCTATTTTTATATACTCGCCGGTTTCAAGAATACGCAGTAACTTGGCTTGCAGTTCAAAAGCCATTTCCCCTATTTCATCCAGAAAAATCGTTCCGTTATGAGCTTCCTCAAAAAGCCCTTTCTTATCTTTCAAAGCACCGGTAAATGAGCCCGCCTTGTGCCCGAACATCTCACTCTCTAATAATTCCTTACTAAAAGAGGAGCAGTTGACCGCTACGAAATTCTGTTTACTCCGCTTACTATTATAATGGATAGCCTGAGCAAAAACCTCTTTTCCTGTCCCGGTATCTCCGGTAAGTAATACCGGAACATCCGTGACAGACACCTTCTGTGCCAAAGAGATAGCCTCTTTCAGCACTTTCGATTCTCCTAAAATAGAATCGAACGAATACATCTGCCCGACTTTCTTCTCCAGTTTTTCCAACCGGACATTCATTCTTGCTTTCTCCGCAGCACGACTAATCAAAGGAATGATCTTATTATTATCATCTCCCTTCGTTATATAATCGAATGCACCATTCTTGATCGCCTGCACCCCGTCAGGAATATTGCCATGTGCGGTGAGAAGAATCACTTCCACATTAGGAGCCTGCTTCTTGATATTCAGCACTAAGTCCACCCCATTCCCATCAGGAAGAAAAACATCACACAGAACCACATCGGGCGATTGGACTTCAAGTTGTTTGACAGCAGCTTTACAATCGCCAGCCTGACATACTTCGTACCCTTCAAGTTCCAGCATACGTGCCAAAAGGCTACGAATCTGGATTTCATCGTCAACAATAAGAATCTTACTCATACAATTTACTTACATTTAATGGAAGAATAAAAAACAGGGTGTGCAAATATAACTTTTTTCAATGAGTCTATGAACATTTCTTATATATAGTTCGTTATTTCCATAGGAAACTATTTACACTAAAAATTATGAAGATTATCATTATCGGAGGCGTTGCAGGAGGAGCTACCACTGCTGCCCGAATCAGACGAGTAGACGAGACAGCAGAAATTATCCTTTTGGAAAAAGGAAAGCATATATCGTACGCCAATTGCGGGCTGCCTTATTATATAGGAGGAGTGATTGAAGAACGGGAAAAATTATTTGTACAGACTCCCGAAGCATTCTCGACACGCTTCCGTGTTGATGTCCGCACGGAAAACGAAGTGATTTTTATTGACCGGAAGAAAAAGACAGTCACCGTACGTCAGAGTAGCGAGGATACGTATGAAGAGAGCTACGACAAACTGCTGATATCAACCGGAGCTTCTCCCGTACGGCCGCCATTACCGGGAATCGACCTTCCGGGTATTTTCACGCTAAGAAATGTCACAGATACAGACCGTATCAAAGAATATATCAACAGCCATTCTCCCCGAAAAGCGGTAGTGGTAGGAGCCGGATTTATCGGTCTCGAAATGGCCGAGAACCTGCACGCACAAGGGGCGAAAGTCTCGATTGTGGAAATGGGGAATCAGGTAATGGCTCCTATCGACTTCTCGATGGCTTCGCTCGTGCATCAACACCTGATGGACAAAGGAGTGAACCTGTATTTGGAACAAGCCGTAGCTTCTTTCGAACGGGAAGGAAAAGGACTGAAGGTTACTTTCAAGAACGGACAGTCGATTTCTGCCGATATTGTCATTCTATCTATCGGAGTACGGCCGGAAACCAGTCTGGCCCGGGCTGCCGAGCTAACGATCGGCCCTGCCGGCGGTATTGCCGTGAACGACTATTTACAGACATCCGACGAAGCCATTTATGCTATCGGTGACGCTATCGAATATCGCCATCCAATCACCGGAAAGCCCTGGCTCAACTACCTTGCAGGCCCTGCCAACCGTCAAGGACGCATCGTTGCAGACAATATACTGGGAGCTAAAATTCCATACGAAGGTTCCATCGGCACTTCCATCGCCAAAGTCTTTGATATGACGGTGGCTTCCACCGGCTTGCCCGGCAAACGGCTACGCTTGGAAGGTATCGATTATATGTCGTCTACCATTCATCCCGCTTCTCATGCCGGATACTACCCGGACGCTATGCCGATGAGTATAAAGATTACGTTCGACAAACAAACGGGACGGCTGTACGGAGGACAGATTGTCGGCTATGACGGAGTGGACAAGCGAATTGACGGGCTTGCGCTTGTCATCAAACATCAAGGTACGGTATACGACCTGATGAAAGTAGAACAGGCATACGCTCCTCCATTCTCCTCCGCCAAAGATCCTGTAGCAATAGCCGGATATGTAGCGGAAGATATGATTACGGGTAAAACGAATCCTGTCTACTGGAGGGAGCTGAGAGACATCGAGATGGAGAATAAATTCTTACTGGATGTCCGTACACAGGACGAGTTTGCATTAGGATCATTACCGGGAGCGGTCAATATCCCGTTGGATGAACTCCGGGACCGGATGTCGGAATTGCCGAAAGACCGTATGATTTATACGTTCTGCGCCGTCGGCCTGCGCGGTTATCTCGCTTACCGGATATTGACGCAACACGGATTTGACAAAGTACGTAACCTTTCAGGCGGATTGAAGACTTACCGTGCAGCCACAGCCCCCATCGTTATACACCAGGAGAATGAAGACCAAACAGACGAATCCCCTTCACCGCAAGAGAAGACACTTTCGAGCGAACCGTCAGCCGCACCGGCAATTCCCGTAGCAGCTGCAAAAACAATCCGTGTGGATGCGTGCGGGCTGCAATGTCCCGGTCCAATACTGAAAATGAAAAAGACGATGGACGGACTGGCTTCCGGCGAGCGGGTAGAGATTACGGCTACCGATCCGGGATTCCCGCGTGATGCTGCCGCATGGTGCAGCTCGACCGGCAATCAGCTCATTTCCAAAGAGGCATCCGGAGGAAAATCTGTTGTTATTATAGAAAAAGGAGAACCAAAAGCGTGCAATATTGTTACTTCTTGTGAGGGCAAAGGAAAAACTTTTATCATGTTCAGTGATGATTTAGATAAAGCTTTAGCTACCTTTGTACTTGCCAACGGTGCGGCAGCCACAGGACAGAAAGTTACAATCTTCTTCACTTTCTGGGGATTGAACGTTATCAAGAAACTGCATAAGCCGGAAACCGAGAAAGATATTTTTGGAAAAATGTTTGGCATGATGTTGCCTTCCAGCTCGAAGAAACTGAAACTTTCAAAGATGAGCATGGGAGGAATAGGCGGAAAAATGATGCGGTATATCATGAATAAGAAAGGTATTGATTCTTTGGAATCACTGCGTCAACAAGCTCTGGAGAACGGAGTGGAATTTATTGCCTGCCAGATGTCGATGGATGTGATGGGAGTGAAACAAGAAGAACTTCTGGCCGAAGTGACTATCGGCGGTGTAGCGACTTATATGGAACGGACCGACAATGCCAACGTTAATCTGTTTATTTAACGGAACGAAATAATAAATATATGCAATGAGAAATATGAAAACAATATGTGCCATACGCGATGTATTCAGAGCTATGACCAATTTTGAGGCTAGCTTTGAGCAAGTCTACCAGATAACGCTGAACGAGGCCATGATTTTGTGCGCTCTCAAGTGCTCTTCGGAAAGAATGACGGCAACAAACCTGTCGAAACAAACAGATTTGAGCCCTTCCCATACATCAAAAATGCTCCGGATACTGGAAGAAAAAGGACTGATCGTCAGAACTTTGGGAAGCGAGGACCGGCGACAAATGTACTTTACCCTGTCTGCCGCAGGAAGAGAACGGGTTTGTGACATGGAAATACAGAAGGTGGAAATCCCCGAATTACTGAAACCTCTGTTCAAAGACGCAGAATCTTAAACGGTTCTCTGCAAAGCTATAAAGAGAGTTCAAAACGCGGATTAACATGAATTAATCCGCGTTTTATTATTCATTATGACACACTCTCTTCTCTATTACAGACACAGAAAGAAAAATGTTAATTTTCCGGCAAAATAATTCTTCGTGCGAACCTTTTTATTTCTTTGTTGTTGTTTGTAACAAAAGCCCCAAGGTACCAGGGCCTGATTTTTATATAACCTAAACATTATAAAGATATGAAGAAATTAATTCCTATTTTATTGGCGGTCTTTGCACTCGCATCCTGCGAAAAAGACCCGGACATGGGTAAGCTGGATAACAACTATCTGGTATACACTAACTACGACAAGAAAGCTGACTTCAAAGTTCCTACATTCTATCTGGCAGATCAAATTCTGGTAATCAACGACAGTAAAGAACCGGAATATCTCGAAGGAGAAGGCGCTGAACAAATTCTGGCTGCTTACACGGAAAACATGGAAGCCAGAGGCTATACAGCCGCTGATACCAAAGAAAATGCTGATCTTGGTATCCAAGTAAGCTACATCGAAAGTACTTATTATTTCACCAGCTACAATCAACCCGAATGGTGGTGGGGCTATCCCGGCTATTGGGGACCCGGTTACTGGGGCGGAAACTGGGGTGGCGGATGGTACTATCCGTACGCTGTGACTTACAGTTATAGCACCAACTCATTCCTGACGGAAATGGTGGACTTGAACGCCGACCAAGGTGAAAAAGCCAAACTCCCTGTTGTATGGACCAGTTATCTGACCGGATTTGAAACAGGTTCGAGCGCTGTCAACCGTATTCTTGCAGTGGAAGCTGTCAATCAGTCATTCACTCAGTCACCTTATCTTACTAACAAATAAACAACTACAACTGTTATGAAAACAAGAAAAAATATATACTTCAAGGTAGTAGCCTTGGCGGCTATTGCCATCGCCTTCGCCATGCCGGCTAAGGCACAGCTATCAGACAACGGATATGCTAATATCGACTGGCAGTTTAATGTTCCCCTCGGCAATCATTTTGCCGACAAGTCCAGTGGTTGGGGTATGAACTTTGAAGGTGGTTATTTCGTGACTCCTAATATCGGTTTAGGTCTTTTCCTAAACTACCATACGAACCACGAATATGTAGGCCGTGAAACCTTCCAACTGGGAGCCGGTGAGGTAACTACCGACCAGCAACACACCATGTTCCAATTGCCTTTCGGTGCTGCTGCCCGTTACCAATGGAATCGCGGTGGATCCGTACAACCATACGTCAGCGCTAAACTAGGTGCCGAGTATGCTAAAATCCGTTCCAACTTCAATATGCTCGAAGCAAGAGAAAACAGTTGGGGCTTCTACGCTTCTCCTGAAATCGGTATCAACGTATTTCCTTGGGTATACGGACCGGGACTACACTTCGCTCTCTACTACAGCTATGGTACCAACAAGGCTGATGTACTGCATTACAGTGTAGACGGACTGAACAACTTCGGTTTCCGACTGGGTGTATCATTCTAAGGCTAAACTCTATCAGAATTACGTTAATAAAAAGAATGCCTCTCTGCTTCCACGAGCAGAGGGGCATTCCATTTTATAGCTTGCCGGAAAAGGAGGGATTACTTTTTCTTCATCGCATCATAAATCGCTTCCTGTATCCTTTCACGAATGTGCAATTGATTCAATTTACGGTTGGTCGCGTCCGGATAAACCCGGTTACTCAAAAAGACATAGACCAACTCATTCACAGGGTCCACCCAAGCACAGGTCCCGGTAAACCCAGTATGACCATACACTTCGGCAGGCACACCGGGAGCACAGTTCCCTTTCTTCGAATCAGTCATATCCGGTTTGTCGAATCCCAAACCGCGTCGGCTTATCTTTGAAACTTCTGTAGTAAACAGTTGACAGGTTTCCTTACTCAGATAACGCTGCCCGTCCAACTCCCCTCTATTCAATAACATCTGATAGATACGGGCAACCTCACGGGCTGTGGAAAAAAGTCCGGCATTCCCACCCAATCCACCAAAGAAAGCAGAAGCCTCATCATGAACAAAGCCTTGCAAAGTCTCTTTTCGCAAGAAACGATCTTTATTGGAAGGCACAATCTCCGATTTGGCAAAGCGGCGTAAAGGCAAATAACCCGTGCGCTCCAACCCCATCGGTCCGTAAAATTCACGTTGCAGATAGGCTTCCATCGGCATTTCCGCCAACTGTTCCACCAGCATTCCTAACAGAATAAATCCGATGTCACTATATACATAGCGTTTCTGTCTCAATGGAGTTTCCGCAATTTTCTCTTCTATCACTTTCCTGAATGAACGGTTCAGCCATATACTATCACAGATTTGAACGGTATAATCCCCGGTCCCGACAGACGAGATATATTCTTTTTTAAACTTAAAATCCGGATTCGCCCATGTGGTCGTACCAATCCGTAACAGATGTTTCGCATCCCTACGCGCACTGAATAATCGTCCGTCGTAACTATCCTTGTCTATCACTTCCTGATAGAACGGTATCCAAGATGGCAAACCGGACTGGTGAAGCAGGATTTCCTGAATAGTGATATCTTTCTTGTCTGTACGTTGCAGGAACGGTAAATAATCCGAAATCTTATCGGTAAGGCTGAAACGTCCTTTATCGTAAAGTTTCATAATAGCCAGCAGAGTTCCCGTAGTTTTGGATAAAGAGGCCAAATCGTAAATATCCGTAGATTCAACACGAGGACTGCCCTTTCCCGCATACGTACCGAACGCTTTATCATACATGATATGCCCGTTTCTCAAAACAACTATCTGGCAACCGGGATAGGCTCCCTGCTGAATGCCGTCCAGTGCAATGGCGTCAATCTTTTTCAGAAGAACGGACGAAAGACCATGCTCCTCCGGGATGAAATGTAAAGGCGTTCTCGGTGTAATGGTCACTCCCGCCCCTGTGGGAAACAATCCGCCTATACTTGCCGACAACCTTCCGTCCGCCGTGGCTTTGGCATATAAGATATCAGCCACCTGCCGCTGCACGTCACCATGATGGCTATGCCCCAATATCACGGCTGATGCGCGGGACACCGCACGTTGAATCTGCAACATCATTTTGCCGGGTGTAAAGAACAGATAGATAGCCGGGCTTTTAGGAACAAACTTGGCAAAGAAAGGCTGATAAGCCCCCAATCGTTGTTCACTGACCGCTACCACAATCCGTTTATAAGCAGCCAACGAATCACGCAACTTCTGATTTTCCTGTTCAGTCTGATTGGCACGAAGACGGAAACGGACCAATGAAGTATAACGGGACATCTGACTCGCCAGCGCATTCGTCTCACCCGGTTTTCCAACTTCGAGCAATGCAATCTTCTGTTCCTTGTCCGCGTGCAACGGTAAAATATGGTTCTTATTGTTCAGCACAGTAATCGCCGCCCAATTCAACCGACGGATTAAATCACGTGTCTGAGGAGTGTTAATACGCTGTTCTAAACCGGATACTTGCACAAACGGCTTTTTCTTTAATCCCAGTGCATATTTATAAGTCAGCACCTTACGGCATTTACTCTCAATATCCTCCCGGCTCAACTCCCCTTTTTCAATGGCTTCCAATACGGCGGATATCTCCGCTTTCAGATTACGGGGAGCCAGCACCATATCATTTCCCGCTTTCAATGCTTGCAAACTGACACTTCCATTCCCCGACACCCCTTTCATGGCAAGCGCATCTGTAAATATCAGCCCTCTAAAAGCCAATTCGTCCGTCAGCAAATCATACACTACATTGCGAGACAATGACGATGGGAGTCCGCCCACCGGTTCTATGATGGGCACTTGCAAATGGCCGACCATCATACCGCCCAATCCTGCCCGGATCGCTCTTTTAAAAGGATAAAGTTCTACACTGTCCAACCGCTCGCGAGTGAAAGGAAGCACAGGCAACGCCTTATGCGAATCAATATCCGTATCTCCATGACCGGGAAAATGCTTGCATACAGACAGTACTCCTCCTTCTTCCAGGCCGGATGCGTAGGCGATAACCTTATCTGCCACCTGTATCGGATTTTCTCCGAAAGAACGGGTATTAATCACCGGATTCTTCGGATTGATATTCACATCCGCCACCGGAGCAAAATTAACCTGAGCCCCAATCTGTTTGCACTGGCGGGCTACTTCACGCCCATACGCATGAATCAACCGATTGTCCTGAATACAGCCCAGCACCATATTTCTCGGGAAAACAGGTGTGCCGCGCAAACGCATTGCCAGCCCCCATTCTCCATCGAAAGTAATCATAACAGGTACTTTGGCTTGCCGCTGCGCCCGATTCGTCAAGTTGACCTGGTTCTGCAGTTTTCCACCGGAAAAAAGAAGTCCCCCCACTTTATAAGTATCAACGGCTTCACGCAGCAATTCCAGATTTCGTTTGGTATCCACAGGAGCGATGGTATAGATAAATAACTGCCCGACTTTTTCTTTGAAGGAAAGCCTATCCATTACCGAGTCTACCCAATGGCGGCAGTCCTTATCCTGAAGAGCCTTATATACCAACTGCGGTTCAACGGCAGCAGCATTTTGAGCCGAACCCGTTACCGGTCCGGCTGAAATAAGAAATAAAAACGCTAAGATTGAGGAAAGTTTCTTCATTTATGTTCCAAAGTCAAATCAAGACGGCCTACACGCACACCACTCTTCCCCGTGTGCATGACAGCCACTTCTTCTCCATCCATGTTCAAATATGTTTTCGGGCCTTTCATAAAGGTGTGCGAATGCCCGCCCAAAATCACATCGATATTACGTGTATTCGCCACCAGGCGTTCGTCCATCTGAATTCCCAAATGCGACAGACATACCACAACATCACATCCTTTTTCTTTCAGCAAAGCAGCCACTTCATTCGATACCCCGACCGGGTCCTCATAAACTATTCCTTCACATTTATTAGCCTGAATCAGTCCTTCCGGTTCCGCTCCCAGACCGAAGACACCTATTTTCAAACCATATTTCTCTAAAATAACGTATGGCTTTACAATATCCTTCAATACCGTAGCTTCCAAATTATAATTGGCACAGACTACCGGAAACTTTGCCATCTTGAAAATACGGGCCATGTTATCCACATCGAAATCAAACTCATGATTGCCGATAGTCATCGCGTCATAGCCCATTTCGTTCATCAACTTAATTTCCACTTCCCCCTGAAACATATTATAATAGGGAGTCCCCTGCGAAATATCCCCGCAATCGAACAACAATACATTGTCGTGCTCTTTGCGGAACTGTTCAAGGAAAGTAGCCCGGCGGACAAATCCTCCTTCATTATAATTGCGGTCACCTTTCTGATTGACCGGTTCAATACGACTATGCACATCGCTAGTCTGTAAAAGTATAAGTTCTTTAGTATCCTGCGCAAATAGGGAAAAGGCAAAGCTTACTACCAAGCACAGCAGAAATGATATCTGAATTCTTCTCATATCCAACATTTTTAGGTTCTCCTTTTTTATTTTATAGAAATACGTCCATCCAGTCTGGAGGTAATCAGCTTACCTTCGGCAGTCTGCTTCCGCACATATTCAAGAAACAGGCCGCGCAAAGTAGCGTTCTCCGGACATACACGTTTCTCCGCTTGCAGAAGAGCGTCCATCCGCCCGTTTCCATCCGCCAGATAATCGATGGTAGCTACCGTATAAGATTGGTCATCCTTCACCGGTTGTCCGCCAATGGTTACATTCAGCAGTTCGCCTTCCTTACTGATTTCCATACGAATGCCGCTCACTCCTTCTCCATGCAAGGAAGCGATAGCCTTAAAAAGACGTTTCATGTCCGTCCCCTTCATTGTCAACACACAAAGCGAATTCTCGAAAGGAAGGATTTCGAAGATTTCGCCAACGGTGATATCTCCCTTCGGTAAAATATTGCGCAATCCTCCCATATTTACCAATCCCATATCGGCAGGTTTACCCAATACCCGAACCGCCGCCTGCTGCAACACACTTGCCACAAGATTGGAAAGGAGGCTTTCCGGATTCCCTTTATCCATTATCATTTCACTGGTGCCAATGACTTCATACATCATCGCATCTACTTTGTCCTTATAGGGCTTCAATATCTCAGCAGCTCTTTTGTCGGGATTCGCATCCCAGACCGAATCGATCGTAATCATACTGCCTTTTACTCCAACCACTTCGTAGTTAGCCGTGGTTTCCCGTGCCGAGCGACAGGACGTAAAGAGGAAACCTCCCGCCAACACAGCTACAATCAGATACTTTACATAAGTCTGTTTCATGTTCGCTATTTTTAGATATGCTACAAATATACGAAAACATTTGGCTATCTGACAAATAATTCGTTACTTTGCACCGCTTTCGCGCAATCGCTGTCAAGAGAAGAGATACTTGGTATGTTGCGTTGTAACGATGAAACAATTTAATAATAACAACAATGGATTTAATTAAAATTGCAGAAGAAGCATTTGCTACCGGAAAACAGCACCCGAGCTTCAAAGCAGGAGACACTGTAACAGTAGCATATCGTATTATTGAAGGTAACAAAGAACGTGTACAGTTGTACCGTGGTGTTGTTATCAAAATCGCTGGTCACGGAGACAAAAAACGTTTCACTGTACGTAAAATGTCAGGAACTGTAGGCGTAGAAAGAATTTTCCCCATCGAATCACCGGCTATCGACAGCATCGAGGTGAACAAGGTAGGTAAAGTTCGTCGCGCTAAATTGTATTACCTGCGTGCTCTTACCGGTAAGAAAGCTAGAATCAAAGAAAAAAGAGTTAACAACTAAGCTGAACTCTGAGATTCGAAATAAAAAAGAGGAAGTTCCGGTAACGGGATTTCCTCTTTTTTATTTCAAGTCTTTCTCTTCCATACTTTTGTCATAACGAGCGTTTGAACATAGTGACACCATCCTACTGGTATAGTGTTACCATACCTACCGGATACTGACAGTATGTGATCAGGATAGTGTCATCATCGCAAAAGTCTATATTGTTCGATTGGCAACAATAGAGAAAGCGGAATTCAATGTCCCATTTTTAAGATTTACATTATTAATAAACAGAGAAAAATCTGTGTTTCAGACAAATTATTGCATAAAATCACCTATAAATATGCAATATACAACTGTTTTTCTGCATAAAACCAAAGCAATATGCAAGTTTTCAAAGGATTAAAAAGTGGTTTTGGTTTTAAAGGAACGAGGCGTTGGTTTTAAAGGAACGGAAGCTTCCTTTAAAACCAAGTTCATCTTACTTGCTATACATTGCAATTTTATCTATGTCCAAGGGATTTTATTTCTATTTCATCTCATATCCCCAACAGTCTACAAATATCATATCATCCAACAAACAATTACATCACCGAACAAAAAGACAAAATATCATCGACAAAACGAACAAAACAATAGTCAAACAGAATTTTCACAAACATATCAAGAATCCTAAAAACAAAATCTATCGCATATTCATAGAGTTATTGGAGTTGAAGAAGTTTTATTGAAATCCTAAATGCATAAAATGTCCTGATAATAATTTTCCAACCTTTGCTTTCTGAAATGATCACTCTTTCATAATTTCATCTATCTCCTGCTGAATTTCATCCAATTTGCGCTGCATCATGTGATACTGTTTATATCCCTCCCTAATGAAAAAATAAGACTAACACAAAA
>ERZ773264.3251-NODE-3251-length-13540-cov-10.803782_pt1 | contig 13540 bp, 9 predicted proteins | sample MGYA00511910_ERZ773264 | MGnify/ENA primary metagenome ERZ773264 (study PRJEB29015, sample SAMEA2737739) | human gut metagenome | biome: human gut; feature: human-associated habitat; material: faeces | place: China | collected 2012 ... | reverse complement strand
GCAAGGGCGAGGGCCGTGACCGCCGTGTGGTCATCTACTCCACCGCTCCCGACGCACAGACCGAGAATACTTACGGCGAGCGCCGCGGCCGTGGCGGCCGTCCCAATGGCCGTCGTCCGGGCGGCAATCGCGGCGGCTACCGTGGTGGTGACCGCAATGAGCGCGGCGGCCGTTCCGGCGGTTATCGTGGCGGTCGCGGCGGCGTCAGCCGTGGTCCCCGCGGCTCCAGCGTGCCGGAGCGTACCTATGCACCCCGTGACGCGGAGAGTGCCGCCCCTGTGGCACCCAAGCGCACCGAGCGCGTGGATGATTTTGCCGATCTGAGCTTCGGCAAGATCGAGCTGTAATTTGGATCTTGAGAGCCCCTTTCCCGGCCGGGAAAGGGGCTCTTTTGGATGTTTGGGAAACTTGTCTGAATTTGCGGGAGATTTTTCTCCAGGTTGTCCATTGTAAAGAGTCAGACTAAAGCTTTATACTAGGAGCACGGAGCGCTTTGGAAATTTGAACCCCAAAGCAGAAAAGAGAGGATATTATGCAAGAGAATAAGATTTCCCGCCGCAATTTCCTGCGCGTGGCCGGTGCATCGGCTACGGCTGCTGCCGTGAGCGGTCTGGCCCCCTCGGCTGCTGCCTGTGACATCAAAAACCTGTGGAGCATGGACCTGCAGATCCTTGCTACCAGCGATACCCACGGCAAGTTTGACCCCTGGGATTACGCCGCCAACAAGGAAGATGCTTCCGGCAGCGTGGCCCAGCAGGCCACTGCGATCCGGGAAGCCCGCACCAAGACCACGCTGGTGGTGGACGCGGGCGATACCATCCAGGCAAACTCGGCAGAACTGTTCCTCAATGACGAGATCCACCCGATGATCGCGGCCCAGAACGCCATCGGCTATGATGTCTATGTCACCGGCAACCATGAGTACAACTATGGCATGGCCACGCTGGAAAAAGTGCTCTCCCAGCAGAAAGCCAAGGTGCTGACGGGCAACGTCTACAGCCCGGAGGGCAAGCCTCTGGCCGACGGCTATACCATCATCCACAAGGGCGGTGTCAAGATCGGCGTCATCGGCATGGTCACCCCCAACATCACCCGCTGGGACTCCAAGAACCTTGAGGGCTGGACCGTCACCAACCCTGTGGACGAGAGCCGGAAGATCATCGACCAGATCAAGGATCAGGTGGATGTCATCGTTGGCGTTATGCACATGGACGTGGAGAACGAGTATGGTGTTTATGGCTCCGGTGTTACCGACCTGGCCAATGCCTGCCCGGAGTTCGATGTCATCGTGGCAGCCCACGGCCACAAGAGCATCCCCAACCAGATGATCAACAACGTGCTGGTGGTGGAGAACAAGAACGCGGGCGCTACCGTGTCTGAGATCCACCTCTACCTGCAGCGCGGCCTGGACGGCAAGTGGAAAGTGAAGAACCGCACCTCCGAGAACCTGCTGATCAAGGATTACGCGCCGGACCCCGAGCTTACCGCTCTGCTGGCCGAGTACGACACCCGCGCCAAGGAAGACGCCGTGACGCCCATCGGTGAGCTGCGCGGCGGCGACCTGGCCCCGGCCAATGAGATCGACTGCCTGCCGCAGGCCATGATCCAGGATACCGCTCTGCTGGACTTCATCAACGAAGTGCAGATGTACTATACCGGTGCACAGGTCTCTGCAACGGCTCTGACCTCCATGACCTCCCAGATGAAAGAGGGCACCATCCGCAAGTGCGATATGGCCAGCATCTACACCTACCAGAACACCCTGTACAAGCTGCAGATGAACGGCCTGCAGCTGCGCAAGTTCATGGAGTGGTCGGCTGCGTTCTTCAAGACCTGGGAGCCGCAGGATGTCACCATCGCCTTTGATTCCTCCGTCCGCTACTACCTGTACGATGCCTTTGCAGGCGTCAAGTATGATCTGGACATCTCCAAGGAGCCGGGCAACCGCATCCGGAACCTGACCTGGATGAACGGCAAGGCCGTGCAGGATACCGATAGCTTTGTGGTGGCCGTGAACAACTACCGCGCTACCACCCAGCTGCTGGCCTATGCGGATATCTTCGCCGAGGGCGATGAGCTGCCCAAGCTGCTGGAAATCGACGTCCGTGGCGATGTGGGCGGTGTCCGCGAGCTGCTGGGCGAGTACATCCGCACCGTCAAGGGCGGCACCATCGAGCCCCATGTGGACAATAACTGGAAGATCGTGGGCAACAACTGGAAAGCTGCAGACCACGAAAAGGCTGTCCGCTTGCTGCGTGAGGGCAAGCTGGCACTCAATGAGAACGCCGACAGCCGCACCCTGCCCGGCAAGGCCATCACCACGGCAGACATTGCCGCGTTCTGATGCCTGGTTCCCCGGCAATTGACCCCTTAAAATAAGCGAAAGGACGTGCAGCTATTATGGCTGCACGTCTTTTTTGTGCAAAGACGGCTAAAAACCTCGGCTGATATTCGCCATAATGTGGAAATTTTGGTGGGGGGGGGGTAAACTTGCTTAAAACCATATCTTTTTGAAACGAAATATTGTATAATAAAATTAAATGTGGATGAGTCCGATGCAAAACAGCAGGCTTGGCCGGAGAGGAGACCCCGATGATAGAAAAACTGAAAAAGCTGCTGTTGTATGCCGGGGCAGAGCCAGAAGATTTTGCACGCTGTCAGATGGATGTGCAGATCGCCAACCGACATCGGCTGACCGCGTTTCTGGGCACGGCTTGTGCCTTTTTTGTGGCGCTGACCCTTGGTTCCTGTATGGTGCCGCTGCTGTATGACCATATCCCGGTTTTTGCAGCGGCCCTCATTGTCAGCCTGGGACTGCTGGCCGTGGAGCAGATGCTCCCGCAAAAGCTGGGTCTGTTTTTAAACTGGGAGATCTACGCCTTTGGAGCCATGGTCTATGGCCTGGGGATTTTCCTGGGCACGGTGCAAACCCCGGATCAGCGCGCTACCGCGTTTTTTCCGTTTCTGCTCTGTGTGCCGATGTTGTTTATGATGCGGCCCATCCTGCACATTGCCAATGTGTTGCTGTTCGACGGCATTTTTCTGGTCTGCGTCACCCGCTTCAAGGACTGGCGGGTCATCCCCATGGATGTCTGCAACGCGTTGGTGTTCGGGGCCATCTCCTGCATTGTGTCCACCTTTGTCATGAGCACGATGTACGGCAACTTTATCACCAGCAGCAAGCTGACTACCGTGGCGGAAAGCGACCTCAACACCCGGCTGCACAACCGCAATGCCTACGAGAACCGCCTGCGGGATTACCCGCTCCGGTGCAGCAACAGCCTCACCTGTGTTTACATCGACGTCAACGGCCTCCATGAGCTGAACAACACCTATGGCCACGAGGAGGGAGACAAGATGCTCCGCACCGTGGCCTGCATCCTGCGGGAGATCTTTGGGGAAGAGGACAGCTACCGCATTGGCGGAGATGAGTTTGTGGCCTTTGCGCTGGACAGCCCCGACACGGAGCTGAACGAAAACATTGAGAGATTTGTCCGGCAGGTGGAGGAGGCAGGCTATTCCGTGGCCGTGGGCACTGCCTCCCACAGCGCGGGCGGCATTGACATTGACGCTCTCATCAAAAAGGCGGAGCAGCGGATGTATCTGGACAAAAGCAGACATTACGAACAGCTGCGGCGCGGCACCGAAGAATGAGCACAGCGCAGGGAAAACTCCCACAGGCGCTGTGCTTTTTTGCGCCCTTATATTTCTTTTTCCGGTGGTTCGTGGTACAATATACTGTAATTGAAATTTTGGAGCGGGAGGGAACCTCATGCAGAATACGACCATTGCCGCCATTGCCACGGCACCGGGGGCGGGCGGCATCGCGGTGGTGCGGCTGTCCGGGCCGGAAAGCTATGCGGTGGCTGCAAGGGTGTTCCGCCCAGCCAACCCCAACAAGAAAGTGGCGGATGCAAAGGGCTACACGGCTCTGTTTGGCTCCTTTGTGGAAGGAGACGACGCCTTTGACGAGGGCGTGGCCCTGTTTTTCCGGGAACCCCACAGCTACACCGGGGAGGACGTGGTGGAGCTTTCCTGCCACGGCGGCAGTGCGGTGGCCCGGCGGCTGGTGGAAGCCTGCATTGCCGCAGGCGCAGCCCCAGCGGCCCCCGGTGAGTATACCCGCCGCGCGTTCCTCAACGGCAAAATGAGCCTGACCCAGGCGGAAGCCGTCATGGACATTATTTCGGCAGACGGCAAACAGGGAGCGGCGCTGGCCAACGCGTCCCTCTCCGGCGCGCTGGCGAAAAAGATCGGCGCCGAAAAAGAGGCCCTGACCGGCCTGCAGGCCCATCTGGCTGCCTGGGTGGATTTCCCGGAAGAAGATGTCCCCGAGCTGGACGACGCCCACCTGCACACGGTGCTGGGGCAGGTCCAGCAGGAGCTGGACGGCCTGATAAAAAACTATGACGCCGGGGCCGTGCTCCGGGAGGGCGTGGACTGTGCCATTGTGGGGCGGCCCAATGCGGGCAAATCCACGCTGCTCAACCTGCTGGCCGGGTTCGACCGGGCCATTGTCACCCCGGTGGCGGGCACGACCCGCGACGTGGTGGAGCAGGCCGTGCAGCTGGGGGATATCCGGCTCAACCTGTTTGACACCGCAGGCCTGCGCCAGACCGATGACGCCATTGAGGCCGAGGGCATCCGCCGCAGCTGGAAGAAGCTGGACGAGGCCGGGCTGATCCTGGCCGTCTTTGATGGCTCGGAACCTCTGACCCGGGAAGACCTGGCCCTGGCCCAGCGCTGTGCGGGCCGCCCGGCCATTGCCCTCGTCAACAAGGAGGACAAGCCGACCCGGTTTGACGCGGAAATCATCGCGGGCGATTTTGCCATGGTGATTCCGGTCTGCTGCCAGGAAGAGGGGAGCCGGAAAGTCATTGCGGCGGCAGTGGCCCGTCTGCTGGGCACCAACCAGATCGACCCGCACGCCGCCAGCCTTTCCGGCCAACGGCAGTTGGCCGCCGCCACCCGTGCCCGGGACGCCGTGGCCGGGGCGCTGGACGCCGTGGAGGGAGGTTTCGGGCTGGATGCCGTTTCCGTCTGTGTGGACGACGCGCTGGATGCCCTCTGTGAGCTGACCGGTGAAAATGCATCGGAAGCGGTCATCAACGAAGTATTTGAACGTTTTTGTGTGGGAAAGTAGAACCTCTCAGCCGTTTTCAGCGGTAGCTCCCCTGACAGGGGAGCCTTTGGCAAAGAGGGGAAGTTTATTGGTTTTAAGGGAAAGTTTCAAATGAACCATTTAGGAGATTATGACGTCATCGTCATTGGTGCGGGCCATGCCGGCATTGAGGCAGCCCACGCCGCCGCCACGCTGGGGGCAAAGACGGCAGTCTTTACCATGAGTCTGGATGCCATCGGCAATATGCCCTGCAACCCCAGCATCGGTGGAACTGCAAAAGGTACGTTGGTGCGTGAATTGGATGCTCTTGGCGGTGTGATGGGCCTGGCGGCGGATGCTACTTATCTGCAGAGCCGGATGCTGAACAAGGGCAAGGGCCCTGCCGTCCACGCCCTGCGTGTCCAGACCGACCGCAAGCGATACCACGAATATATGAAGCACGCGCTGGAGCTGACGCCCGGCCTTGCCATCCATCAGGCGGAAGTCGTTTCCATCGAGGTGGAGCAGGGGAGAGTCAAGGGCGTGGTGACCCAGCTCAACGGGGAATATGGGGCCAAGTGTGTTGTCATTGCCACGGGCACCAACCTGGGCGGCAAAATTTTTGTCGGGGATGCGTGGTATGCGTCCGGCCCGGACGGAATGCACGCGGCCAACGCCCTGACCGAGAGCTTGAAAGCGGCGGGCCTGCCCTTGCGGCGGTTCAAGACCGGCACCCCGGCCCGTGTCCACCGGCGGAGCATTGATTTCTCCCAGCTGGAGTGCCAGCCCGGCGACCCGGACAGCGAGCTGCAGCCGTTCAGCTTCCTGACAGACACGCCCATGCACAATAAAGTGGAGTGCTGGATCGCCTACACCAACCCCACCACCCACAAGATCATTCTGGATAACATCCAGCGCAGCCCCCTTTACGGCGGTATGATCGAGGGCGTTGGCCCCCGGTACTGCCCCTCCATTGAGGATAAGGTGGTGCGGTTTGCGGGCAAGGAGCGCCACCCCATCTTTGTGGAGCCCTGCGGGGAGAACACCGAGGAAATGTATTTGCAGGGCGCTTCCAGCAGCCTGCCGGAAGATGTGCAGAACGCGTTTTACCGCAGCATCAAGGGCTTTGAGCACATTGAGATCATGCGCCCGGCCTACGCCATCGAGTACGACTGTGTAGACCCCACCAGCCTGGAAGCCACACTGGAAAGCAAGCATGTCCGGGGCCTGTACGGTGCCGGGCAGTTCAACGGCACCTCCGGCTACGAGGAAGCAGCCGCGCAGGGTTTGCTGGCAGGACTGAACGCCGCCCGTAACGCCCTGGGGAAAGAACAGCTCATCCTGCCCCGGCACACCAGCTACCTCGGCACGCTGGTGGATGACCTGGTGACAAAGGGTGTGATGGACCCCTACCGGATGATGACCAGCCGGAGCGAGTACCGCCTGACCCTGCGGCAGGACAACGCTGACCAGCGCCTGACCCCCATCGGCCGGGAATACGGCCTGGTGCAGGATGACCGCTGGGCAAAGTACCAGCACACCCAGAACATTCTGGAAGCCGAGCGCCGCCGCCTGCATGAGACACATCTCCGCACGGCAGAGCTCCGGGCCGCCATGGAGGAAGCCGGGCTTGCCCCGGCCGCCGAGGGCGGCATTGCCGAAGAGCTGCTCCGCCGCCCGGAAATTTCGTACCCGCTGGTGGCAAAGCTCATCGGCTGGGGAGAGGGGATCACCCCCATGCTGGCCGAGCGGCTGGAAACGGAGATCAAATATGCGGGTTATATCGCACGGCAGGACCGGATGATCCGGGACGTGGCGCGGCACGAGAAGACGCTCATCCCGGAGGATTTCTGCTACGAGAATCTGACGGGCCTGACGCTGGAAGCCCGCGAAAAGCTTTCCCGCATCCGCCCCAAGAATCTGGGGCAGGCGGGGCGCATCCCGGGCGTGTCGCCCTCGGATGTGGCACAACTGAGCATTGCACTGGCGGCGCGCCCTCTCAGTCGCTGACGCGCCAGCTCCCCCCAGAGGGGGAACCAAGACTTGCTGAAACTGTACACGAAAGATATTTTTGAAAAGTTTCTGCCTGCGGTACATCACGAGCCGATTTTTGTGGAATTAACGGGAGAATAAAGTTATGATCGACAAAGCGAGACTGGAACAGAAATGTTCCATGTGGAACATCGCCCTGACGGGCACCCAGCTGGACCAGCTGGACGCCTTTGCGCGGATCCTGGTGGACTACAACCAGAAAGTCAACCTGACTGCCATCACCGACCCGGAGGGCATTGAGGATAAGCATTTCCTTGACAGCCTGCTCTTTGCCTCCCAGCCGGAAGTGGCAGGGAAGATGGTGGATGTGGGTGCCGGTGCCGGTTTCCCCGGCATTGTGACAAAAATCTACAAGCCGGAGCTGGAGCTTACCCTGATGGAGCCCACGGGCAAGCGGGTGGAGTTTTTGAAGTATGCCTGCGCCCAGCTGGGTCTCACGGGCGTGGAGTTTGCCAAGGAGCGCGCGGAGGAAGCCGCCCGCAAGGTGTGGCGGGAGCAGTTTGATCTGGCCTCTGCCCGTGCCGTGGCAGCCCTGCCGATGCTGGCGGAGTACTGCCTGCCGCTGGTAAAAGTGGGCGGCAGCTTTTTGGCCATGAAAGGCGCTTCCGGAGAGGAAGAGCTGGCGGCCGCCCGGGGAGCCATTAAAAAGCTGGGCGGCGAGTACAAAGAGACCCGCACCCTGCACCTGCCGGGGGGCGATACCCGCACTCTCATCCTCTGCAAAAAGATTTCGCAAACTCCGACAGCCTACCCCAGAAACGGCGGAAAGATCGCAAAAAGTCCGCTGAAATAACGCAGAACTGAACAAAATATGCAACGCCCTGCCGAACGAAACTTCTGGCAGGGCGTTGCTTTTTCTGTTACACTGAGTGCAGAACGCCTGTGTTTTCCACGTTTTCCCGGGAAAGGGTGGAAAACAAACCTGCAATCACTGCGAAAGGGGAAGAATTATGTTTGAACGGAAAAAATCAGCGGGAAAAATCCACGCACTGCCCATCGACGCCATCCGGCCCTCGCCATTTCAGGCCCGCACCAGCTTTGATGAGCAGGAGCTGGCCGGGCTTGCCCAGAGCATCCGGGAAAACGGCCTGCTCCAGCCCATCTCGGTGCGGAAAACAGCCGATGGCAGCTATGAACTGGTGGCAGGGGAGCGGCGGCTCCGTGCCTGCAAGCTGGCAAAGATGCAGACCATCCCGGCCATCCTCTGCAATTACAGCGACGAGCGGACCGCTGCCCTGGGCCTTTTGGAAAACCTGCAGCGGGAAAACCTGAACCCCTTTGAGCAGGCGCAGGGCCTGCGGGACGTGATGGTGCTGTGGGACTGCACCCAGGCCGAAGCGGCCAAGCGGCTGGGCATGGCACAGCCCACCCTCGCCAACAAGCTGCGGCTGCTGCAATTGACGGCCGACCAGCGGCAATTTGTGCTGGACAACGGCCTGACGGAACGCCACGCCCGGGCCGTGCTGCGGCTGCCAGAAAATCGCCGGAGCGAAGCGTTGATCATGATCGCCAAGCGGAAAATGAACGCCCGCGCCACCGACCTTTACATTGACCAGCTCCTCAACGAGACACCGGGGAAGCACCGCATCTCCATGGTGAAAGACGTGCGGATCTTCGTAAACACCATCGACCACGCCATCCGTTTGATGACAGATAACGGGGTTCCGGCTACCTCTCACCGGGAAGAACGGGATGGATATATTGAGTATACGGTGCGCATTCCGACTGCGGCAGCACAGAAATAAGGAGAATTTACACGTTTTTTCTGCTTTTTTCAGCCGAAAGCGGTTCAAAAAGCGGCGCTGATGTGCTATACTAAGCTGTATAGGGGGCCTGCTGCGGGGAAAACGGCGGGTTCCAGCCTCGTAATGTTCCATGTGGAACAAATCTTTTTCCCGGGAGGAATCAAAAGCGCGTGGCAAAAATCGTTGCAGTTGCAAACCAGAAAGGCGGTGTCGGCAAGACAACGACGGCCGTCAACCTTTCGTCCTGCGTGGCAGCACTGGGAAAAAAAGTGCTGATCGTCGATCTGGACCCACAGGGCAATACCACCACGGGCTACGGCATCCCCAAACGGAGTGTCGAGCTGGGTACTTATGAAATGCTCATCGGGGAGGCGGAGCCCAAAGACGTCATCCGCAAAACCGAGTTCCGCACCGATGTCATCGGTTCCAACACCCGTCTGGCGGGCGCTGGCCTGGAAATGATCGACCTGCCCGGCCGAGAGAGCCGCCTGCGCAAGGCGCTGGCGAAAGTGCAGCAGGATTACGACTTTATCTTCATTGACTGCCCGCCCAGCCTCGACCTGCTCACGCTCAACGGCCTGTGTGCCTGCGACAGCGTGCTCATCCCCATCCAGTGCGAGTATTATGCGCTGGAGGGCCTGTCGGAGCTCATCAGCACCCTGAAAACCATCCGCAAAAAGTATAACCCGTATCTGGATATCGAGGGCGTGGTCTTCACCATGTTCTCGGAGCGGCTCAACCTGACCATGCAGGTGGTGGACCAGGTCAAAAAATACTTTGGCCACAAAGTTTACAAGACCACCATTCCGCGCACCGTCCGGATCTCGGAAGCGCCCAGCTATGGCCAGCCCATCAATTTCTATGAGCCGAAAGGCAGGGGCAGCGAGGCTTATATGGACCTCGCCATTGAGTTCGTCAAGAACAACCGCCCGCATGACGCGGCACCCAAGCGCCGCCGCAAGGCGGCCGAGGAGCAGGAGCCGCCCCAAAACGCGCTGGAAGAAGTATAAACACAGGGGGAAGAGAGATTCATGGCAAAAGGAAGAGGAGGCCTTGGCCGGGGGCTGGAAAGTCTGTTTGAGGACGCCGCCCCCAGCTTTGAGGCTGACACCCGGATCGAAACGCTGCCCCTGCGGGAGATCGAGCCCGACCCGGACCAGCCGCGCAAGACCTTTGATCATGACACACTGGGAGAGCTTGCCGCCAGCATCGCGGAGCACGGGCTGCTGCAGCCCATCGCGGTGCGTCCCCACGGGGTGGGGCGGTATCTCATCGTGGCCGGCGAGCGCCGCTGGCGGGCCAGCCGGATGGCGGGCCTGACCGAGGTGCCGGTCATCGTGAAAGACGTTACCGACGAGCAGGCAATGGAGCTGGCGCTGGTGGAAAACCTCCAGCGCGAGGACCTGGACCCGGTGGAAGAAGCGGCAGGCATCCGTGAGCTGATGACCCGCTGCAACCTGACCCAGGAGCAGGCGGCCCAGAAGCTGGGCAAGAGCCGGAGCGCTCTGGCCAACAGCCTGCGGCTGCTTAACCTGCCGGAAAATGTGCTGGAGCTGCTGAAAAGCGGTTTTATCAACATCGGCCACGCAAAAGTCATCCTGAGTCTGCCCACGCCGGAGCTGCAGGAGCAGGCCGCGCAGATCATCGCGGACAACCAGCTCAATGTCCGGCAGGCGGAAGCGCTCTGCAAAAAGCTGGCCAAACAGCCCGCGCGGAAGCTGACGCCGCCCACGCCTCAAAGCACCCTCCCGGTGGAGGTGGAAGAGAGCCTGAAGCAGGCCCTCGGCAACGAGGTGCGTGTGGCCTACCACGATGGCAAGGGCAAGCTGACCGTCCATTTTTACTCGGATGAGCAGCTCAAGGCTTTTGCCAACCTGCTGGGCCAGTACCAGACGTAAAATGCGATCTAAGGCGGGCACCCGCCTTTGAACGGCACCGGAGAGGGCAGAACCTCTCCGGTGCGAACCGAAATAGAGTAAGGAGAGTAAATCATGCTTGATATCAAATTTGTCCGTGACAACCCGGACGCGGTCAAGGAAAACATCAAGAAGAAATTCCAGGACGCAAAGCTGCCGCTCGTGGATGAAGTCATCGAGAAAGATGCCAAGTACCGCGAGTGCCTGAAAGAGGTCGAGTCTCTCAAGGCCGCCCGCAACAAGCTCAGCAAGGCCAACGGCCCGCTGTTTGGCCAGCTGAAGAAGTGCACCGACGAGGCCAAGAAAGCCGAGTTGCAGGCCCAGATCGACGCCAACAACGCCGCCGTCAAGGCTGATGCCGACAAGATGGCCGAGCTGGAGGCTGAGGAGGGCAAGCTTGCCGCCCGCATCCAGGAGATCATGTACACCATCCCCCAGATGATCGACCCCAGCGTGCCCATCGGTCCCGATGACAGCTATAACGTCGAGGCACAGCGCTTCGGCGAGCCTGTCGTGCCCGATTTCCCCATCCCGTACCACACTGAGATCATGGAGAGCTTTGACGGCATTGATATGGATGCTGCAGGCCGCGTGGCTGGCAATGGCTTCTATTATCTGCTGGGCAACATCGCCCGCCTGCACGAGGCTGTGCTGGCTTACGCCCGCGATTTTATGATCAACAAAGGCTTCACCTACGTCATCCCCCCGTTCATGATGCACGGCAACGTGGTGCAGGGCGTGATGTCGTTCCCCGAGATGGACGCCATGATGTACAAGATCGAGGGTGAGGATCTGTACCTGATCGGTACCAGCGAGCACACCATGATCGGCCGTTTCATCGACCAGACCCTCGACGAGAGCAAGATGCCCCTGACCCTGACTTCCTACAGCCCCTGCTTCCGCAAGGAAAAGGGTGCCCACGGCATTGAGGAGCGCGGCATCTACCGCATCCACCAGTTCGAGAAGCAGGAGATGATCGTCGTCTGCCGCCCCGAGGAGAGCGCCGACTGGTACGAGAAGCTGTGGCAGATGTCTGTGGAGCTGTTCCGCAGCATGGAGATCCCCGTGCGTCAGCTGAACTGCTGCTCCGGCGATCTGGCTGACCTGAAGGTCAAGAGCTGCGATATCGAGGCTTGGAGCCCCCGCCAGCAGAAGTACTTCGAGGTCTGCTCCTGCTCCAACCTGGGCGATGCACAGGCACGCCGCCTGCACATCCGCGTCAAGGGCAAGGACGGCAAGACCTATCTGGCCCACACCCTGAACAACACCTGCGTGGCTCCTCCGCGTATGCTGATCGCCTTCCTGGAGAACCATCTGCAGGCCGATGGCTCCGTGACCATCCCCAAGGTGCTGCAGCCCTACATGGGCGGCTGCGAGCGCCTTGTGCCGAAGCACTGATTACGGGTTGTTATTTAGTTAGACAGATATTATACAGCTTGTATAGGAGAAAACCGTCATGAAAAAATTCTTTCAGGAATTCAAGGAATTCGCCATGCGCGGGAACGTCCTGGACATGGCCGTTGGCGTGGTCGTCGGCTCCGCGTTCACCGCGATCGTCACCTCGATCGTCCAGAACCTGCTCACTCCCCTGCTCGGCCTGCTCATCCCCGACAGCACGTTTGCCGAGTGGGCGCCCGGCGGCTTCGGCATCGGCGCGGTCATCAACTCCATCATCTCCTTCCTCATCACGGCGTTCGTCGTGTTCGTGCTGGTCAAGGCCGTGAACCGTCTGACCGCGAAAAAGAAGAAGGAAGAGGAGCCGAAGCCCGAGCCCAAACCGGAACCCAAGAAAGAACAGCCCGCGCCGAAGAAGGAAGAGCCCAAAAAGGATGCACCGAAAAAGGATGCACCCAAGCAGAACCAGCCCAAGCAGAATCAGCCTAAGCAGAATCAGCCGAAGCAGGATGGGCAGAAAAAGGAAAATGACCGCAGACAGGACGGCAACAGATCTGCGCAGAAAAAGGACAACAGAAACGAAGGCAGAAGCAACGAAAGCAGAAACGAAAACAAGCAGGGCAAGGGCAATAATAACAATAATAATAACAAGCAGGGCGGTCAGAATAACAAGGGCGCACAGCAGCAGGGCAAGAAGGACAACAATAAAGGCAAGGACAAAAAAGACAAAAAGGGCAACAAGAACGGTCAGAAGGTAAGAGAAAATCCCATGGAGCGCAGAAGACGTGAAATGGAGGAGGAAGCAGCACTGATGGCAGAGCTGGCGGCACTGGAGGCGGAGGAAGCAAACGCAGATCCCGTTATCAAATATATTCCCGAAAGCATTACCGTAAAGGATCTGGCTGAGGTTCTGGGCAAAAAAGGCTCCGATCTGGTTATGAATCTGATGAAAAAGGGCAAAATGCTTGCCATCAATGCAACACTGGATTTTGATACCGCGGCTTCTATCGCAGAGGAATACAACGTGATTCTGGAGCAGGAGGAAGAAAAGGATATCATGGAAGAAGCCTTTGGCGCAGAGGAGGAAGAGGATGAATCCAAGCTGGAGGAAAGACCTCCCGTTGTTGTTGTAATGGGGCATGTTGACCACGGCAAAACCTCTCTGCTGGATGCTATCCGTCATTCCAGCGTAACAAAGGGCGAAGCAGGCGGCATTACACAGCATATCGGTGCATACACCGTTCAGATTGACGGCAAACCCATTACCTTCCTGGACACACCCGGTCACGAGGCATTTACGGCAATGCGTATGCGCGGCGCGCAGATTACAG
>ERZ773264.3240-NODE-3240-length-13578-cov-7.925238_pt1 | contig 13578 bp, 10 predicted proteins | sample MGYA00511910_ERZ773264 | MGnify/ENA primary metagenome ERZ773264 (study PRJEB29015, sample SAMEA2737739) | human gut metagenome | biome: human gut; feature: human-associated habitat; material: faeces | place: China | collected 2012 ... | reverse complement strand
ATAACGGTCCTAAGGTAGCGAAATTCCTTGTCAGGTAAGTTCTGACCCGCACGAATGGCGTAATGATTTGGGCACTGTCTCAACAGCCCGCCCGGCGAAATTGTAGTACTGGTGAAGATGCCAGTTACCCGCAACTAGACGGAAAGACCCCATGGAGCTTTACTGTAGCCTAATACTGAAGATCGGTAATGCATGTACAGGATAGGTGGGAGCCAGCGAAACCCGGGCGTCAGCTCGGATGGAGGCAACCTTGGAATACCACCCTTGTATTGCTGGTTTTCTAACCTGCGGCCATGAATCTGGTCGGGGGACACTGTTAGGTGGGCAGTTTGACTGGGGCGGTCGCCTCCAAAAGCGTAACGGAGGCGCTCAAAGGTTGGCTCAGCACGGACGGAAATCGTGCATAGAGTGCAAACGCATAAGCCAACTTGACTGCGAGACCGACGGGTCGAGCAGGTACGAAAGTAGGAGTTAGTGATCCGGTGGTATGTGAGTGGAAATGCCATCGCTCAACGGATAAAAGCTACCCTGGGGATAACAGGCTGATCTCCCCCAAGCGTCCACAGCGACGGGGAGGTTTGGCACCTCGATGTCGGCTCGTCACATCCTGGGGCTGTATTCGGTCCCAAGGGTTCGGCTGTTCGCCGATTAAAGTGGCACGCGAGCTGGGTTCAGAACGTCGTGAGACAGTTCGGTCCCTATCTGTTGCGGGCGCAGGAGATTTGAAGGGAGCTGTCCTTAGTACGAGAGGACCGGGATGGACAGACCTCTGGTGCACCAGTTGTCGTGCCAACGGCACAGCTGGGTAGCTACGTCTGGACGAGATAAACGCTGAAAGCATCTAAGTGTGAAACTCCCCCTAAGATAAGATCTCCCATCCATTAGGAGTAAGGGACGACAAAGACTATGTCGTTGATAGGTCGGAAGTGTAAGTGCAGTAATGCATTGAGCTGACCGATACTAATAACCCGAGGGCTTGACCTACAAGAACATTGCAGGCAACCGCCTTGTGAATTCTTCATCCTCTGTTCGGTTTTGAAGGTGCAGATGAAACCTTGAGCACCATTAGCTCAGCTGGTAGAGCACCTGACTCTTAATCAGGGTGTCCAGGGTTCGAGTCCCTGATGGTGTACCACCCTTGTGGTGTGCCACGAGGGTAAATAGTTGGTGTTTCTAACGGTGAGGGTCCACCCGTTCCCATTCCGAACACGGAAGTTAAGCTCACCAGTGCCGACAATACTTGTCTGGAGACGGACCGGGAAGATAGGTCAATGCCAACACGGAAGACCGCAGTCATTTGACTGCGGTCTTTTGCTATTTCGTCGTGTTTTTTATCTCGACAGCTCCGGGACTTTGCAGTACAATTGCTGCAGTGATAATCCGTTTTGTCTGCGTGATGGGAGGGGTGCGGTGTGCCGGAAGTGTTTTATCAGCAGCTCAGGCGGCAAAGGCGGCGTGCGGCTCTTTCTGTCACTGCGTTTGTGTTGACACTTTGCCTGCTGCAGCTGGCGCTGATCGCATTTCGCCGGTATCCTCTGCTTGGGACAGCGCTTCTGGCTGGTTGTGCAGCGATGGTTTTGGCATGCTATCGAGTACGGCGCGTACCGCCGGACGCACCGGCGCTCTATTCGGCCCCAATTCTGGTCGATGATCCTACAGCGCGCCTTGCGGCATGCGGTGCCGAGCAGGTCGGTGCGGATGCGCAGGTGCTGTTTGCGACGGACGGGCGGCTGCACGCGCGTGTGCTGGCGCTGGAGTGTGATGACTTTGATGCACAGCGGCTGCGGGACAACAGACGTCGTGCCAATCAGACGATCCATCAGATGTACCACGTCGGGCAGGAGATATCGATCTCCGATTCCTATACGCAGTTTCGTGTGAATCTTGTGCTCGCCGCGCGTGACAGTGCGCAGCTGCGCACGTGGGTAAGTGCACAGCCGGAGCATCTGCTGCAGCGGGCGGAGCCGATCGTGCAGGCGGCCGTTGCGCGCGAGCAGGGTGTGCTGCTGTTCCCGGCGCTGCACCAATGGGTCACGCCGGCCGAGGTGCGCGTATACGAGACAGCGGCACGGCTGCTGACAGAGCTGTTTCCGGCGGGGTGAGCGCGACTGGTGTGCTGATTTTTCCCGTTTCGGATGGGATACTGCGATGTGGCGGTGCGCGGATCTGAGCGCTATCGCAGATGTGCGTTGGAGTTGGATATCGCTATATTTGTGCTGTGTGGCTTGACATCTGCTGCTCGGCAGATGGGAGTATTGAAAGGCCCCGCCGGAAAACCGGCGGGGCTTTGGGGTGTTGCGCAAAGAAAGGGATCAGATCAATATTTCTGCAGGGGAGCGTACTTCTCGTGCAGCTTCTCCTCACGCTCGAGGTCGGACTCGATGCGTCTGTGGCGCGCGCGGATCTGCTCGTGGGTGTGCATATGCGGCACCTTGTACATGTGGTTCTCCTCAACCGCCTCGAACAGGTACGGGCCGACGAAGGCCGGGTTCATGCCCTTGACCGTGATGTTCTTGTCGAACAGGTGACGGTAATCCCAGTAGCTGTCGGTGGCGTAGAACGGGTCGCACGGCACGCTGTACTCGGCCGGACGATGGTCTTCGCTGTTGTGGATGTTGGTGTGCACATACTCGGGGCAGAACACGCTCACGCCCATCATGCTGTAGTCCGGGTCGTTCTCGGCGAGGTCGCGCACGGCCTCGGCGATGCAGACGGCGGCGTGCTTGCTCGACAGGTACGCCGTGTTGTAGCGCAGGCCGGTGATCAGGCCGGCGATGGATGCGGTGAACAGGAAGTGGCAGGGCGTGCCCTGTTTCTTGAAGATGGGCAGCACCTCGTGCACGTAATAGGTCAGGCCGAGCACGTTCGTGTTCATGGCCCAGGCCCAGTCCTGAGGCGGGTGGTTGTAGACCCAGCCAGCGGTGGCGATGCCGGCGTTGGCGAACATCAGGTCGAGCTGGCCGTACTCCTGCATGACGCGCATGATGCTGAAGCGGACCTCTTCATACTTCGTGACGTCGGTCTTGATGGTGACGACCTTCGGTGCGCCGGCCTTCTCGCAGATGGCCTTGGTCTCCTCGAGACCCTCGGTGTTGATGTCGATGAGGGCGAGGCGCATGCCGCGCTTGGCGGCCTCTTCGGCGAAGGCGCGGCCGATGCCGGTGGCGGAGCCGGTGATGGCGGCAACTTTGTTCTTGAATTCTTTCATGTCTTGACTTCCTTTCTGTAGATCAGGATGGGATCGCGGGGCTCAGGCGAGCCCCGGGAACAGGACGCACATGAGCGTGACGGCGGCGGTACCGACGGTCGTGGCGATGACGGTCGTCACGAAGAGCGCGGGGTAGACCTCCTTAAGCTTCATGTGACACATGGGCAGCAGCATGAGGATGCTGCCCGAATAGGGCATGGAGTCGAGCGTCGTGGCCGCGAACGCGGACACGCGGTGGATGGTGCTGGCCGTCAGGCCGAGGGCCTGCAGCTTCGGTGCGATGATCGGCAGCGCGACGAGCTGGCCGGTGGACGAGCCGCCGGTGAGCATGCACATGAGCGCCACGACGACCCAGCAGATGAGGATCGGCGCGATGCTGATGCTCGTGATGGCGTCGATCATGGACTGAAACGCCTCCGTGTTGGTGAGCACGCCAGCGAAGCCGCAGATGGCGGCGACGGTCATCGTCATGGGCACGGAGTCCACTGCGCCGCTATTGAGCATGGCCTTGAGATCCTTATGGCGCAGCTGCGGCCAGAACAGTACAATGGACAGCGCGATGGAGCACAGCAGGCAGATGTTGATGTTGAGCTTCCAGATGTTGAACAGCAGGAAGAGCACAACCATCGGGAGGAGGGCGACGATCAGCTTCGGCTTGCTGCCGGTATTGACATAGCGCGGGTCAAGCGGGTGGAGCTCAAAGTGCTCGCCGCGTTTGCGGGCACGGTTGATGAGCAGGTTCATGATGACGAGGATCGCGGCGATCTCGGCCGCCGCGCCCACGAGTCCGGGCACCAGCGCCACATCGGCCGCCGTGCCGAGCACGGTCATGGCGGCCACGTTCGTGACCTGCGGGCTGCCGGGCATGGTCAGCGTGAAGGTGAACGAGCCGGCGCCCAGAATGCCGAGGATGAATTTCTTCGGGATATCGCAGCGCTCGAAAATGACCAGCGCGATGGGGTACATGAGCACGATGACGACGCCGGCGATGATACCGCCGAGGTTGAGGATGGTGCCGATGACCAGAATGACGGCCATGGCGACGAGGTTTTTGCCGGTGTTGCTCATGTTCTCCTTGAGCAGGAGATTCATAACGGTGTCGGCGATGGTGTAGGCGGCGCCGCTCTCCGTGTAGATCTTCGACTGCAGGCAGCCGAAGAGGATCATGAAGAAGAAGCCTTTGACGGCGGTGAACATACCGCTGACATAGTTGCCGACGAGACTGTCGATAAACGGCAGCGTATTGCAGGCGATGACGACGCATGTGCCGACGAATGTGGCCAGATAGACCGACCAGTCTTTATAGCAGAGATAGATAACGATCAGAAAACCGAGGATACAGCCGATGACGCCCAATATTGACACCTCTTCCGATCTGACTTACACGGATTCGGCCTGCTTCTCGGCCGCATCGAGGGGTTTGCGATGGACCTTCGGGATCAGGTACATGGACGCGACGGCCACGCACGTGAGCACGATGCCATAGATGAACGAGGCGGTGTAGCCGCCGGTGGAGGCCACGAGTGCGGCGCTGATGCGCGGCGTGATGAGCGTGCAGAAGATCATGTAGCCGAACAGGGCCACGCCGTAGATGCCGCCGGCGTAGACCGGGCCGTAGGACTTGTTGATCGTGACGGGATAGACGCTGTTGGTGGCGCCGAAGCCGAGGCCGAGCAGCGCATAGCCGAGGTAGAACATGAACAGCGAGTGCGCGGCGATCAGGCAGATGGCGGACAGGATGCACAGCACGCCGCAGATGCCATAGACATGCTTGTAGCTGATCTTATCGCACAGAGCACCGAGGAACAGACGGCTGAGGGTGTTGGCGATGAAGTAGATGGACACGCCCAGGGTGGCAGCGCTCAGCGTGAAGCCGGCGTCGGTCATGTACACGGAGAAGCGCGGGAACATGATCATATACATCGTCGGGAAGAACGCGGTGCACACGATCAGGTGCCAGATGGGACGGGTCTTGAGCGCGCGGCGGACGGTGTAGCTTTCCAGCTGCGTTTCAGCGCTCGAGGCGGAGTTGGCAAAGCCGGCGGGGAGGTAGCCGACGGGGGCCTGACGGACGCCGAGCGCGCACACGACGCACACGACCAGGGACACGATGCCGACGATGCGCAGCGTGGAGATGATGCCGGTCGACTGCACGAGCTTCGAGCAGATCGGCGCGAGGAAGGCGGACGAGCCACCGGTGAAGGCCATGCACAGGCCGGAAACCAGGCCGCGCTTGTCCGGATACCAGCCGGTAGAAACGTACGTGGCGACGGTGTAGGCGAGGCCGTTGCCGAGGCCCTGCAGGAAGCTGAAGGTCACATACAGCAGCCAGGGAGAGGACTGCGGCACGAAGCTACTGGTCAGCGTGCCGAGCGGGAACAGGATCGCGCCGAGCAGCATCGCGTTTTTCGCGCCGATCTTCGACATGAGCGTGCCGCCGATCAGAGCACCGGGCGTCCAGCACAGCAGCATCGTCGTGCTGACGTTTGCAATGGCGTCTGCGGTCCAGTTAAAGTGTTTTGCCAGCGGGGAAACAAACACAGCTGCAGAGTTGGTCACACCGGTGATCAGCAGGATCACCAGGCAGCGGATCAGGATCCCAAGGCGTTTGCGGTCCATATTCTCGATTGCTTTTTCCATCGAGAGTCTCCTTTCTATTGTTGACGTTGTCTTGTACTCCGGGCGCCGGGCAGACGGCGGGCTGCGGAGATCCGTTCGTGTGTCCCTGCGAGATACACACCGGTTTTGTTCGGTTGTGTTCATTATATTTGCTTGACAGGAAATCGACAATGTTCGCCGTGCACAGTATCCGGTCAAAATTTTGTCATAGAAACCAATCTGAAATTTGCCTCTGACGGCGTTTGCGGCACAAAAAACCGGGCCGGCAGGAAGTGCCGGCCCGGTTTCGGGGACGTGATCGCGGTCAAAAGGCGACGTTGTTGAGATAGCCGTCGATCAAAAACGACAGCTGCAGGGAAAACAGCAGCTCCGTGGTCGACAGGTCGATCTTGCAGATGGATTCGATCTGCGAGATGCGGTAATTGACGGTGTTGCGGTGCAGAAAGAGCTGCTCGGAGGTGTGCGCCTTGTTGAAGCCGCACTTGGTGAACACGCGCAGCGTCTGGTACAGCTCGGCGCCCTTTTCCCGGTCATAGTGGATGAGTGTGTCGAGTGCGGGGTGCCGGATGAAGGACAACAGGCTCTTGTCTTCAACCTGGTCGAGCAGCGCATAATACACGTAGTCGGAGAAAAAGAAGATTTTTTGATCCGAGCGCATCTGCTTGGCCAGTTGCAAGGTCTGCAGCAGCATGTTATAGTGGAGCGAAAGCTGATTGTTGGCCTGAAAGCAGTTGCTGATGCCCACGATGAGACGGTGCCCCTGCGTGTACTGCTCGAGCGCAGCGTGCTGTTCGGGCGAGATCGTGCCGCTGTTTGCCGCGGCCAGCAGCAGCACGAGATCGTTCTTGATCACCGAGAATGCCGTCTTGCCGAAAATGGCCTGCATGTCCGGGATGAGGCGGTTTTTGTAATAGGCCGGCTCCTTATAATATACCGGCCGGATAATGGCCAGACATTTCTGCTCCGGAAAGCTCAGCTTGGCCAGCTTCATGCGGCGGTCCATGTCCATGTTCTGCGTGCCGGTGAGCATGTCCGTGAAGACGTTATTGAGCTGCGAGGCGCGGTAATCGATCCAATTGCCGTTGTTGCTCTTGACGATGCGCTCTTTGGCCGAGCTGGACAGCAGCGGGATGATCTGCTGCTCGGCTGCGCTGAACATGCCGGTCTTGCTCACGATGATGACATAGCCCATCATGAAGTTGTCGTAGACGATGCGCGTGCACAGCAGATAGCGCTGCATGTGCTCGCAAAAGAGCGTGAATGGTTTGTCCGAGAGGGAGTACTCATTCTTGCGCCGCCGGTCCTCGATATACTCCATTAGTATATCACTGCAGTATCCCTGCTCGATGCTCTTCATCCACAGCGGGTAGTCCACATAGAAGTTTTTCGTCTTGGCGACGAGCTTGCCCGTGCTGTCGATCATGACGAACAGGTCGCCGGTGACGTCGGTCATCTTGGTCAGCACGCGGTCCAGATCCGTGCCGTTGCAGAGCATATACAGCACCTGCGTGTAGAGCTGCTGATCGGACTGCTGATAGCTCAGCAGTTCCTTCACACTCTGAAACAGCGCGGCAAACTCGCCGCGGTCGATCATGGCGCTGTTCGTCAGCCCGGAGGCCAGCTCCGGCGGCAGCGCGCCGTAGTACATCAGGTTGGTCGGGAGCACAGTGTCCGGCGTTAATAAGCCTGCATCGGCAAAGTAGAGCGTTCCGGTCTGCACATCGCTCTGCCCGGGGGCGAGGATGTTGACATCCATCAGCTCACAGTCTGACCGGATGTCGATGTGCATGAGCATGTGCGGCTGGCTGGCCGCGTGCAGTTTTGAGATCAGCTCGGAAAATTTCATGGTTCCGCCTCCTGCGTTTATAGATAGGTATATTGTTAAAAAAATATTTTTCTCAATTATACTACATAACCGCACCGCGGCGCAACCGCCGCCGTTGTGCCGCGCGACAAAATGGCGGCCGCGCGTTGTGCACGGTGCACAATCGCGAAAATTTGCCCGCGGCCGCACTTCTCAACCGGGTGTCCGGGATTGTCGGTCCCGCACAAAATCACGCTTTTTTTGGTGTTTCGTGCATATGGAAATTCGCGAAATGGCTAGTTAAAATATTTGCAAAGGCACGGATGCGGCGGCAGAATCCGCATCCCATGTCGTTCCTGCACAAGCGATACCATCGGTTCCGGAATTATCCAGAGAAAGAGAAGAAATGCCTCATGAAGTACGAAAAACTGTTTCAGCCCGGCAAGATCGGCAACCTGGAGCTGCGTAACCGTGTCGTTATGACAGCCATGGGCGCCCTCATGGGCGACTGGAACGGCTGCACCACGCCGGAGCAGATCCGTTTCTACGAGGACCGTGCCAAAGGCGGCTGCGGCCTCATCATCCCGGAGTTCACCTCCGTCGATGCCGACAGCGGCCACTGCAACCCCATCCAGCTCGGCATCTATGACAGCCGGCAGATCAAGAGCTTCCAGCTCATCTGCGAGGCGGTGCACCGTCACGGCGCGAAGATCTTCATCCAGCTGCACCACGGCGGCCGCGAGGCCCCTCCGGCCTGCAACGGCGGCCGTCAGGCCATGGCCCCGAGCGTTGAGCTCAACTCCGTCGTCGGCCGCGCGACCATCCTGCCGCGCGAGATGACCATTGAGGACATTGACAATCTGGTCGAGAAATATGTTCAGGCGGCGGTCAACTCCGAGCTTGCCGGCGCCGACGGCGTGGAGGTCCACGCGGCGCACGGCTACCTCGTGCAGCAGTTTTTGAGCCCCTACACCAACAAGCGCACCGATGAATACGGCGGAAGCATGGAAAACCGCTGCCGCTTCCTCGTGCGCATCCTCACCGGTATCCGCGCCGCTGTCAGCCGTGACTTCGTTGTCGGCGCGCGCATCAACGGCAACGATTTCGTCGAGGGCGGCAATGACCTCGCCGCTTGCACGGAGATCGCCAAGTACCTCGAGCCGTATGTGGATTACTTCAACGTCTCCTGCGGCGTTTACGCCAGCGCACCGACCATGATCGAGCCGTGCTACAGCCCCGAGGGCTGGAGAAAGAACCTGGCCAAGACCATCAAGGCTGCCGTGAATGTGCCCATTATCGCCGTCAACACCATCAAGCACCCCGAGACGGCCGAGCGCTTCCTGCAGGAGGGCGTGAGCGACTTTGTCGGCATGTCCCGCATGCAGCTGGCTGATCCCGACGTGGTCAAAAAGGCGATGGCCGGCCGCGAGGATCTTATCCGCAAGTGCCTTGGCTGCATGAACTGCAACAAGTCCGTCGTTGCGGGCAAGAACCTGCACTGCGCCATCAACCCCGTTACCGGCCGCGCCACGGTCTATGGCGACGAGAATCTTGTCAAGACCGGCGATGACCGCACGGTCGCAGTCGTGGGCGGCGGCCCCGCCGGCATGCAGGCGGCGCTCCTGCTCAAAAAGCGCGGCTATCACCCGATCATCCTCGAGAGCAGTGATCACCTCGGCGGCAGCGCCGTGCTGGCTTCGAAGGCACCGTGCAAGGGCATGGTGGCCGAGCTCATCGAGACCATGAAGGCCGAGATGAAGGAGTACCACATCGAGGTGCGCCTGAACACGCCCGCCACGGTCGAAACGCTGCGCACACTCGATCCCTACGGCGTCGTCGTCGCCTGCGGCGGCGAGCAGATCGTGCCGAACGTTCCCGGCGCCGACCGCAGCAATGTCTACTACATTGAGGACGTGCTCATGGGCCGCGTTTCCTTCGAGGGCAAGAACATCGCCGTCATCGGCGGCGGCCACGTCGGCCTCGAGGTCGCGCACTTCCTGTGCGACAAGAACAAGGTCACGGTCGTCGAGATGCAGAAAGAAGTCGGCGTCACGATCTATCGCACCGCGCGCTACAAGCTCCTGTCCCTGCTGCAGGAGAGCGGCGTTGAGATCCTGACCGAGCACGCCATCGCCGGCGTGACCGACGGTGCGGTCGAGCTCAAGAAGACCGACACCGGCGAGATCGTCACCCGCCCGGCCGACATCGTCGTCATGGCGCTCGGCAACCGTCCCGACAAGAGCTACGAGCAGCAGCTCAAGGATGCGTTTGACAAGGTCGTCTTTGTCGGCGACGCCCACAAGGGCGGTACGATGGCCGACGCCACGCTCAGCGCTTACGAAAACTGCTGGTTCTTCTAAGACATCACGGAATTTTTGATAAAAGGAAGGTAATATTATGAAAAACAATCTGTTTGATCTTTCCGGTCAGGTCGCGTTCTGCTGCGGTGGTTCCTCCGGTCTCGGCCATCAGTTTGCCAAGGCCATGGCCAACGCCGGCGCTGACATCGCGCTCGTCGCCCGCCGCACGGATCGTCTTGAGGAAAATGCCAAGGAGATCGAGGCGGAATACGGCGTCAAGGTCTACCCGCATTACATGGACCTGCAGGATTCCAAGAGCATTACCGACTGTGTGAGCGATGTCGTCAAGCACTTTGGCAAGATCGACATTCTCATCAACGCCGCCGGCATCCCGGGCGGCGGCGACCCGGCCACGCTCACGGACGAGTACTGGCTCAACGTTATCAACACCGACCTCAACGGTCAGTTCTTCACCTGCCGTGAAGTCGTGCGCCAGTCCATGAAGCCCAACCAGTACGGACGCATCGTGATGATCGCATCCATCCACGGCGTCTGCGGCCGCAAGGGCGTTGACACGGCGCCTTATGCCGCGGCCAAGGGCGGCATCGTCAACCTGACGCGCTCGCTCGGCAACTCCTGGGCACGCGACGGCATCACCGTCAACTGCATCTGCCCGGGCTATTTCCCGACCGAGATGACCGCGGCCTATATCGACGCACCGTTCTTCAATCAGGCGCACCTCGAGTGCTGCCCGATGGAGCGCCACGGCAAGACCGGCGAAATGGACGGCCTGTGCACGTACTTTGCTTCCCCGGCCTGCAGCTACACGACCGGCCAGATCGTGTGCGTGGACGGCGGCTGGAGCGCCATCTGATCTCTGCCTGATCCGGCTCCCGTCCGCCGGCGCATAGCGGCGGGGCCGTTCCTCCCCCCCTTGTGATGGGCGGTCATGTATGCCTGGCCGCCCACCTCTAACCGCATATCCATGCGCGTTTCTCCCTTCTACTCCCTTTCGTTCCATGGCATACACCCCTTCTTTTTTCTTTGCGCGGCAGCAGGTTTTTGCTGCCGCGCAAGCGCGTTTTGGGCCCGGCCGGATCTGCCGTGCGCATCCGGGCGGGCAAACCAGACACCGCCAGGTCGGGGCGATGGCATTGCGGGCCCGGCGGCTTGCGCGGCGCGGCGATTTGTGCTATCCTGCGCTTGAGGTGATACGATGAAAATTCTCATGATCAACGGCAGCCCGCACCCGCACGGCTGCACATATACCGCCCTGCACGAGATGGAGCAGGTGCTTCAGGCGGCGGGCGTTGAAACGCAGATCCTGACGGTCGGCGCCGAGCAGGCCGGCGGCTGCACTGCCTGCGGCGGATGCAACGCGACCGGCCGCTGCGTGCGCGGCGGCCTGGTGAACGACGCCATCGACGCGATGGAGACGGCGGATGCGCTCGTGCTTGCGTCTCCGGTGCACTATGCCGGGATCTCCGGCGCGATGTCGGCGTTTTGCGACCGGCTGTTCTACGCGAGTGATGGCTGGGCGAACAAGCCCTGCGCCTGCGTTGTCTCGGCGCGGCGCGCGGGTACGACGGCCGCGCTCGATCAGCTGGTCAAGTACCCGATGATCTCGAACATGCCGGTCGTGTCCTCGCAGTACTGGCCGATGGTGCACGGTGCGCGCCCGGAGGACGTCGCACAGGACGAAGAGGGCCTGCAGACGATGCGCCAGCTCGCGCGCAATCTGCTCTGGCTGCTGCAGTGCATGGCTGCCGGTGACGCGGCAGGCGTTCCACGTCCGGCGACGGAGACGCGCAAGTTCACCAATTTCATCCGCTGATCTGCAGCAAGATCACGAAAAGGGCCTCCGCAGGCAAAGCCCGCGGAGACCCTTTTGCTATTTACAGAGGTATGCTCAGCCGTGCTTTTTCACCCGGCGCTTGCCGGTCATGTGCTCGACGGTCAGGCACAGGACGGTCGTCGCGGGAATGACGGCCTTCGCATACGGGAAGTCCGGCGCGCGGTACTGCGCCATGAGCACGCGCAGCGCACGCTCTTTGTCTGCTTCCGGCACGACCGCGATGCGGCCCTGACCGATGACGCTCTCATACGTCATGGTGCAGTTGCCGTGCTCGTCGTCGAGGATGAGCGCGTGGCCGCGGTCCATCTCGAACGAGACGTTCGGATTTTTTGCGATGAGGTCGTACTTCGTGCCGGTGCTCGCGCCGTGGAAGTACAGGCGGACGGTCTCACCGTCGACCTCCAGGCCGAAGTTCAGCGGCAGGATGTAGGGATACGGCTCGTCATGCAGGGCGATGCGGCAGACGTCGCACCCGCGCATGACGGTGATGAGTTCCTGAAAATCGGTGATCTCCCGATCGGATCTGCGCATGGGAATGCTCCTTTCTGATCAGCCGACCGGCGGGCCGAGGCGCGCCAGCACGTCCTGAAAATAGTCCGGCAGCGGGCACGTAAACGTCACGAGCTCGCCGGTGCGCGGGTGGATGAAGCGCAGCGCCCGCGCGTGCAGGCACTGCCCGCTCAGGCCCTTTTCCGGCCGCTTATGGCCGTAGACCAGGTCGCCGAGCAGGGGGTGGCCGATGTGTGCCATGTGCACGCGGATCTGGTGCGTGCGGCCGGTCTCAAGTTCGCAGCGGATATGCGTGTAGCCGTTGTAGCGCGCGATGACCGACCAGTGCGTGACGGCGCGGCGGGCGTTTTTGGGCGTCACGGCCATGCGCTTGCGGTCCGTCGGGTGGCGGCCGATGGGCGCATCGACCGTGCCGGCGTCTTCACGCAGATTGCCGCAGACAACGGCCTCATACGTGCGGGCCATGGTGTGGTCAGCCAGTTGGGCTGAGAGCGCGAGGTGCGCAAAGTCGTTTTTCGCCACGACGAGCAGGCCGGACGTGTCCTTGTCGATACGGTGCACGATGCCGGGCCGCCGCTCTCCGCCGACGCCGGAGAGACTGTCGCCGCAGTGGGCGAGCAGGGCGTTGACAAGCGTGCCGTCCTCGTGGCCGGGCGCGGGGTGCACGACCATGCCGCGCGGCTTGTTGACGACGATGAGGTCGTCGTCCTCATACACCACGTCCAGCGGCAGATCCTGCGCCACCAGCGCCGAGGGCGCGGCGTCCGGCAGCGTGACGACAAACGTGTCACCGGGTGCGGTCTTATAGTTTTTCTTCACGGGCGCGCCGTCTTTTGTCACGGCCCCCTGCGCGAGCAGCCGCTGGGCGGCGCTGCGCGTGAGCTCGGGCAGAGAGCGCGCAAGGAGAGCGTCGATCCGCTCGGCGCTCTCCTGTGTTTGAATCGTTCGCTGTTCCATTAGAAATCCGAAAACTCCGCTAAAATATCGTCGAGCGAGTAGCTCTCGCTGTCTGTCGGGGCGGCGTCCGTGTCCTTGGCCGGGGCTTCCGGCTCGACCGGCGCGGCGGGCGTGCTGTTGAGATAGGCGAGCAGGGGATCCGTCGGGGCCGCATCCGCCGGTTTGACGGCGGGCTCGGCCGCCTTGGGCGCTGACTGCACCGGCGCCGTTGCAGCGGGTGCTGCCGGAGCCTTCGGCGCTTCCGGCGCTGCCGGAGTCACCGGCTGCGCCTGCACGGGTGCGCGATCCCACGCCGCAAAGGGGTCGTCCCGCGCCGGGGCCGGAG